>VOFC01002126.1_pt1 | contig 23019 bp, 27 predicted proteins | sample 5384161 | NCBI WGS metagenome assembly VOFC01 (sample SAMN12384722, study PRJNA508395) | human gut metagenome | isolation source: healthy gut B | host: Homo sapiens | reverse complement strand
CGCCAGCAAGAACAGGCGCGATGAGAGCGACATAGCAGATATTCATAGGTTAGAATTGTTTTCGGCTGAGGTGGATACTCTATTGACGCTAAGTCGGTACGCCGATATAATATAACTGACAGAGTAATCCGAAAACGAGGTGCGACGAATGGATTTGCAGACGCTTCTTGAACAGCGGAACATTTCAAAATATCAGCTATCCAAAATCAGCGGTGTTCCGAAGACAACGATCATGATATTTGCGCCGGGAGAAGCCAATGTTGAGCGGTGCAGTGCAAAGACTGTCAGGCAGATCGCAACAGCGTTAAACTGTACGATGGAGGAACTAATGGAACTGTCTGCTCCATCCTATGATGAAGCGGGACACAACGGACCGCAGCTACCTGAATGCGGATTACCGGAGTTTTTGCAGAATCGATCCAAGCTATGGTCAGCGCGTGGGAGAAGCTGGATCGCGGCGAGGAATATACGCTATGGGATTGCGATTATTGCAATCTGCAAAGTGACATCAACAGCGCAGAGGTCAATCAGATTATCAGCCCAGAGCAGGCATGGTATCTGCGCGAAAAATATTTGAGAATGGAACGGGAGTGAGACTATGCAGGTCGTTGATTTTACAAATCTGCCAAGGCGCAACAAACTGTATGCTGGCGCAAACGGCAGCAAAATTTCCGTAATCTATGAAGGGCAGCAATATATGCTGAAATTTCCGCCGCTCCCTCAAAAATAAAGAGATGAGTTATAGCAATAGCTGTTTCTCCGAATATCTCGGCTGCCAGATCTATGAGAGCATTGGTATCCCTGTGCAGAAAACCATGCTGGGAACCTACACGGTCAAAGGGAAAACGAAAATCGTAGTAGCCTGTGGGGACTTTACGGAGCCAGGGATCACCTTGCAGGATTTCGCATCGTTGAAAAACCAGATCATCGACTCAGAGCGCAACGGATACGGCACCGAATTGTCCGATATTCTCCCACACCTTTGAGGAGCAGGAGGCCATTGACCGCGAGGTAATCACAGAGCGATTTTGGGATATGTTCATCGTGGATGCGCTGATTGGTAACTGGGACCGGCATAACGGTAACTGGGGGTTTCTTTACGACGCAAGGACCGATATGATGACGCTGGCACCGGTATATGATTGCGGAGCTGCCTATACCCGCAGGCAGATGACGAGATTATGAAGAAGGTGCTGTCAAACGAGAGTGACTTGAATTACCGTATTTTTGAGATCCCCACCTCAGCCATCATGCTGAATGGCAAGAAGATTAAATATTTTGATTTTATCGTCTCGCTTGCAGAACGAAGATTGCAACCGTGCGCTCAAGCGCATTGTGCCTCGCATAGATATGGTCAAAATCCATAGGATCATCGAGGACACGCCGTTCATTACGGATTTGCAAAACGCTTCTATACCACCATGCTGGATCAGAGAAAAGAACGTATTCTCGATTTTTCGTTGATAAAGCTGGAAAAAAGAGAGAGCGAAGTTGGTTCACAAGCGTTCCGTGCGACAGGATAGGGACGAACGGTAATTGAACAATGTTCTGTAAAACGGCACGGGAAACCGTGCCATTTTACATTGTAGCCGCCACAATAGGCGGCTTTTTTTATAATCAAATTGGGGGTGATTCTATTTAGCAAGCAGATTTTTTCATGCCGTCAGCCTGTCTGGTGGAAAGGACAGTACCGCTATGCTGCTTTTGATGATTGAACGTGGAATGCCTATTGATATAGTGTTGACAGCGGATACCGGCATGGAGTTTCCAGAGATGTATGATCATCTGGCAAAATTGGACGAGTATCTTTACCGTGAGCGTGGAATCCACTTGACGATGCTCCGCCATCCTAAAGGCTTTGAATATATGATGTTTGAGGAAGAAAAGCAAAAAAATATCTTCTATCGAGAATCGTCAAAAGCTGGGGTTCCGCTTTACGGCAACGGCTGGCCCGGTGTCAGAGTCCGGTGGTGTACCGGGCAGCTCAAAACACACCTTATTGCCAAAGAGGTCAACCGACTTAAGGGTAAGTATCGTGCTCTCCATTATGTGGGCATTGCTGCGGATGAACCGAAGCGAATCAAGAACGAGCAATATCCGCTGGTGGATTGGGGTATTACCGAGGCGAAGGCTTTGAAAATATGTTACGACCGAGGCTATGATTGGGGCGGATTATATGAGATATACCACCGCTGTTCCTGCTGGTGCTGTCCCTTCCAGAGAATTGACGAACTACGAAAAGCTGAGGGCATCACCACCCTGAATTGTGGCAAAAGCTCCGCGATATGGATCAGCGGGCCATCGCCCAATTCGGGCATAACCCTTTGGGGCAATTCAAACAGAATTGGACAGTAGAACGATTGGAACAGAGATTTGCGGCGGAAGATGCTCAGATCTCTGTTTTTCTATCTTCTGGAAAGGACAGCACTATGACAGAAAAGCAGAAGCAGGAGTGCAGCGAGGTGGAAACCATGCTGCAAGGCACGCCGAAAGCAAAATGTTCTGATCTCCTTTGATGGCAAACCACCGAAAACGCTGGAAGAATTGGAAAAGGAGCAGAAGCGGCAAAAAAAGAAACATAAGGGATCGGGGTGAAGCACGATGACGAACTATCAGAAGCGAAAAGAAAAGAATGACGAGTACCGCAGCAAAATCATGCGGTTTACCTTCCAACTCTCCCTCGGTGATACCGAGGTGCGGAATGGTTTGAACAGCAGCCCGAAAAGGGCGCCTATCTCAAAGACCTTATCCTTGCGGGATAAAGCGGAGCGGCTTGGGTACAGGGAGCAGAAAAGCGCAGAACCCGACAAAGCCGGTGACTACGAGATCATACAGTCCATTCGTATGGGTGGGCGCGTTCTGCTTATGGGGTTCAATCCAAAGGACGAAACCTATATGACCTGCTATCAGCAGTACAATTTTCTCGGAGAAACAATGTATCCCGAAGCACTTGCCTGTAAGAGTTATCTGGAAATTGCAGAAACCTTTTTGAATCGCTTGCAGGCACAGGTCGAAAAAGTCAAAGCATTCCGTGCGGCCCGAAATGTCCCCTATGCCGTTTTAGGCGCGGAGGCTTGCCTTCCTCCATCAGAGGAATCTCTGCAAGGAAGCTGACGTTCTCCGCCCCACCAGCCTTTGCCCGGAATACCGCACGGCAGACTGAACGGTGCTCGGTGGGACATTACTGATGCTCCAATTTGCAAAACGAAACGGCTGGAGGGGCAAAGAAGCGCACCACGCCAAAAAAAAAAAGGTGAAGCACGATGACCGACCACGAGCCGGTAAATATCATGGGCGTTTTGCTTTTCCGAATCCTGACAGGGATAATCGTATGATTCGTTTTTATCGACAGCGAATACAATACGCTCTTTACCGTTAAAGATGGAGAGCGTATTGTTTTTGACAAATCTTGATGACCAAACAGAGATCTGGCCTGCACTTACATCGACGATTGCCACACTAAATAGGAAGCACCACGTTCCATATCCGTCAATTTGCAGAAATACAGGAAAACTATGGAATCCGCTACATGCCATGTGAACAAAGCCAGAGGATATGGTCGATACCTATAGAGATATATCGAGCTGTAATTGGTAATGCAGGCGGAGGGTGTTCGATCCTTCGCTTGTAGAAAAGCATAGCAGATATGATCCGTCTTCCTATCTGGTACGCCCTGGTGTCGGTGGGCAATGTTGTAGCTGACACGAGGTGGAAAGAAACCGCGTACTACGCAGATGTAGATGGGTTTCATGAGGCACTTGATTTTTTTTTGTTGCAGAAGTAGAAACAGACGAAAGGACCGAGGTGATCAAGATGAGCTATGATGCAAAAAAGCGGCTTATCAGGAAGTCACGATTTTAGGTGGGCCTGCCCTGTTTGCGGAGTGCCGTATTGATACTCTGTGCCGAAGGGCCTTATACGTTATGAACTGCGCCACGGCGACGAGATTGGGGATCCGGTATCACTGTCACGGAATATCATAGTTAATTACTACGGCGCTGTCCTCACCCGTGAACCATTCCAGCTTCCGATTGAAGGACAAGAAGGATGTCATCGACTTCTTTGTTGCCAACGATGATTCGCTGCACGACTTCTACTTTTCGCACAGCGAGGCACAGGACAAGGCTACGGGTGTGTTGGGCATTTGCGAGGCGATTTTGAAGCGGCAGCAGGTTCTTACAACATGGTGGCCCCATCAGGGCGATCAGCTTGAACACGCCGGCATTTGAGGCAGATATGACCGTGCGGTGAATTGGCTGCGTGAACAGCCAGATTCCCTGCTGCACGATTTGATACCATGAAACGCTTTTGTGGCCGCAGCGGTCTGCCATGAGCTATCATGCTTATGCTCCTCTTACGCCTTCATGGCAAAAACGAAGCAGTATGTATATGGATCCGCTGTACGCCGGTCAAGGAGACTATCAGTTTTATATTTATTGCTATCAGCGGAAGCCATTTGAAGAGGCCCAAAAAAGCAAAAGAATGACCGGCTTGCAGTAAAAAGCGGGCGGAGCCAGGAGAGATAGGAGGTGCCAGCCTTGCCACAAAATTTCAGCTTATCACAGAGCTGTATGACCAGACCGTGCAGAGCGTTACCGGCAGCTATCAAAGCTGGACGGGCTTTCTCCGCGCGGCCTGCTATAACTACAAAATGCCCTTTGACGAACAGATTCTGACCCACGCACAGCGCCCGGACGCCACGGCGGTCCCTGAGATGCGCCGGAATCAGTTTGGCATCGCTGGGTGAAACCGCGCCAAGAGCAGTCGCCGTATTTGCGACGACGGTCAAACCTGCCTGAAGCTTCCCACTTCGACGTCGGATACCCATGCGTCCCGTTTGCCCGTCCGCTGCCCATCTGACGATGCACCCGGCCTTTGAGCCGGAGGTCATCGAAACGCTGGAGCCACCTTCGGCAACCTGGCCGAAAAAGAAAATCTTGCGGACGCGTTGCGCTCCGCCTGCCGTGGCAGACAACACCGCGGGAAGATGGTGGAGCAGACCGCGCAGCGGTACAGAACGAGGGCGTGACGGCGGAATTGAAGGCGGCCGATCCCATGCGCTGACGGGTCTGATGAACAAATCTCCGGCACAGCGTGAGGAACTGGCGCTGAACGATCTGGATCTACGCCTTGACAACCCAAGAACCTAATGGGTGGAAGTGATGAACTTCCTGCCTTTGTCGATCACAGCGGATTATGTGCTGCTGGATCGTGCGCGCTGACTGCGAGTATTTCCTCGGCGCCGGTGGCCGGAGTGAAAAGCATTTGTGGGCAGGCAATGTCCACGCGCAGATCAAAAAATGCGGGAGCTGTATGATGCCCTTCCGGAAAACCGGAATGGCTGACCACAGAAGCCATTGACCGCTACGCCGCACAGATGGCCGCGCCCTATCAGGTCGCTGCTATCACCATATTGAAAACGGCTTTGACGATAAGCTGGACTATCAAACGCTGGAAGAAGCGGAGGCTGCGGCGCAGGGCTATGTGGCCGGAACGATGGGAGGAAGATGGTTTTTGCATAACGGCGCTGCCGTCTGTATGATGCCGAAACACGCCAGTGCCTCCGCGTCTACGGTGATTACCCGGACGAAAAGGGCACGGGGACAGGCCCGCAACTTTGCGCTGGAACATGACACCGCACAGCAAAAATACCGCAGAGCTGCCTGCTTTCCTGGATATGCACCTCATTGAAGCGAATCTGCTGGATGACGGCGGGCGCAAGCACAAGCGGCAGGAGATCTTTGAATACTTTCAGGCGCACAAGAATCTTGTAAAACGGACGGAATTTCTCAAAAACAGCTACAACGATATATGGGTGGAAGTCCTGACTGACGGTGTTCGGACAGGCTACCATGCCGAGAAAGACGGACTTTTGATGTGGGAGGGCAGCCTCTCCCGCACCCTCAAAGTCCGTTTTTCATGGTCGGTCATCACCGAAATGACCGAGGGCTGATCGAAGCGCGGCGAGCATAAGATCAAGCTGTGACTGCAAAAATGCACCTGTTCAGGAAGCTTGCTTTTATTCGACATGGGCGGCGACGAGCCGGTGTATGAGCTCCGGCAGATGCGCCCTCCGGCGTTCTGGCCTGGCCCACACGGTGCCGCAGGAGGTCATTGATCTGGCGCTCTGCACGGGTGGAAACGAACCCAACAGCGCGGGAGCGCACGCAGTATTTTATATGCGGGATCGGTCGGAATCAGAAAATATAGCATTTCTGCGCCGGGAGTTTTGCACAGAAAATGGGCGCGGCATTGAATACGAAGGCCGCAAATATGCCGTGTGGTTTATGGAAGATGGTATCCACCTCGCCCAGGGCGACAGTATCCGCACCGGATACAGCAAAACCGTGGTCTCATGGGGACTGGCGGCGGGCCGCATTTTGGGGCTGCTGCGGGCCGGGATCTATCTCTCCGCCGCCGAACTGACACAGGCCCCTGACAAGGTGCTGCACGAAGCAATGGACGCCCTCCTGATGACAGCCCGTGACCTGACCGAAGAAGGCCGGGACATGGGGCTGCTCCCGCAGACTTTGGCCATCCACGACCAGCACAAGGGCTACCCGGAACTGGACGAGGACATGGTCGAGTTCGCAAAGACAGATGGTGGCCTACAAATGCTGGCGCAGGAATACCACGCTTTTCTCGACGCTTATTATGATGATCCGTCCATTCTGCGTTACCGTCTTTCAGAGTACAACACCCACCGCATCGGCATCATCCTCAACGACCTGCCATACTCGGAGCGGCACTTTGATGCTCAGCCGAACTTTCTTCGGCAATACAAAATGTTCATCACGCAAGACGAGATTGACCAGTACTTTTTGAATGAAAAGACAGAAAGCCGGCTGGCGGTCTACTCCCACTTCTGCTATCCCCACACGCCGGAAGAACGTCAGAAATTCATCAAGGGCAGCTTTGGTGAGTACAGCGGCGGAGCCGCGCGGGGTATGGATACACCAAGACTTACAAAGGGCTGGACTACGAGCGGGACTATAATTTCAAGAAATATGATGCCGTTCATCTGACCATCCCCAATGTGGTCAAGGAATATGAGCGCCTGATCGCGCAGAAACGATTCCCGTGGCGAGACGCTATCGCCAAAATCCCGGAATATGAGCGTGGGCAGTTGGCGCGGGCCATTTACAGCCTGTACGATGCACCGGACAATGTGCCGCGTCCCTATCCAAAGGGGTGCGGATTATTATCATGCGTACCCTGATTGAAGAAGAATTGCAGGATAAGGGCAAAAATGTGGCTCATGGGCGACTCTGACCTCTCGGTTGGATGGCATGACAGATGGTGATCGCTATTACGATTCCGTCCGCCGCGCAAAAGAGCGGCTTTGCTGAGTATGTGGACGGCACCTTCAGCCTGTTCAATCACCGGCATGATGCTCCTCAGCAGGAACGCAGCTTTGTGGAGCAGGTCGCAGATGATGCAGCACGGCTTGCCGCAGAGCAGCCGCCCGCCTATGAGCGGTTCAGCGTGATCGAAACTGAGGACGGCTACGCCGTCTGGGACGATATTCGGGACGAAATTTATGTTGACAGCGAGGGCGTCCGTGAGACCTTCCCCAGCGAGTGGCAGGCTGAGGATTATCTGGAGCAGGTCAGAAAGGCGGTCAGCGAAAAGGAAGCGGCGGAATGGCTCTATGTGGAGCAGTCCAGGAACACCGCAGCGAAGCCGGAGCAGCCGCAGTCCGAACCTGTTTCAACTGCCGATCCCGTTATCGTTGGCACAAATCGCCTGACCATAGATGGACGGCAGTTTGAAGTGGACAGCGTAGACGATCATACGCAAAGGATGTATCCCTTCGGGACGTGACCTTTGAAGGCCGGAACGGGATTTCCCATCTTCCGAAAAGGAATCCATCGAATATGTCCGCGCTCACATGGAGCAATCGGACATTGCACAGGAAACCGCAGCACCGCAGACGGACAAGCCGCCTGCGGCACTCACCCCACCGAAAAAGAAAAAGCAAAACGCGCTTGCCTATCCGCTGGACGCGGATGGCCGGAACTACCGCATCACCGATGACCACATCGGAGAGGGCGCACCGCTGGAGCGTTTTCAGCGCAATCTGGACGCGATCCGTACCCTGAAAACCGTGGAGGCGGAGAACCGCAGCGCCACAGCGGAGGAACAGGCGGTGCTGGCACAGTATGTAGGTTGGGGCGGACTGGCGGACTTCTTTTGACGAGAAAAATCCCGTTACGCTGAACTGAAAGAACTGCTTACCGATGCCGAATACGCCGCCGCCCGCGAATCCACGCTGACGGCCTTCTTACACCGCCCGTGGTCATCAGCGGCATCTATGCCGCCTTGGGCAAATGGGCTTTACGCAGGGCAACATTTTGGAACCCTCCTGCGGCATTGGCAATTTTCTCGGTATGCTGCCGGAAAGCATGAGCGGCAGTAAGCTCTACGGCGTGGAGCTGGATGATCTCTGGCCGCATCGCCAGACAGCTTTATCAGAAAAGCAGTATCGCGGTGCAGGGCTATGAGAAAAACTGCCTTCCCGGATAACTTTTTTGATGTTGCCATCGGCAATGTTCCCTTCGGTCAGTTTCATGTAGCGGACAAACGCTATGACCGGCTGAATTTCCCCATCCACGAGTATTTCATCGCCAAGGCGTTGGATCAGGTCAGACCAGGCGGCGTTATCGCCGTTGTGACCTCCAGCTACACCATGGACAAGCGCACCGCCAGCGCGCGAAAATACATCGCGCAGCGAGCGGAGCTGCTGGGGGCGATCCGGCTGCCCAACGATGCGTTCAAGGCCGCAGCGGGTACCGAGGTGGTTTCAGACATTCTGTTCCTGCAGAAGCGTGAGCGCATGGTGGATATAGAACCCGAATGGGTACACCTTGCCACCAACGAGGACGGCATCCAGATGAACAGCTACTTCATCGACCACCCCGACATGGTGCTGGGCGAGATGAAGATGGTGTCCGGGCTGTTCGGCCCCCACGCCCACCTGTGAGCCGTACCCGAGCAACCATTGGAAGCACTGCTGGCGGAGTGGCCGTTCGAAATATCACGGCGAGATCGCCGCTTATGACCGGGAGGAGGAATTGAGGGTGAGGATCATTCCATCGAGGCCGACCCCTGTCCGGCAATTTTCCTATACGCTGGTGGACGGCAGATCTATTACCGGGAAAACAGCCGCATGAACCCGGGAGGTATTCAAGACGGCAGAGAGCAGAACTGGGGGCATGATCGAGCTGCGGGACTGTGTGACGCTGCTGGAATACCAGACCGAGGACTATCCCGATGAAGAAATCAAAAGCCAGCAGGCCGGAATATTCCTCTACGACGCCTCTACCCGAAAAATACGGGGACTCATCAACTCCCCGCGGCAACGCCATCGCCTTCGATCAGGACAAATTCTACTTCCTGCTGTGTTCACTGGAAATTTCTGGACGAGGACCGGAACCTGAAAAGAAGGCCGACCTGTTCACCAAGCGCACCATCCGCAGCCACAAACCTGCTGAAAAAGGTAGACACGGCGGTGGAGGCGCTGGCCCTGTCCATTGGCGAAAAGGCCCATGTGGATATGGACTATATGGGCAGGCTCACCGGCAAGGACGAGGAAACGCTGTTTGCCGAGCTGACCGGCGTGGTTTCCTGAAACCCCGCTTACACCGGCGAAAACGATGGCATGAGAAATATGAAATGGTAGCCTCTGCGATGGAATCTAAGAGGTTGGGACTGTGCCAGAAATCCATTTTTGTCGTACCAAACCATCTGACGGAACAGTGGGCGTCTGAGTTTCTGCGGCTCTACCCTTCGGCCAACATCCTTGTCACTACCAAGAAAGACTTTGAAACCCACAACCGCAAGAAATTCTGCGCCCGTATCGCCACCGGCGACTATGACGCCGTTATCATCGGCCACAGCCAGTTTGAGCGTATCCCCATCAGTCCGGAGCGGCAGGAACAGCTCCTTCACCAGCAGATTGAGGAAATCACCGATGGTATTCAGGATACCAAGCTCGCAGGCGGCAACAGCTTCACCATCAAGAGTTTGGAGCGCACGAAAAAGGGACTGGAGGCACGGCTGAAAAAGCTGCAAGCCAGCGACCGCAAGGATGATGTGATTTACTTTGAACAACTTGGCGTAGACCGGATGTTTGTGGACGAGTCGGACAATTATAAAAATCTTTTCCTCTATACGAAGATGCGCAATGTGGCAGGGCTTTCCACCACCGATGCGCAGAAATCCTCGGATATGTTCTCCAAGTGCCGCTACATGGATGAGCTGACCGGCGGGCGCGGCGTGGTATTTGCCACCGGCACCCCGGTTTCCAACTCCATGACGGAGCTTTACACCATCCAGCGCTATTTGCAGCATGACCGGCTGCGAGAGATGGGTATGGGCCACTTCGATTGCTGGGCAAGCCGCTTTGGTGAAACCACCACCGCGCTGGAGCTTGCCCCGGAGGGAACCGGCTACCGGGCAAGGACGCGCTTTGCAAAGTTTTTCAACTTGCCCGAATTGATGAATCTGTTCAAAGAGGTCGCCGACATCAAAACGGCGGATCAGCTCCACTTGCCCACGCCGGAGGTTGCGTATCACACCATCGCCACCAAACCCACGCAGATCCAGCAGGACATGGTGAAAGCCCTCTCGGAACGAGCGTCCAAGGTACACAGCGGTGCGGTCAGCCCGGATGTGGACAATATGCTCAAAATTACCTCGGACGGACGCAAGCTGGGGCTTGACCAGCGCATCATCAATCCCATGCTCCCCGATGAGGAAACCACCAAGGTCAATCAATGTGTGGCGAACATTCTCCAATACTGGCGTGACGGCGAGGAGGAAAAACTGACACAGCTTGTGTTTTGCGACAGTGTAGCGATACGTTGCTACAAATAAACTTTATGTGGGCGAAAGCCTGTAAGGAGGTAAAAGTAGCGGGGAAAACAGAGTTTTCCCTAACTGATATTCTGAAGAGTGGAATGATGGGGTAACGCCCTGAAACGCTCACCTGATACTACGTTGGAAGCAAAGGAGTGCAATATCCTGCGCTGACACAGCACGTTGAAGTCGGCTGAGAACCGTCCAAACAGAGCCGTAAGGCAGATGTGGAAAGCTGTCCAGAGGTGGATAGTGCGGTCTATAGGTCGGGGGTCTATAAAATGCCTATGACAAGAATGTGGCTGACAACCACTGACGAAAGTCCGAATGTATGGGTCAAGAAGAAAGAACGGTAGAAATGCCGTTGCCATGAAAATGGTGTATGTGGGGTAAAGTAAGGCGGTCGCAATGAAATTCCCTATAGCATTACAGGTGCTATCCAGCATACTGGCCAAAAGGATAGTCTAAGGGCATCATGTACAGATAGGAATATCGGAACGTAGAAAGTCCCGGATGTGGAGCGATTGCACGCTATGAAGCATGAAAAGGAAATCTGTGTCGTCAGGAATGAAGGTGCAGTATAACTTTTCTTAATCCGGGAGGAAGGTGCAGCCATGGTACCGTATTCAGTCAGCGATGGTTGAATTTAGAAGCCGTGAAAAAAGTAAGCGGTGGAGGGACGGGCTGTAGTCAAGAGTAAATTGAAAATATCATTATTAACAAACACGCATAGGTTCGAGTAGGACTAAGAAAGGTTAAGCCCACGAAAGTGAGTGATGACCGACTATGGCAACAAAGAAAAAGGCTTTGAAGAAATCGAAACTGCGCCATGCTGAATATTACGATTTCCAGAAAATTCAAGATAAGCTGTATGCCGAAAGTATGGATGGCAAGATGTTCACCAAGCTGGTGGAAATTATCACCCTGCCGGAAAATATCAAATTGGCATACCGGAACATCAAGAAGAATAAAGGAAGCAAAACAGCAGGCACAGATGGCAAGACCATACAGCACTTAGAAAAGCTCTCTGAAGAAAAGCTCGTTGTGCTTGTGCAACGGAAATTCAGTTGGTATGTCCCCCAAAGTGTTCGCCGAGTAGAGATACCAAAGGACAATGGTAAGACAAGACCGTTGGGGATACCGACCATTATGGACAGACTTGTTCAGCAATGTGTTCTACAGGTTTTAGAGCCAATTTGTGAAGCAAAATTCCATGACCACAGCTACGGATTCAGGCCAAACAAAAGCCAGCAGCACGCAATTTCTCAAGTCCATAAAAATATGCAGCTAAGCCATCTGCATTATGTAGTTGACATTGACATTAAGGGATTCTTCGATAATGTGAGCCATGGCAAGCTGCTAAAACAACTGTGGACACTTGGAATATGTGACAAAAAGCTGATTTCTATTATATCTGCAATGCTGAAAGCGGAAGTGGCAGGAATTGGGTTTCCAGAGAAAGGGACACCGCAGGGCGGTATCATCTCTCCGCTTCTGTCAAACATTGTGCTGAATGAGCTGGACTGGTGGTTGGCAAGCCAATGGGAAAACATTCCAACACAATATCCGTTCAAGCAAACGCCTAACCGCAATGGCAGCCCCAATCATGGTAATAAGTATGCGTCCCTGCGTAGAAGCGGATTGAAAGAAATAACCTGTGTCCGATATGCAGATGATTTCAAAATATTTACCAGCAGCTATCCTAATGCGGTCAAGCTGTTCCATGCAACAAAGGACTGGCTGAAAGAGCGTCTCGGTCTGGATATAAGCCCAGAGAAGTCCAAGGTAATCAGCCTGAAAGAGGACTATTCCGATTTTCTGGGATTCAGACTGAAAGTGATTCCCAGGGGCAAAACCAAACAGGGACAAACCAAATTTGTTGTAGAGAGCCATGTCAGAGAGAAATCCATTAAGAAAATTAAAGACAACCTTGCGGAACTGACCCATGCGATTCAGTACCCGAAGAATGCGGCACATTCCGAATATGAGGAAATTGCGAAATACAATGCCTTTGTACTCGGTGTCCATGACTACTACAGCATGGCGACCAAGGTCAGCAAGGATTTCAGAGGATTAGCCTTTTCAGTCCAAAAGAGCCAGAAAACAAGATTTCGACAGCGGTTAAAAACGGCAGCAGAGGTTGAAAAGAATCGGATTCCGTGCCATATAGCAAACGTGATTAAGGAACGGTACGGAAAAAGTAAGCAGTTGCGATATGTAGGAGGAATTGCGCTTGCGCCAATAGGCTATGTCAAGCACAGGCATCCCATTCAGCGAAAACGTGGTGTGAACTCGTACACCGCAGAAGGTAGGGCAATGATTCATAAACAACTGGAAGCAGTTGATATGGAGATTCTGCATTATCTGATGCGAAACCCGGTCTGGAATGCCACCATAGAGTATAACGACAACAGATTGTCACTATACTCGGCTCAAATGGGTAAATGTGCCGTAACCGGGGCGAAGCTGATGATTGGAGATATTTTCTGTCACCACAAAGTCCCACGTTGCAACGGAGGCACAGATGCATACCAAAATCTGATTTTGTTATGCGGAAATGCCCACAGGCTTATTCACGCTACCGATACCGACACTATTGCAAGGCTTACGGATTCCTTAAACCTCACTCCGAAACAGAAAACCAAAGTTGATAAGCTCAGAAGTCTTGTTCATGTTGAGAGTTGTTAAAATGTAAATCAATTTGCCCTTGATGGCAAGCCGTGTGAGCTGAAAGGTTCATGCACGGTTTAGGGCGGGGGAAAAGTTGGAGATAACATCAAAATCTTACCTATCGCCACTTTCTACGCCAAAGACCACGCCCTCGCAGCGGGCGGCAAAGGCTTCCCCCGGTACGCTGGACAGCCCGGAAATTCATGCGCTGGAGAGCGCGATTTCATTGGAGGAAAGCTCTGACACGCCGTTCACGGTCTATGAGGATGTGCGCCAAAAGCTCATTGACGCCGGTATGCCCCCGGAACAGATCGCGTTCATACACGACGCCAACACGGAGGTCAAAAAGCGGGAACTGTTCGCAAAAGTCAGGAGTGGTCAGGTGCGCGTCCTGATGGGCAGCACGGCCAAAATGGGCGCAGGAACCAACGTGCAGGATCGTTTGGTCGCACTTCACGATTTGGATTGCCCGTGGCGTCCTCGTGATCTCACACAGCGAAAAGGCCGCATTGAGCGTCAGGGCAATCAGAACAAGCTCGTTCATGTCTGCCGCTATGTGACCGAGGGGACGTTTGACGCCTACCTCTGGCAAACGGTGGAAAATAAGCAGAAATTCATCTCTCAGATCATGACCTCAAAATCCCCGGTTCGCTCCTGCGAGGACGTGGACGCTACGGCGCTGTCCTTTGCGGAGATCAAGGCGCTGTGTGCCGGTGATCCCCGCATCAAGGAGCGCATGGATTTGGACATTGAGGTGTCCAAGCTCAAAATTATGAAGGCAGACCACAACAGCAAGCAATTCCGCTTGGAGGATAGTCTGCTGAAATACTTTCCGGAAAAGATAGAAGAACACAAGGGCTTTGTTCGTGGGCTGGAGGCGGATATTCAGACCCTCGCGGCGCATCCGCTCCCGGCAGAGGGCTTTGTCGGCATGGAGATTCGCAGCGACCGGCTCACCGATAAGGAAAACGCCGGTGCCGCGTTGCTGGACACCTGCAAGGAGGTCAAGGGCAAAGACCCGGTACAGATCGGCAGCTATCGCGGCTTTACCATGTCCGTTGCTTTTGATTCCATGTGGAAAACGTACACGCTGACGCTGAAAGGCCAGATGACCCATCGCGTTGAACTCGGTTCGGATGCCAGAGGCAACCTTGTCCGCATTGAGAACGCGCTGGATAAAATGCCGGAGCGTTTGCGCAGCGTTCAGGAGCAGCTTGAAAACCTCTATAACCAGCAGGCAGCGGCAAAGGCCGAGGTCGGTAAGCCGTTCCCGCAGGAGCAGGAGCTGGCCACGAAAACGGCACGGCTGATTGAGTTGGATATGGAGCTGAATCTGGACGGCAAGGGACAGCCGCAGCCTGAGCAGGCGATTGCAAAATCGGCGCGGCCTTCCGTTCTGGACAGGCTGAAAGCGTCGCCTGTTCATGGCGCACCGGAAAAGTCCCACAAAAAAGAAATGGAGGCACGATAATGAAAAATCTCCCCGTTTACAAGCACCCGGCAGCCTACGCCAGAGAGCATGACGAGCTTGCGGTCTACCGCGCTTCCAATCAAGCGAACACGGCCTGCAAGGAAGCGATTGGAGCCGCCATCCGTGACCACTACCGGAATAACCGGCTGGATGCAGCGGCGGTCGATCAGGTGGTGCAGCAGTTCGGCTATGACCGCACGTTCCATGTCCTTGCCATCACCGTCTGTCAAGCGGACTGGGATAGGCGCTATTCTCCCGACAACAGGGCTTGGGCAAACGCCATGTCCATCCCCGCCAACCCTGACGCATGGGGTACTGACCGCAACTGCTATCTGGCCGTCAACAGCCATCCCGGTCTGGTCGATCTGTTTCTCAGCCAGACCCGCAAAGCCTATGCGCAGGAGCAGCAGAAAACCTCTGTCCGGGATAAGCTGAAAAAGCCGCCTGAAACAACTTCGCCGAAAATTTCGGCGAAGTCCAAAGCCCCGGAGCGTTGAGCGATGGCAAAACGCAAGCGGGATATTCAGCTCAAATTCCGCGTCACGCCGCAGGAACGGGAAATGATTGAAACAAAGATGGCACAGTTCGGCACCACCAACATGGCGGCGTATCTCCGCAAGATGGCGATTGACGGATACGTGGTAAAGCTCGATCTCCCGGAGCTGCGGGAGCTGGTGTCCCTGCTTCGGTATTCCAGCAACAACCTCAACCAGCTTACCCGCCGCGCTCACGAAACAGGCCGCATCTATGAGCCCGATTTGGAGGACATTCAGCAAAGTCAGGAACGGATATGGACGGCGGCAGAGAAAATCGTTTCCTCGCTGGCGGTGCTGAAATAAGTCGCAGGGGCGGCGGAATAACCGCCGCCCCTGCCCGTACAAAAGCAAAAGCCCCGACGCAAAACAGCATCGGAGCTTCTACGGTTCCAGATTATTTTCATCGAATAACGGCGAGGCAAAAAAGCTGCTCAGGTCGATCTCCAATCCCTGACAAAGCTCGTGGATGATCCGCAGCTTCATAGACGGGTATGCGCAGTTCACAAGATTGCCGATGGTGGACTTCGGTACGCCGCTTTTCATATAAAGCTGATACTGCGTCATGCCCCGCTCCTGCATCAGCTCAACCAAACGCCTGCTGACGGCTTCATTCAACTGCAAGTACCACACCTCCCGTCCCTGTAACTGTACCAACATTATATTTCCCATCTGGAGAAAATTAGTTCAGGTAGCTGTACTAAAGCGAGATTTTGTGATATGGTTAGATGTCGGGCAAAAGGCGAAAACTATTCGTATGACTTTGCCGCATCCTTGCAAAACACCAATGAGCAAAGTATTCTAATATCAGAAAAAGATTTGACCGCTTGGAAAGGAGCTGCGGAACGTATGCTGACAAACGAAATTGTGCTGAAGGTATTTTCCGACTACCTCAACTGCGATACGGATTTTGAAGTTGTCCTAACCAGCAGAGGCTACACGGTCATGGGTTTTGACAACCACCGTCAGGACTGGAACACCGTAGACTATTGCCCTACGCCCGAAGCGCTGCGGGACTCTCTGTTGAACGCTTATGAGAGCTTCCGCGAGCTGGAGATCACGGGCGGTGATCGTGATTTGACCGAAAAGGAAGAAGCGCAGATCATCGAGGAGCAAAACGCGCTGACCGCACTTTGTGAAAAGGAGGCCGCAAAATGTTCATCCTGAAAATTCTCTTTGCGCCGCTGTCGCTTATCCTGTCCCTGTTCGTTTGGCTGTGCGTGGGGCTGCTGTCCTGTTCCGGCTTCGTGTTCAAGCTGGCAAGCGGACTGCTCTCCTTGCTGGCTTTCGCCGTGCTGATTACCTACTCCGCAAAGAACGGCATCATACTCTTTGTGCTGGCGTTTCTGATCAGCCCGATGGGACTTCCGCTGCTGGCTGTGCAGGGACTTGGCAAGCTGCAAGACGTGAACACCGCCATGAAAAATTTCATCCATAGTTAAAAGCGCAAGCCGGGGCGAACGCCTCGGCTTGCTTTTCTAAAATCGTTGTTTACTTTCTTGCTAATATCGAATATAATATTAGCAAGAAGGAAGTGATAACATGACCGCCTACGACCGGCTTGACCTGCTTTTTTCAGCAAAACAATGGGATCGTCAAAACCGCGCAGGTTTTGGAAATCGGTATTGCCAAGTCCACGTTTTACGCTTATGCCAAGCAGCGCGGCGTGGAGCAGGCAGCGCACGGCGTTTATGTTTCGCCCGACGCATGGACGGACGCCATGTACCTGCTGCACCTTCGCTGTGCGCAGGCCGTATTCTCCCATGAAAGCGCATTGTTTTTCCATGACCTGACCGACCGGGAGCCGAGTCCGTATTCCATCACCGTCAAGACCGGCTACAATCCTGCCAGCCTGCAAGCGGATGGCATCAAGGTCTACACCATCAAGAAGGAATTGCATGACGTGGGGATCGTCACGATGAACACGCCGTTCGGGAATCCCGTTCCCGTCTATGATATGGATCGCACCATCTGCGATCTGATCCGCAGCCGCAGCGGGATCGAGATGCAGACCTTTCAGGATGCACTCAAGCAATACGCAAAACGAAAAGACAAGGACTTGCGGAAGCTGATGCGCTATGCGCAGATGTTCCGTGTTGAAAAACTGCTTCGGCAGTATTTGGAGGTACTCTTATGATTAAGACTGCACGGCAGCTCAAAGACCTGATCCGCAATCTCTCCAAGGACAAATCCGCAGATGCGCAAATCCTGATGCGCAATTACATGATGGAGCGCTTTCTGGAGCGCATTTCTCTTTCGGAATATCGGGACAAGTTCATCCTTAAAGGCGGGATGCTGGTGGCTGCAATGGTCGGCCTTGACGCCCGCTCCACGATGGACATTGACGCGACCGTAAAGGGTGCGACGGTCGGCATCGAGGAAGTGGAGAACATGATTGCCTCCATCATCTCCGTACCGGTTGACGATGGCGTGGAGTTCCGGGTGAAGTGCATTTCCGAGATCATGGACGAGGCCGAGTATCCGGGCATCCGTGTCAGCATGGAAACAGAGTTTGACGGTGTGATAACGCCGCTCAAGATCGACATTTCCACCGGCGATGCCATTACGCCCCGCGAGGTGCGTTACAGCTTCAAGCTGATGCTAGAGGATCGCTCCATCGAGATTTGGGCATACAATCTGGAAACCGTTCTGGCCGAAAAGCTGGAAACCGTCGTGTCCCGCGCCACCACCAACACCCGCATGAGAGATTTCTATGATCTGCACATTCTGAGCCAGCTCCACGGCCAGAGCATCGTCCCCGCCGATCTCCGTGCGGCGCTCATTGCAACGGCCAGGAAACGCGGTACAGAGAAGTATCTTGCCGATGCGCCTGCGGCCTTTGATGAAGTCGAGGCCGACCCAAACATGGAAAAGCTGTGGCGGGCTTATCAGAAGAAGTTCTCCTATGCTGCCGACCTGTCGTGGCATACGGTCATGGAATCCATCCGCAGCCTTTATCGGCTGGCGCAGTAGCAAACATTCAGCAAATTGAAATCTTTGAAGATAAGGGGATGCTTTGATGGACTTAAAAGAGTTCTATTTTCAAAATATAAAGGAATCTGAATATCATCATCGCTTTCTGAATTCCGTAAAAAAAGTGAACTATACATACAACCTCTTCACAGGTGAAGAAGAAACTCAGGATTACCAATTCGAGATTTATGATGTCGAAGAAGCAATCACCAAATTCAAAGAGCTGTGCCAGCCTGATGTTAATTTTTCACCGGAAAACAAATGTTGGTTTTATCTAATAACATATTATCTGAATACACTTGGCTATGAGATAAAAGAATTTCCCAGAATATTAGCAAGACCACCTGCTGAACCGGCTGACTTCACATACGGAGAAATTAGGAACCGAATTATCGCGCTGGGTGGAGACGATAATGGAACCGTCCGCTATGCAACCAGAAGAGCCTTTGTTGCGGAGCTGACATTTATGCAAAAGTCTTGCAACATTGAGGTGAGCGATTCTATAAACCAAAAATTCATCGAAATCTCTACCAGACAGGCGTCTTTCAACTGTATGCATACAGACGAGAAAATTGCTGAGATTGCAAATCTTATTGAAAATATGTTGAAGCAAGATGGAAAATTTATTACGCCAGAATATGAAAAAGTGTGTTGTGGGTTCATTGACGATACGATAGTAAAAAACTACAGAAAGCAAATGCAGTGTTTCAGACATTGCACAGACGAAGTAGCAGAAAGGAAGACATATTCCGAAGAGCAAAAAGACCTTCCTTGTTGACTATGGACTTACGATTGTGAAGGCCATTCATGAACTGATAAAATAAGCAGTATTAAAAATTTCATCTCACCTTTCATGTTGCACATCATACACTTCAAACGGTCTGCTACGGCAGGCCGTTTTACTTTTCAAGGAGGTGTCCATCATGGCAACCACACGCCTGATGCCTCTCCACACCGGCAAAGGCCGCACGGTGGGACAGGCCATCAGCGACATTATCGACTACACCGAAAATCCGCAAAAGACAGACGGCGGCAGGCTGATAACAAGCTGGCAGTGCGACAGCAGGATCGCCGATGCCGAGTTCCTTTTCGCCAAAAATCAATACACCCAAAAGACCGGCAGAGTGCGCGGCGAGGATGATGTGATCGCCTACCATCTGCGGCAATCCTTTGTTCCCGGAGAGATCACACCGGAGGAAGCGAACCGTTTGGGCTGTGAGCTGGCCAAGCGCTTCACCAAGGGCAATCACGCCTATATCGTCTGCACCCATATCGACAAAGCCCATATTCACAATCATGTGATCTGGAACTCCACCGCACTCAGCCAAACCCGGAAATTCAGAAACTTTTGGGGCAGCAGCCGCGCCGTGCGGCGGCTCAACGATACCATCTGCATCGAGAACGGCTACTCCATCGTGGAGAATCCGAAGCGCCACGGCAAGAGCTACAACAAGTGGCTGGGCGACAAAAAGAAGCCCTCCCACCGGGAGCGAATCTGCGCGGCCATTGACGATGCGCTGACACAAAAGCCCGATAGCTTTGAAACGCTGCTGGAGCTGCTACGGCAGGCCGGGTATGAGGTCAAGGGCAAGAAAGTCCCGTCCCTGTTAGGCGGCGAACAGAAAAAGTCCATTCGCATGGATACCCTCGGCGACGGTTATACTCCCGCAGATCTCCGCGCGGTGATTGCAGGTGAAAAGGCGCATACGCCACGAAAGAACGCCGCCGCACCGGTCAAACCGGAAAAGCGCAGCGGGAATCTGCTGGTGGACATTCAGACCAAATTACGCGCTGGCAAGGGTGCCGGTTATGCGCGTTGGGCGACGTTGTTCAATTTGAAGCAGATGGCACAGACGGTGGCCTATCTGCAAGACCATGAGCTTTTAGATTACGCCGTTCTCTCAGAGAAAGCGGCGGAAGCGTCCGCTCACTTCAACGAGCTTTCCGCAAGGATCAAGGCTTCGGAAACACGCATGGCCGAGATTGCCGTGCTGCGGGAGCATATTGTCAATTACGCCAAGACCCGCGATACCTACGTTGCCTATCGCAAGGCCGGGTACTCCAAGAAATTTCTTGCAGAGCATGAAAGCGAGATCACGATCCACAAGGCCGCAAAGAACTATTTTGATGGACTGGGCTTCAAGAAGCTGCCCACCATCAAGGCGCTGAATACCGAGTACGCCGAGCTGCTGGCGGAGAAGAAAAAGCGGCCTACGCCGACTACCGAAAAGCCCGTGAGGAAATGAAAGAGCTGCTGACGGCCAAGGCCAATATTGACCGTATTCTGGAGTTGCCCAGAGCTTAATCAATATTTCTTCAACTTCAGGAGTAACTGCTGAGATATAAGTGTTATCGTTTGGGCAAAAAAGTTCAATGATTTTAGGGATGTCTATGCCAAACTCTTTTTTGTATCCATGTACTCTCTGTTGCCAGTGTATTAGTATCAACAAAAAGCTCCATTCCCTCATAGATACGGCGAGGATAGACATATTGCTTTTGGGCAAAACACTCCGTGAGAGAAATATCTCCATCTTTCACATATACAAAGTTTCCGTTATTCAAGATAATCTCGCAACGACCAGTCACGCAATAGTTTAGGAGCAAAGGCCCTTTTTAATGAAACTATCTTCACCCAAATTTGGGCTGCCCACGTCGGAGAATTTATAAAAATATACGCAATAGTAAGTCCGGGGAAAAGTTGAAAAAACGTCATAGACCCTTTTCCTTCCTTAGTTTTCATAAGTAGTTCTGCGTTGAACTCGCTACGTTTTATTGAAACGCCGGGAATTTCAATACATTTTCTAATAATATCATCAATCTTCATTTTTAACTCCTGTCGATTTGTCTGGCTCATTGCCCTTGATTTTAATTATATTATAGAATTGCAAGCGAAGTCAGTCAACAAAAAACTCGTTGCTGTTTGGAGCCAAAAAAGATGATTGGTTGTGAGAGCTACTGCTAACTATGGTATCTTATAGAGGGGTTAGAAGACGCTAACCAGCAAATGAATGGAGGTATTCGTTATGAGTAACAAGTTACAAGCAAAAGACCTGATTAACCTCGGCCTGTTCACCGTTCTCTACTTTGTGATTGGCTGCTGTGTCGCCATTCCCATCGGCTTTGTACCTATCTTTTGCCGATCCTCGGAGCATTGTGGTCTTTGATTACCGGCATCCCGTTCATGCTGTTCCTGACCAGAGTTAAAAAATTCGGCATGGTTACAATTATGGGGATTTTGAGCGGTTTGCTGATGGGCCTGACCGGCATGGGATTTTGGGGGCGTACCGATGGGCGCGATTTTTTGGGTCTGCTGGGAGATTTGATCTTGAAATCCGGCGGTTATAAAAGCGCTAAAAAGAGCCTGATTGGTTATGCGGTATTCAGTCTTTGGATGGTTGGTACATACATTCCGATGTATTTCATGGTTGAGGATTCCCTGGGCCAGTTTTGCGGCCAGCTTCGGTAAGGAATACGCTGACAGGGTAGTGGCTGTTATGCCTATGTGGAGCATTATTCTGGTAATCGCCGGAATCTTCATTTTTGCGATCCTGGGCGGACTTTTTAGGTAAGGCGCTTCTGAAAAAGCATTTTGCTAAAGCGGGCATTGTGTGATGAACGGGCTATCATTTTCAGCAACAACCGAAAAAAAGAAAAGGAATCCTGCTTGATCCCCGGACAAAAAACTCATTCTGCTGCTGACGATTACAACACTGATGTTCAGTACCAGTAACGAAGGAATTATGAACATCGTTAAGCCGTGTCTAAGCCTTGTCCCCTTTGCTCTGATTTTGTCGGAACGCCGTTTCAAAACAGCAGGAAAATATCTGGTGCTATATGCGGTTTGCTTTATACTGGAACGGATTGCCCTTACGAGTTTGAGCGGATTACTCTCGTTCATCGTGCTGGCAGTGACATCTATCATGACGCGGTTTGCGCCCGGCATTATGACAGGTGCCTATCTGATCTCATCCACTTCGATCAGTGAGTTTATCGGCGCAATGGAGCCTATGCATATCACGGAAAAATCGTGATTCCAATGTCTGTCATTTTTCGCTTTTCCCAACCATCAGCGAAGAATATCAGGCCATCCGGGATGCAATGAAAATGCGGGGCATACGATTAGGCGGGAAAAATCCTTTCCTGATGTTGGAATATCGCCTTGTTCCTTTGATGGTGTCCGTTGTGAAGATTGGTGATGAACTTTCTGCTGCTGCGTTGACACGGGGGCTTGGAGCCCCGTTAAACGTACAAACGTGTGCCAGATCGGTTTCCATGTTCAAGATTTGATTGCGATTCTGTTTTGCGTTATCTGTTTTGCCTTGTTTTTTGTTTCAGCAGCAGATTTCTTTTTGACGGAAGGGGTGAACCTATGATACGGATTGACCATGTGACTTTCTCTTATGGAGAAGAAAAACGAGAACGCTGGTGGAGTCCATGATATAAATCTGACCGTAGAGGACGGTCAATGCGTCGTACTTTGCGGCGAAAGCGGCTGTGGAAAAACGACAATTA
>VOFC01005034.1_pt1 | contig 23022 bp, 32 predicted proteins | sample 5384161 | NCBI WGS metagenome assembly VOFC01 (sample SAMN12384722, study PRJNA508395) | human gut metagenome | isolation source: healthy gut B | host: Homo sapiens | reverse complement strand
AATCAAGTTCAAGGACGTTTCCGGCGAAGAAGAAGCCAAGGAACTGCTGACAGAAATTGTTGATTTTCTGCATAAACCGGAACGCTATCAGGAAATCGGTGCATCGATGCCAAAGGGTGCACTGCTGGTAGGACCTCCGGGTACTGGTAAAACCTTGCTGGCAAAAGCGGTTGCTGGCGAAGCAGATGTGCCGTTCTTCTCCATTTCCGGTTCGGAATTCGTGGAGATGTTTGTCGGTATGGGTGCAGCGAAAGTGCGGGATTTGTTCAAGCAGGCAGCAGAAAAAAGCACCGTGTATTGTCTTTATTGATGAAATCGATGCCATCGGGAAAAAAGCGGGAAAGCGGACAGTTTGGCGGCGGAAACGATGAACGGGAACAAACCCTGAACCAGCTGCTGACTGAAATGGATGGGTTTGACGGCTCGAAAGGTGTTGTCATTCTGGCAGCAACCAACCGCCCAGAATCGCTTGATCCAGCATTGCTGCGACCGGGACGGTTTGACCGTCGAATTCCGGTAGAACTGCCAGACTTGCAGGGCAGAGTGGAAATCTTAAAGGTACACGCAAAGAAGATTAAAATTGCACCGAATGTTGATTTTCAGGCGATTGCCCGAACAGCTGCCGGAGCATCCGGTGCAGAGTTGGCGAACATCGTCAACGAAGCTGCGTTACGAGCTGTCCGGATGGGCAGAAAGTCCGCAACACAGGAAGATATGATGGAAAGCGTGGAAGTGGTCATTGCGGGCTATCAGAAAAAGAAAAGAGTGCTTTCCAACAAGGAAAAAAGCTGATTGTTTCCTATCACAAAGAAGTCGGACATGCACTTGTAGCAGCGTTGCAGTCACAGTCTGCACCTGTCCAGAAGATTACCATTATTCCTCGTACTTCCGGGCGTTGGGTTATACCATGCAGGTGGAAGAGGGAGAACGGTTCTTGATGTCCCGAACAGAGTTGGAGCATAAAATTGCAACGCTGACGGGCGGACGGGTTGCAGAAGATTTGGTTTTCCATGAGATTACAACTGGAGCATCCAACGACATTGAACAGGCAACCAAACTTGCACGGGCAATGATTAGCCAGTATGGGATGTGCGATGCATTCGGTATGATTACGCTGGAAACAAATGGTTCGCAGTATCTGGGCGGAAATATGAATCTGATGTGTTCGCCGGATACCCAGCGGCAGATTGATCAGACTGCTGTGAGAATTATTCAGGAGCAGTACGAACGGGCAAAAGCAATGCTGCAACAGCATATGCCGAAGCTGCATGAAATTGCAAAGTTCCTGTATGACCATGAAACGATTACAGGTGAAGAGTTTATGAATATCTTGACGCAGCCAACAGCAGAGCTGCCGAATCAAGAAGCGGAGGGAACAGTATGAACACTACAGAACAATTGGCAGTGATTACAAAAAAGCATGGTTTACGAAGAATATCGGGCTGGCAACTCGCCGACTGGCAGCCGACTGTGATAGCGGTTGGCGGATTATGGCAGAAGATGAAGATGAGAAATGTTTTGACCGGCTGGAACAGCTGGAATTGGTTCCGCTGGAAAAGATTTGTCAGTTAGAGCCAGCGTTTGCAGAGATTATGGAACAGGCGGAAGAACAGGCATTTTATCTGGTAGATGGACAATTTCAGCTGGGTGAATTGCCGGAATATTGGGCTGATTGAGAGCGGTTGCAAAATACGAGCCGCAGGCAACTGCGGTCGAGCTGGCTCAGCTCGGCGAGGTGGATGATTCCCCACAGTGTGGGGAAATGTCCCCGAAGGGACAAAAGGGCAAGGCATCCTTTAAAAATGGAGGGCAAGCTGCCCTCCTTAACAGAGGTATTTGATGAGATGGTATTGAAATCTAAGAGGAACATGTGAAAATGCTGTTCGCCATTTCAAAAACAAAAGAACTTCCTGCAAACTGCAATCTAAGAAACATTCATAAGCAATTCGGACAACGCAACCACCGGCGAACAGCACATTCTGCCGCAGACAGCGAAGCGAGCGCAAAATAATCAATTGCAATATCAAAAAATAATAATTTGCAATAAAAAAGCAGAAAAAATTGCGTTTTTTGCCTGCGGCTTGTTGCTTACACTCTGCTTTTTTTTCCGTCTGTTTTGTCTGTTATGCGATATTCGTAACCCCAAATCCTGCATCTGTAACAACCTTAATCAAGGTATCATCTGCAATCGGATGGGTTAATGTCACCGTTGCCGACTGCTTTTTTTGAGGTTGACCTTTGCCGTTACACCGTCCAGCGATTCCAACGCCTCTGTCACCGATGCTACGCAATGCCGGCACAGCATGCCATCAATGATGAGATGTTTCTTAATTCTCTTTTCAAACATCGTTGTTTCCTCCGCTTTTTCTTCTTGCTCTTTGTAAGAGCGACCCGTTTCTTTTTCTTCTTTATCATAGCATGCTTTTTGTCAAATTTCGCTGGTGACTTGAAAACTTTATGAAAAAGAAGTATGACGGGGAAAATCATATTTGAAAAATTTATGTAATCTTCATTTCAACGGTTTGCTTTTTGTGCGTTAAAGCGATAAAACAAAGAAAAATATTACGTGGTATTGCGTTACATACCCATAAAACAGCAGCTCAATTCCGCCGGAGATACACTCGAAATTGGAAATGACAGCCATGTGTATTGCAGCCGAGAAACGAAAACGCCCAGAAAATCGGAACTAAGCAGACAATCTGCCGCAGCAGCGAAAGGAACACGCTCCGAACGCCAGCCCCGATTGCCTGAAAGAATACGGGCATCATCAGCGAAAAATACAGCTGGTAAGAAGCTTGCTCCGATAATCGGAAATGCCTGTGCTCCGATGTCGTGCACTTCCTGACTGTTCGAGAAGATGTCAACCATCTGCCGAGGAAAGAATACAAAACAAATGACACCAAGCACCATAAACAATGCGGAAATCAGGAACGAAAAGATTCATGGTGCGTTTGCAGCGACTGTAGTTTTTTCTGGCAAGGTTGAAGCTGATGACAGGAACGATGCAGGTTTGCAAGCCAAACAACGGAATGAAAAAAGAAGCTTTGCAGCTTATAATACAAGCCCTGCGGGTAGCGATCAGGGCTACTCGCCCTGAATCTCGCCAGCATTTTTGAAAAATTGCTGGATCAAAAAATTTTGTTTGCCTGCGGCTTGTGGTTGGAAATCATGGCTTCTTAGGAAAACGGTTTTCAGCATCCGGCAAAAGGGGGTTCCACCCCTGCTTTTGCCTACCAGCATGCTGCAATTGCCCCGTTGCCTTGTCCGAATTTGTGACTTGTTTCATAAAAATAGTGGAATTGAGAATTTGTAAGTTTCAAAAACTGCAATTGCAGCAGAAAAAACAATGAATTTTTGCAAACTGCAAAATACTTCAATTTGCTTCGCAAATGTGGGCTACTCGCCCACACCTCGGCAGCATTGTTTCAGAACATCTATACTGCACGGGGCGGAACGGGACTGATTGCGTTTGCTTCCAGCTTTCCAGGGACAATTCTGGCAATTCCGGTTTCTGCATCTCGTTCCATTGTTGCCCAGAAACACGCATTTTTAGCGATGGAATCCGGTGTGGAGATGAAGTTGTTCTTTCAAAAGCGGTTTGGCTCAGGGCTGTTCGGCGGAGAAGGCTTTATTATGCAGCAATTTCTTGGAAACGGTATCGTATTTCTGGAGATTGATGGCAGCGTTGTCGAGTATGAATTGCAGGCAGGGCAGTCCATGTTGCTGGATAATGGCTATTTGGCGGCGATGGATGCAACGGTAAAAGCTTGAAATCGAAAAGGTCAGCGGAATTGGAAATGTATTGTTTGGCGGAGAGGGCTTATTCAATACAAAAGTAACCGGCCCTGGACATATCTGGCTGCAATCTATGCCAATCAATCAGATGGAATCTGTGCTGCGACCGTATTTTTATGTAAGTGAGAATAATAAATAATAGGAGTATCAGAAAATGGAATGCAAATATTGCGGTGCGGTCTACGATGAATATAAAGAAGCAGATTGCCCTTACTGCGGAGCACCGACCCCCAAGCCGGAAGAGGATGACACGGTAAAAGTAAAGTTTAAACAGAAAACCTATGAATTCGAGATTCCAAAAGTGGTGATTTCTGCTGGAGCAAAGGAACAGCTGCAATCCCTGCAAAAGAATCGGTTTCTGGCTATTTTGCTGTGTGTGCTGGGGCTTTTGGGCTGGCAGGACTGCATCGGCTGTATGTGGGAAAATATGTGTCAGGGATTCTGTACTTTTTGACTGCTGGCGGTTTTTATATTGGAACGATTTGTGATTTGTGTGCGTTGTCGAAAGGCTCATTTAAAACAGCGGATGGTTTACCATTGAAATAGTCTACATATCCCACGTTCCCCTTGCATATTTATATCAAAAAAGAGGAGCGTGTTGTTATGGAAGACCCAACATGTTTCCGGTATCAGAACCAGAATCTATTTCCACACCGCAAGAACCTGTGATTGTGACAGACCCAACACCCCATACCAAAAAAGAAGAAACACAATGGCGATTGCATGGGGATGCTGGAAGCAATGCCATAAATACCAGCGGCAGTATCGCCAACTAAATTCGGAGGCCCGTCCATATACCGCAGAAACAGCCGGTCAGAAAAGCCCGTTACCAGCCAAAGCAGGGTAGTTGGAATCAGCGGAATGGAAAAGCGAATCATCAGCCTTGTCATTTTCGGGCTGATGTATTTTCGATGGAGATATTTCCGAAGGTCTGCAATCCACCACAAGAAAACCGCAGATAGGAAGTCGGAGCAAATGACAGAGAGCAGGAAGCCCGTGATGCCCATATTCAGTAGGGCAATGAAAATGACATTGAAGATAAATAGCGTAATCGTGGCAAGAATGCCATCAAATGCAAATAGCGTGACCATGCCCCTCGCTCGCACAAACTGCGAATGAATGGAACGCAGCGAGGACATAAACACATAGAGCATTAAAAGCCATAGATAGCCGCTTGTATAGGGCAATAGTCGCATGAGCGGCGACAGGGCAAGCATGACACAGACACCCAAACCAAGTACCAGATAAGAGGACGTGAAAATTTTCCCCTTGTCATAATTTCGGGTCAGTCCATATCGTAGAATCGCATCTGTGATGGAAAACGTAACAATTGGAATTAAGAAGTTTGCAGTTTGTTCGAGCAGTTCTTTGGTGCTGATGTCTGCCGGATTGATGTTGGCAGTGTAGAGTTTTGTCAGAAACAGCGTTAAGATTTTAGAGCCGAACGAACCAATTGCAAAAATCATGGTGTTGGCGGCGAGCCGTTTGTATTGATTCATAGCATCTCCTCTTGGTGTGATAAATTTCGTTCTGCAACAGAATAGATAGTGGCAGAACTGAGCAGCGGCTGGGTTGTAGGCACTGCATGCACAGTTTTATTATACCATAAAAAAAAAAAGAAAAAGAAAACGCTTTTTTCAAAAAAGAACCAGATTTTTTTACGGATATTTCTATGAAAGTTGCATAAGAACCAGATGTCTGTTTTGTGCATTCCTACAAAGCAAAAAATAAAAAATTTTTTTGCAGATTTTGCAACTTTTTCTGCCGCAAAATTGTATCTATAGTGAAGGGATTTTTTTGCGGCAGGTCTTGCCGTGTGAACAAGCAGTATGCGGTTCTGTTGCTCCTCTAAGCCGTGAGAAAGGGCGGTGTGATGGGGGATTGCACTGTGCGGTACGAGGAACCAGTCCGGAAAGGACAGACTATTCTGGAAAATGGTCTGGGATTGGGAAAACAGAAACATACCACTTGTGTTTTTTGGCAAAAATGATGCGGATTGCAGATTCTCCCCGATGCTGTGTCCGCATTTTTTTGTTTTTCCTGTAAAAAGACAAATATAGATGAAAAATCGAAATTTGGTCAATATTTAACATTTTATGAGTTGTTCAAAATTGATTCATATTGTGCTGTAGCAATTAAATGGAAATCGTGGTATAATGAAAGGAGAAATGCAGAGAAAACAAGTCTTGATTGTTCGCAATTGGGACGAGTAGGGAGGAAATGACCATGCAAAGCGTCAACCCGCTGGATGAGGCTGCGTTTACGGAACTCTATGTGCAGCATGTTGACGCTGTTTATCGCATTTGCTACAGCTTTTTAAAATCGTACCGATGCCGAAGATGCCGTTCAGGAAACATTCCTGCGGTTGATGCAATCGCAAAAACCATTGGAAAACGATGCCCATTTAAGAGGCTGGTTAGTGGTAACTGCTTCCAACGTCTGCAAGAATATGCTGCACAGCTGGCTGTGGCAAAACGACAAGAAGTAGAAGATTGGGAAGAAGTGTTAAAATCCGACAATCAAACGCCGGAAGAAACTGCAGTTTTGAAAGCCCTCATGCAGCTGCCGGAAAAATATAAAACAGTTCTATATCTCTATTATTATGAAGAGTATTCCTGCAAAGGAAATTGCAGAAATGATGCAAAAAAAAAGAATCCACAGTGCGTTCGCTCCTCAAGCGAGGCAGAGAAGCACTCAAAAAAAGATCGGAGGTGACGGATATGCAGCAGGACTGGAAAGCCATTTGGGACAATCTCAATCCGGATGAAGCGGCGAAAGAACGGATGAAGCAAGCAATCCTGCAAAAATGCAGGCAGAAACGCCGCAAACAGCATCCAAAAAGTCACCGTTCTTCTTACAGCGATGTTCGTTTGGAACATTTGCCCGTGCTGCTGCACTGTGCTGTATGACCGTTACAGTTGCGTTGGCAGGGTTACACCTTACTGACCGCCGGACAGCGGAATTATTACCAGCACCATCCGTCAGCGAACAGCCGACGGAAACGACCACACCGCATACCTTGCCAGCACAGACAACAACAACTTTACAAGTTCAAACCACAACGAAAACACAGACTACCTTGCAAACAACCGCTTCCGCAGCAAAACAGATGGTTACCGCTAGTAAGACAACGACGGTACAGACTGCTGAGCCACCAGCTGCAATCATAGAAGAGCCTGATGCCGGAATCGAAGAACCGCCAGAAGAGCCAATTCAGACAGAACCAATTTGTACTGAGCCAGCCCCCGTTCTCACAACCACTGCTGTGGAAACGAATGCAATCGAAGAACCAGAAACCACTACCACAACATTCCGTGGCGTTGCAACTTATGGTTCGCTTTTTGATTTTCAGTATGCCCGTTGGAATGGCGTGCATTATCAGACCGACTATAGTGCGGTTTCCTATGAAGATTTGGATGACCTTGCCGGATTTTCTGTTGCCATTCAGTCAGAAAGTGACCGTGTTTATACAATTTTGGTTTATCCGTTAAAGGGGTATCCCATTCAGGATTGTATTGCCGTACAGTACGCCGGCGATTCAGATTATTTCTATTTTTATGCGATCTCTAAGTGTGTCGAATCGACACTGGATCAAATGACATGATTTTTGGCAGAAATCAGGAATAAGAGGTAGGAAAAACGATGAGTACACCAAATTGGATTATGGTGACGGTAAAAACACCGCAAACAGCGGGGGATTCCTATATGGCAACCATCATGAAGAATCACCTGAAAGAACAGAATTGTTCCTTCCATTCAGAAGAACAATCTGCTGCTCTTTGGCTGGTTTGCCGACAGGTATCACCACAGCGGTATGATTTTTCAATTTCCGATTCCGATTCGGTTTGGACAAAAGAAGCCGTGATGGAACTTTGCAGCATGCTGCTGCAATGTCCGGAAGTTGATAATGTATTGGTTGGGCAAGTGCCTTCTCATCAGCAGGATGTGAAAGTAACAGTTTCCCCAATGGTTACATTTTTGCATACCGTCAAAATTACTTACAGCCGCAGCGAATCCGTATGATTCTTCGGCGGCTACGTTCAAATCGCTAATTGACTATTGGTTCATTGGAAAGAGAGAAGCAGAATCGTGCAAGCGGTTCTGCTTCTCTTTTTTTCAGAAATGACGGATTTTGACGGGTTTTGCATTGTGAGAAGATGGTGAAAATTTCGGAAATGCTTGACACTGTCCCCCCTGCTTTGCTATAATAGTCTTGATATTTTGGAATGACCGACAGGTGGTGAATCCCATATGTGCCAAAAAAAAGAAAGCATTTGTGGAAAATCGTGACCAATATCGTGGCGTTTTCTCCTTTTGCTCGATTGGTGTTTTACTGGCAGCCTTGACGGGCTGCTTCGCATTTATTTGGTATCGTTTTTATAGTGATTTTTTGTTGCTGCCGTTTTATCGGCGTGGCAACTGGGTCATGATTTTATTATATGCGGTATTGGTACTGTTATTTGGAAAGGCGTTTGGCGGACTGAAAGTGGGCTATTTAAAGCGAAGTGATTCGTTTTATAGTCAGATGCTCTCCCTATTCTGCGTGAATTTGGTGACATATTTACAAGTCAGCCTTATCAGCCGACATTTTGCAAGGCTCTTGCCGTTTGTGATTTTAATGGGCATTGATTTGATTATCTTGCTGCTGTGGATTTTTTTTTCTGCAACAAGCTTTATTTTCAGATTTACCCGCCAAGGCGGCTTGTCGTTGTCTATGGCGACCGTGCAGCCGCAGAGCTGGTGTTGAAAAATGAGCCAGCGTGTGGAAAAATATATGATTTGTGCTTGTGTGGATAGCCATCAGGAAAAATCCGCCATTGTGGAAACGATTGCAAACTATGAAGGCGTGATTCTCTGCGATGTGCCGGGGCAGCTGCGAAATGACCTTTTGAAATACTGTTTCTCTCGGCAGATGCGAACTTACATTGTTCCGAAGATTTCAGATATCATCATCCGAGGCGGTGAAGAGATTCGCTTGTTTGATACGCCGTTGGTGCTCTGTCGAAACAGCGGCTTGCGGCTGGAACAGCGGTTTGTAAAGCGGCTGTTTGATTTGGCATTTTCGCTGATTTTAGCAGTGCCGGTACTGCTGGTGAGTATTGTCTGTATCGCCATTAAATTGATGATGGCGGGCCGGTGCTCTATCGGCAGAAACGCTTAACGTATAACGGCAAACCATTCTATGTTTATAAATTTCGCAGCATGGTCTGCAATGCCGAAGAACATGGTCCACAGCTGGCAAAGCGAGGATGACCGCATCACCCGTGTGGGCAGAGTGCTCCGAAAATGTCGGCTGGACGAGTTGCCGCAGCTCTGGGAACATCTTCAAGGGTGATATGGCAGTCGTTGGGCCAAGACCGGAACGTCCGGAACTGGCAGAAAAATACGAAGAAGAGATGCCGGAATTTGCATTTCGTCTGCGGGTAAAGGCAGGCTTGACGGGATATGCACAAGTTATCGGGCTGTATGATACAACCCCGTACGACAAGCTGAAAATGGACTTGATGTATATTGAAAAGTATTCTCTGCTGCTGGATTTGCAGATTTTGCTGATGACCATCAAGACGGCACTTTTTCCGGGAGAGTCAAACGAGGAACTGCATGAGCAGACCCATATTCCCGTACAAAAACACGTGGCAGAACCGGAGGCAGCTGCTTCCGAGGAAAAAAAAAGGAGAACAAATCATCATGAAATTGACTGCTGTTATTATGGCAGGTGGACGGGCGAACGCTTCTGGCCACGCAGCCGCACGGCAAAACCAAAACAATTCCTTTCCCTGACAGCGGACAAGGAAACCATGCTGCAAAAGACGGTCAACCGTCTGAAGCCCTTGCTGGAGATGGATGCCATTTATGTAGTCACCAATCAGCGGTATGCTGCCCTTGTGCAGGAACAGCTGCCGGAACTGCCAGCAGAAAACATTCTGCCCGAACCATGCAGCCGTAATACAGCTCCCCTGTATTGGACTGGCGGCAGCGGTGATTCAGAAACGCTGCGGGGAAGCCATGATGCTGGTATTGCCGTCTGACCATTTGATTCGTTATGAATCCCTGTATGTAGACACATTGCGGCAGGCAATCGCCGTTGCAGAGCAGGGCGAGCGGCTCGTTACCATTGGCATTCCGCCAACGTATCCGGAAACGGGTTATGGTTATATTCGCTTTGCGAACCGTTCAGAATCCCATATGCCGGGCGTTTATCCAGTGGAGAAAGTTTGTAGAAAAGCCGGATTTGGACACGGCAAAGGAATATTTGGCAGCTCATTGCTACCTCTGGAACAGTGGGATGTTTGTCTGGAAGAGCAGCACGATTCTGCACAATCTGGAACAGTTCTTGCCGACGGTTTACGCTGGCTCGATGGAGATTGCGGCAGCAGATGGAACAGATGCCTTTTCAGATACCTTGGAACGGGTCTATGAGGGATTCCCGAGCGAATCTGTAGACTATGGCATCATGGAAAAGGCAGACCAGATTTTCACCGTGCCGGGCAGCTTTGGCTGGGATGATGTTGGAAACTGGCTGGCGATGGAACGCATCAATAAGACGAACGATTATGGCAACTATATTGAGGGCGATGTCATCACCGTCAACACGCAGAGAAGTATTATCTGCGGACAGAAAAAAACTGATTGCAGCCGTTGGGGTGGAAAATCTGATTGTGATTGATACCGAAGATGCAACCTTGATTTGTGCAAAGGACAGCACGCAAGACGTGAAAAGGTCATTGAAAACCTGCGAATTTGCAATCAGGACGCATTGTTATAAAGACAACCAAGAATAAATAAATGGTAAAAGGTAGAAGTAGGGAGGAAATAAAAAACAATGAGCAAACATGCATTGATTACCGGAATTACGGGACAGGATGGTTCTTATTTGGCAGAATTGCTGCTGGAAAAGGGCTATGAAGTATATGGACTGATGCGGAGAAAGAGCGTCGTTGATTACGGCAACGTGGATCACATCAAGGAAAAAATTCATTTCATCTATGCGGACATGACCGATGAAATTTCTCTGATTCGTGCGATGCGGATTTCACAGGCAGATGAAGTTTACAATCTGGCAGCACAGTCTTTTGTTGCGACCAGCTGGGAACAGCCGATGGCAACCGCTGAAATTGACGCACTGGGCGTTACAAAAATGCTGGAAGCAATCAAGTTTGTAAAGCCGTCTTGCCGGTTCTATCAGGCATCGACTTCTGAAATGTTTGGTCTGGTACAGGAAATGCCGCAGAAGGAAAAAGACTCCGTTTTATCCGAGAAGCCCGTACGGCGTTGCAAAGCTGTATGGTCACTGGATTACTAAGAACTATCGGGAGAGCTTCAACCTGTTTGCCTGCTCCGGTATCCTGTTCAACCATGAATCGGAACGCAGAGGGCTGGAATTTGTCACCAGAAAGATTACCACCGCAGCTGCTCGGTTTCTCTGGGCTTGCAGGATCATGTAGAACTGGGCAATCTGGATGCAAAGCGGGACTGGGGTCACTCTAAGGACTATGTTCGTGCAATGTGGCTGATGCTTCAACAGGATGCACCGGATGATTATGTCATTGCAACCAATGAAACTCGTACCGTTCGGGAATTTGTTGAGATTGCGTTTGCTCATGTGGGCATTGAAATTGCATGGCAGGGCAGCGGTACAGATGAAATTGGTGTGGATCGCAAGACAGGCAAGACGGTTGTCACCATCAATCCGCAGTTCTTCCGTCCGGCAGAAGTACAGGTCTTGTTGGGCAATCCGGCAAAGGCAGAAGAGAAACTCGGCTGGAAGCGGGAAATTTCGTTCAAGGAACTGGTAGAACGGATGGTTCGCCACGACTTGGAACTGGCAAAAAAAGAAGTACAGTAAATCAATTTTGCAGAAAAGGAGGGAACGGCATGCGGATTGCCTTGGATGCACTGCCATTGGTCAGCAGTCGCATGACTGGAATTGGATATTGTGAAGCCGGACAGGTACAAGCGATGATGATGCTGCATCCGGAAGAGCAGTATGTCCTACAGTTTTTTTGACAAAGGCGATGGGGCAGAAAAACGGAAACGGCTGTATTATTACGAACAGCAGCGAAATGTCAGCGTTCGACAGGGGCATTTTCCGGCTATCTGTACCGTCTGATGACCACGGCAATTCCGCTGCCGTACCGTGCATTTTTGGAAAAGATGTGGATATTACACACTTTTTCAATTATATCATTCCGCCGGGAGTTGCTGGAAAGCGAATTGTAACCGTACATGATATGGTTTATAAGACGTTTCCGGAAACCGTACGGGGACGGACACGCTTCATGTTGGAATCCGGCTTGCAGCGTTCGCTGCATCGGGCAGATTTGATTGTGACCGACTCGGAATTTTCCAAAACGGAAATCATCCGGTATTTTCCGGCGACCGAAGAACGGATTCGAGTTGTGCCCTGTGGTGTGGATAAGCTGCGGTTTTCTCCGATGCCGCCGGCAGCTGCTCCGGCAATTGAAGAGCTGAAACGGCGGATGCACTTACCGCCGAATTATTTTCTCTATCTGGGAACATTAGAGCCTCGAAAAGAACTTAGACCGCCTGATTCGGGCATATGCACTCTTAAAAGCAGCAACATCACATTTATCAGCTGGTGCAAACGCTGCATTTAGAGGACGATGTGTTATTTACCGAATATGTACCAGAAGAAGATGTGCAGCCGCTGCTGTGCGGAGCGATGGCGTTTGTGTTCCCCTCTGTTTATGAGGGCTTTGGTATGCCGCCGCTGGAAGCAATGGCATGCGGAACGCCAGTCTTGACAACACGGGCAGCCTCTCTCTGCCGGAAGTGGTAGGCGATGCCGCTGTGATTGTTGACCCACACCATACCGAGGACATTGCACAGGGACTGGAGAAGCTATTCCTAGATGCAGCACTGCGGGAACGACTGCAAAAAGGGGCTTGTCGGCGAGGCAATGTTTTCTTGGGACACGATGATGTTTATCAGACCACTGCTTGAGCAGACCGCTTTTACTGGTAAACAAAGCTTATCCGCCGCATATTGGCGGCATTGAAACGCTGGTGCGGCAGTATGCACGCTATTTTCAGACACAGTTTTCCGCAGAGGTACAAGTTTTGGTCTGTCAGGAAAAGGGCAAAACGGCACGGGAAACCATCGGGGTGTTCCAGTGCTGCGAGCCGGAAGTATTGGGACGTATTTTTCTTGTCCGCTCTCCGGTTCGTTTCTCCGCTATTTTCGGAAGTATGCCAAACAAGCGGATGTGGTGATGATTCATATGCCGTTTCCTTTGGCAGATTTGGCGTGCTTGCTTTCCGGCTATCGGGGACGGGTCGTGCTGGCATGGCATAGCGATGTCATCAAGCAGAAGACCTTGCTGCGGTTTTACGCACCATTGCTGCGGTGGCTGCTCCGGCGAGCAGATTGTATTCTGACTGCAACACAGGGACATATTGACAGTTCTGCATTTCTTCCAGCCGTTCGGGAAAAATGCAAGGTGATTCCCTATGGCATTGACCTTGCAGCCTATCGGGCAGCCCCAGCGTATCCGGTTTTACAGCCGCATTCCAATCACCCGAAAGCCGTCAAAGCGTTGTTTGTAGGGCGATTGGTTTATTATAAAGGGTGTAACGGTTTTGCTGAAAGCGATGCAGCAGGTGCAGAATTGTGAATTGTTTCTGATTGGCAGCGGAAAGCTACAGGATACCTTGCAGCAGATGGCAGAAGGTATGGACACGATTTTCTCGGCAGCCTGTCCGATGCAGATTTACGGGCAGCCTTGCAGGAATGTGATTTTCTGGTGTTGCCATCCGTGGCAAACAGCGAAGCATTCGGACTGGTGCAATTGGAAGCGATGGTTTACGGAAAGCCTGTCATCAATACCGCTTTGCCAACGGGTGTGCCACATGTCAGCTTAGATGGAGAAACAGGACTGACTGTTCCGCCGGAATCGGAAACCGCTCTGGCAAAGGCGATGCAAACGCTGGTATCGGATGCGGATTTGCGAAGCAAGTACGGAGCAGCTGCAAAGAAACGAGTCGAAACGGTTTTTGCAGAAGATGTGGTGATGCAGCAGGTTTATGATGTGCTGAAAGATTCTATTTTTATAGCAAATATAAATATAAAAATTGCAATATCATTCAAAAGAAAGGGAAATGATTATGAAAGCAATGCTGATTGGCGGTGCTGGATTTGTTGGAAAACATCTTGCAATCCATCTCGCAAATACTTATGGCTGGGAGATTGTCATTACAGGGCTGCCGGAAGAACGGGAAGCAATCGAACGCAGCAGCTTAGGACGTTTTATTCCGGTGAATATCTTAGAAAAGGGACAGATTCAGGCAGTATTGGAGCAGGAACGGCCGCATTATATTTTTCATCTGGCAGCACAGAGTTCTGTTGCTCGTTCTTGGAAGAATCCGCAGGCAACCATTGATGTGAATATCAAGGGCTGTGCAAACTTGCTGGATGCGATTCATTCCGTAGAAATTTACGACCCAAAGATATTATTGATTGGTTCGGGCGATGAATATGGCAGATTGCCGGATGGCATTCGAGTGGTTTCAGAAACAACGCTGCCGTGTCCGGGTAATCCGTATGCTATGACAAAGGCTGCACAGACGATGTTGGGGGCAGGTTTATGCTCATGCTTACCGGATGCATATTGTTCTGGCAAGACCGTTCAATCACATTGGGCCAGGACAGATGGCAGGCTTCGTTGTATCGGATTTCTGCAAGCAGGTTGCAGAGATTTTGAACGGTGCAGAGCCAGTGGTACGGGTCGGCAATCTGACTGCTTCTCGGGACTTTACGGATGTACGGGACGTGGTACGGGCATATGGTTTGCTGATTCAGCATGGCGTACCGGGTGAAATCTACAACATCGGTTCGGGAACAGCCGTTTCCATTCAATCGTTGTTGGATGAAATCATCCGGCAAGTGGCATTTCTATTTCAGTACAGCATGACCCGCAGAAATTCCGTCCGGTAGATTATCCAAGCATTGCAGCAGATATTTCAAAGTTGCAGCGAGCAATTGACTGGAAACCGGAAATTTCGCTGGAACGTACCATTGCAGATACACTGACAGACTGGCAGATTCGGTTGAAGAACAACGTCAATTGATGGAAAAAGGGGTTCAACATGGAGGAACACACGGAGCAAAAGCGGGTTATGGCAGATACATATATGGAAGAAGTATGGGAACAGCAAGCAGTCAAAAACTGGTCGAAGCCGATGCACAATTTTCGGGGTACGACAGAATGCATTTAATCAGAGTGCTGACCAGCGGATTCGGGCGTTGGAATCGGGAAAATTTGCAGCTGCGGACACAGATTCGGACGCTGATGCAGCAGACTGAGGAACTTTCTCAGATTGCCAAGCGACAGAAAGAACGGCTGCGGCAGGAAGAGCAGCGAAATCGGGAGATTTTCGGACGGGTTGCAGCAATGCTGGATCGGATGCGGAATGATTTGGATCGTGTGCGGCTTTCTACCCAGCTGAACAGCAATGCCATTGACCGGCTGATGCTGGAGGATGAAGCAGAACCGGAAGCAATAGAAGAACCGTTGACTACCATGGAAGAACCAATGGAAGAAATAGAATCCGCCGTGGAAATAGAAACAACGGCAGATGCAGCAGAATCCATTGCACCAGAACCGGAGCAGGTGACAGAATCTATAGACGAGTCTGTTTCACCGGAAATGCCCATTGAACCAAAAAGACAGCTATGCAGAATGAGATTGCAGGAGATTTTCCAAATATGCTTTAACTGCAAGTGATGATATAAATATTAAGATAGAAAAACCGTTCTCGGTACAGAAGTATACCGGGAACGGTTTTTCTTTTGATATAACAGGCAATTGGAAATTAAGAATAGTCTACCAAATCAAATGCAGTGATTTTGCCGTTTTCAATGTAGAACGAATATGCCTTCTGCCCATTGGAAACCGTATCATAGATGGAAACGACATAAATGCTGGCGGTTTCTGCTTCTGGAACAATGTCAATATTGAATTGTGCCTCCAAGTCTGCAACGGAACTGCCAATGCCGACAACGCCAACTCGAATATCAGATGGTGAGCCTTCATAGACTTCCACTTCAAAGATATTGCAAGCCTGTGCATCGGTCGGAGAAGTGGACGTGTTTTTTCCAGACCAAGGGTCAGCGTGTCATCCGAATTGGAATACCAGTTGTAGTTCTGTGATTCAATGGTTGGGCTGACTGTGCAGTCCACTAGCTGAATCAAATCCATGTTGTTTTCATAGAACCGGAACAGCTTTCCGCCGTTGTAGGTAATGGCAGCAATCGAAAGGTCTGCATCAATCCGCTGTTCATTGTCAGAAGAATCGGTTGTGTCTGTGGTGTCCGTTGGAACTTCTGTTTCGACACCGTCTTCTACCGGTCTATCACTATCTGCTGGCAAGGTGGTAATGTCGGAATCAGAGCTCTGTGTATTCAAATCATCTCCGCCATTGATTTCATCATAAATGGAATCGGCAAAGTTGTCCGCACCCTGAATGCCCAGTGCAGTCGCAATCTTTTTCAGGCAATCCTTTGTCTGTGTGCCATCGCCGAAGTAAGCATCCTTTGTGGCATCGTCTGACAAGTCTAAAGAATCCGATGGAATATTCAGTGCCAAATCATCGCCATTTTCGGTGCTTAGCGTGCAGGAGATGGTTGCATAGTTAGTGCCGCCAACTGCCCAGTCAACGGAGAATGTCTGTGACTTTCCATCTGAATCCAGACTCAAGGTGAACAGATTTGGTTCATCCTCTGTGGAAGCGTGTCAGACTGCCGGAGCAGTATCCCCGTTTGTCATCAACAATCTTGAAATCTTCCAGATCAGAAGAATAGAATGATTTTCCAGTGCAGCAGTAATTGTGCCGCTGTAGGTATCCTTAGAGCCTTCAGACAGAACCCCGCTGACATTCAATCCGCTGACATCGAAATAAACGCCAACTTGCTTGCCATCTTTTCCGGCATAGCATTCCAACAAAGAGAATCAGCATCGTCCGGGTCTGCAATGCGGCAGCCACGAATCGTTCCGGTTGGGTCAACATAGAGGGTGACGGTTTGCCGATTCTGTAACGGTGGTGTCGTTCCAGTTGTCCAGAGCCTCTTGCAGGTTGGATTGAAATTCGTCTTCTGTCATCAAATCTGATGCAGCGAAATAGTGCGAGATGGTACTGTCTTCTTTCACTTCTTCGAGCAGTTCCTTGACAACGGTTTTCAGTTCATCGCCCTGATAGGTTGCTTCAAGGGGCAGTGTAAGAAAATGTTGTGTCTGCAATGTTTAGTTCCTGATTTTTCAGCAGGGCAATGGTCGCATCGCTGTCAGCAATAATTTCACCGTACCGCTGGAACATACTGTTCAAGTCAGAGGGAGAAAGCCGGTCTTCGAGGACTTCCGGTGTCAGGAACAGGGAAGAGGAATTCAGTGCGGAGGAGTCGATAGAAGAATCAAATTCGTCAGAGAGGTCATATTCTTCTTCGGTGATGGTTTCAACGTCTTGCCATGTCATGGAAAGATACTGGTCGGATACAGATGGAATCTGTAAATAAACATTATTCGCATCCGCTACGACGTTGCCCTCTAAGACATCTTCACCATTGAGAGTAATCGTTACCGTTCCGCCCATCTTGTCGGCTTCTACTTTTCCGCTGAGCGTGATTGCAGCAGATGTCAGCGTAATGGTTTCATCGGTATCAACATCGCTGTTGAGTTCTTCCTGCAACTTCTTCTGTCCCTCTTCGCTGAGAGTGATGTTCATAGACAGATTGGATTGCGGTTCTTCCTTGGAGCGAGAGAGGGAACTATCGTAGCGGTCAGAAACCGAACGTCCCCCAGTCTTTTGTATTTTTTCAATGACCCATTGATAATAATCGCTTTCGCTGCTGAAATTCATCTTTGCGAAGTTCTTGACGGTGTCACTAGCAGCATAGGCAATGCCTGTTCCTGCTCCGAGCACAACCACAGCACTGACAACAGAGATGACAGCGATTTTCCAGCCCTTCATTTTCTTTTTGGACTTTGCACCGACAATCTGACCATTTAGCGAGAAATCAGGCTGCTGAAATGGCGGTGGTGTCTGGGAAAAAAGAAGGCGGTGTTTCCGGCTGCGGTGGAGGGTTGCTGCATCCGCAGACGGAGCAGGCTGTTGAAATGGATTTGCTGCCGAAGCAGCAGCAGTATCATTTGTCGGGGTCGAAGTTGGGGTTGCATCGTTTTGCGGCGGTGCGAAACCAGCGTGGTCGGATTCCGGCAGATTATTTTTAAAATCGTCCATGAAGATACTCCTTTTATAAAAATAGACTGTTCTTATTATATCATATTTTTTCTTTAAAAGTCAATGATTGCGAAAAAGTGCTTTTTTTGCCAGTTCGGTTCTCAAAAGCAGGAAAAAAAAGCAAAAACCGCAAATCCGAACAAAGGATTTGCGGTTTTAAGATGCTTTTGAGTCCATCGGAATCCGGTAGAGATTACTTAGCGTAATCCACAACCCGGCTTTCCCGGATGAGGTTGATTTTGACTTGTCCCGGGTAGCTCATTTCGGTTTCGATCTGCTTTTGCGATTTGACGGGCAATCAGCACCATCTTTTCATCGTTGACCTTTTCCGGAACGACCATGACCCGAACTTCACGGCCAGCCTGCAACGCATAGCATTTTTCGACACCGTCATACGATGCACAAATGTTTTCGAGCTGTTGCAGCCGCTTGATGTAGTTTTCGTAGTTTTAACATCGTGGTGGGCTTCCACTGCATGGATGAGTTGTACTTCCAGACATCCACGCCGATCTATGAGAGCCTTCAATTTCAGCGGTCAGCCTTACCAATATCATGCAGCAAGCCGGCACGCCGTGCCATGTTGCATCCAGTCCCAATTCCGAGGCAAGAACGCCGCAGAGCTTGGAAACTCGATGGAGTGCTTCAAGACATTCTGCCGGTAGCTGGTACGGTAATAGAGCCGTCCCAACAGCTTGATCATTTCGTTGTTGATGCCATGAACATTGGTTTCCAGAACAGCATGTTCGCCTTCTGCACGAATCCGCTGTTCCACTTCTCGTTTTGCCTTTTCCACCATTTCTTCAATCTTGGTCGGGTGGATTCTGCCGTCCGCAATGAGTTTTTCCAGAGCGATACGGGCAATTTCACGCCGAACCTGGTCGAAGCAGGAAAGCGTAATGGCTTCCGGTGTATCGTCGATAATCAAGTCTACGCCGGTGAGGGTTTCCAGTGTCCGGATGTTTCTGCCCTCTCTGCCGATGATACGACCTTTCATTTCATCGTTAGGCAGCGGCACAACCGAAACTGCCGATTCCGAAACCTGATCGGATGCACATTTTGCAATGGCGAGGGAGATGTAATTTCTTGCTTTCTCCTCACAGTCATCCTTGAGCTGCTGCTCATAACTGGCAATCTTCAGTGCCTTTTCATGCACCAGTTCGTCTTCCAGATGTTGCAGGATGTATTCCTTTGCCTGTTCCCGGGTGAATTCTGAGATTCGTTCCAGAACATCCATCTGGCTATTCTTGATGGCTTCGGCTTCTGCAAGCCGTTCTTCCACGCTTTTTTTGTTTGCGGGAAAGATTGTCCTCTTTGCGTTCGAGGTTTTCCAGTTTTTGTCCAGAGATTCTTCTTTCTGCTGTACTCTTCGTTCCTGTCTGCTGACTTCAGAACGGCGGTCTTTGATTTCCTTTTCCGCATCGGCACGCAGCTGAAAGACTTCATCTTTGGCTTCCAGTAATACGCTTTTCTTTTGCTGTTCTGCTTCTTTCTTGGCATCGTGAATGACACGAGCCGCTTTTTTTCGGCAGAGCCAATTTCCGCTTCTGCCTGTTGCTTTCGTTGCTGAATCCCGTCCTGTACACCTTTGGTGTAGCCTTTTTGGGTGGCAGTATGGTTGGTGACCAAAACCGCAGCCACACAGATGACGCAGGCAACCAGACAAACGATTACAATTTCCATTTTTGCACGCCCTCCTTTGATTGAATCACTTATCTTACAATCGGTTTCCCGTTGGGCGGTGTGCAGAAAAAAACGAACGTAGAATCCTGACGCATCCAGTACCATATCCTATTTTACAAGTTGCCAAAAGCCGCAGGGCGGGCAAGATTGCCGAAACCGATGCGGATTTATCCATAAAAAGGGAAGCAAATTCTGCTCGGAGAGCAGCAGCTCCCGCTGATGTAAAAAAAAGAACCGTCTGCTTGTTTGTGCAGAACCCCTATATTCTGAAAGCTGCACGCCGCAATTCCAATAAAAAACGGACGCCATTTTTCTAACAGCATCCGCAACCGGATTTGTAATATACAGCTCTTTTATTTTACACTGTTTTCGAAAAAAAAAGTCAAGAGATTCCCGAAACTTTTCCGGCATCGAAGCTGTAAATTTTTATTGGGTAGAGCGGCAGCGTTGGAAGCAATATCCGGTTTTGCCGAAAAAAGCGGCGAAAATTTTAGAAGTTGTTCGCTTTTTTCGACAAGAAACGGCGAGAAAATTTGTGCAACTTGTTCCGTTTGCCGGCTTTTTTGCAAATGGAATTGACAACCTCACGGGAAGTGTGGTAAAATAACAATACATGTACCGGTGCATCTTGCCCGAACACATGCAAACAACCGTTTGCAGAATCAGAAAAGAAGGAGGAAAACCACATGGCACGACAGGACGATCGGGGAACGATTCTTTGGACGGATAAAAACGAACCTTTCTTGGATTGCCGCTTTCTTTCACCAGATATTATTTGACAGACCATCAGCTGATTACAAGAGTGGGTTTTCTCTCCATAAAAGAGGATGAAATTGAACTGTATCGCATTGTGGACAAACGAATTGAACAGACGTTCTTCCCAGCGGCTGTTTGGCTGCGGCACAGTCATCATTCTCAGTCGGGATGAAGACACGCCGGAAAAACACCTGGTTTCCATTCGGCATCCGCAGCAGGTTTCCAAGCTCATCGGCAACTGTGTTCGGGGCGGCAGGGAAAAATTTGCGGATCGCCGGCAGAGATATGATCGGTGCTGCTTTTATGGGCGGCGGAAATGGACGGATTTCTGCTCCTTATCAAGCACCGGGTGATCTGGATGGAGAAGATGACGATCTGCTGTAAAGCAGATTACAGACTGCATTTCTTTTGGATGGGATATCCGGGGGCGTTTCGGATGCCCTATCGGCAAAAAAAAGCGGACAGGACAGCAGAAACGAATAGAGAGATAAAGGAGATCCTGAGTATGCTTTCATTTATTACAGAAAAAAACTGACAGCATGGGAAAAGCTGAAAGCAGAAACCCGCCCGATATTTATTTATGGGATGGGTGACGGTGCAGAAAAAATCATGCGGGTTTTTCAGGAGAAAGGGATACCGTTTGCCGGTATTTTTGCAAGCGATGATTTTGTAAGAGGCCATTCTTTTGCAGGCCACAAAGTGCGGAAACTTTCCGAAATTGAAGCAGCCGTAGACGATTTTGTCATTGTACTGGCGTTTGCTGCTGGTTATCAGTCCTTAGTCGATAAAATCGTGGACATCAGCAAACGGCATACGCTGCTCGTTCCGGATGTACCGGTTGCCGGAGGCGGTTTATTCACCTATGATTATTGTCTGGAACATGCGGACGAAATCGAAACAGTTTATAACCTGTTGGCAGATGACTATTCCAGAGAAGTCTATGCCAGCATTTTGAATTTTAAAATCAGTGGCGAAATTCATTATCTGATGGATGTCACCACGCCAAAATCCGAAATTTATCGGAAGCTGATGCACCTGACCCCGAATGAAATTTATGTGGATTTGGGTGCTTATAACGGCGATACGATTCGGGAAGTGCTCCAGTATACCCGTGGTAAATATATCCGGATTTATGCAATGGAGCCAGACCGTAAGAACTTTAAAAAACTCCTGAAGAATACAGATGGGATGCAAAATGTCTATCCGTTCCATGCAGCGGCTTGGTGTACGGATACACAAGTACCATTTGCCACAAAGGCAGGCAGACAGTCTGCGGTAACCGCAACCGGACAGACGATTGATGCCAGAACCGTGGACAGCGTTTTAGAGGGCAGACCAGCAACTTTGATTAAAATGGATGTCGAGGGCTGCGAACGGAAGCACTCTGGGGTTCTGCTCAGACGATTGCCCACTATACACCAAAGCTGATGGTTTCGCTGTATCACCGCAATGAAGATATGTTCTCATTGCCGTTGCTGATTCAGAAACTGAACCCGAATTACGATATTTATATCCGGCATCAGCTCTATATTCCGGCATGGGAAACCAACCTCTATGCCGTTCCCAAAAAACAGAACTAGGGCAGCTGTTCTTGCAGTTGTTACAAAAAAAGCCGGCTCTTGCAGGACAGTGTAGAGTCGGTTTTTCGTGAAAAAAACAGGAAAAGGGAAATAGTATCCAAAATTTGTTAAATTCCTATAAAACAGATGTTGAATTTTAGTGAAAATTCAGAAAAAAGTTGGATATGGGTTGACAGTTTCATCCAGCTGTGATACAATATAGGAAATTCCATGCAGAGATATGATAAAAAAGCAATGGGGCTGACACTTTTTTTTCATGAGAAGCAATGCCCTTATTTTTGTTTCAGAAATCGATCATGTTTGGAGTATTCTAAAATTGCATCCTTCTATTTCCTTTTGGGATTCCCATGGGAATCCATGTGGTATAACCTGTCCGGGCACGGCTGTCGCTTATAACGTGTCCGGACAACCTGTTTTTAGAGAATTGGACAAAAATTGAATCTTGCGTTTTGTGCAGTTCCAACGAAAATATTTTTTTTCTTGTGGAAAACTGGTTGACATTTTGGAGAAGAACTGCTATAATAAAGCCATACCAGTAAAACGGATGCAAAACGAATACTTCAATTTTTTTTTTCATTGTTGGAATGACGCAGTCGGTCGAAAAACCGGCTGCGTCATTTTGTTTCTGGATGTTTTATTTTTGCAACAGCGTTATGAATTGGATTCAGTCGGCATAGCGGTCTGTACTGGAGCAGATTCCATGTCCAGCAGATCCTCTGGATGGAAGGTATAGGAAATCAATTTGCTATCATCCTGATTGTCGCCGCTTCCGCCAGCCAGCGGACTATACAGCAATACGCCTTCTTGGTAGTCCTCATAAACTTCTGCACCAATGTAACCTGTTACAGTTGCTCCGGCAGGAATTGGCTGGGAGAAATCTTCAACATCTTGTCCGAATTGCTGATAAGTTGCCCGCATGGATTGAATGGTAAACGCATCAAACGGCTTTCCATCTAACT
>VOFC01004355.1_pt1 | contig 23022 bp, 32 predicted proteins | sample 5384161 | NCBI WGS metagenome assembly VOFC01 (sample SAMN12384722, study PRJNA508395) | human gut metagenome | isolation source: healthy gut B | host: Homo sapiens | reverse complement strand
CCACCACACTACTGTTTACAACATCCAGCTGTTCCAGCTTTGTGGTACCCATAAGCGAACAGTTGATATAGTCCATATCCTGTCCCAGTCTGTCCGGCAGTTCTTTTGTCTCACTGGGAAATCTTAAGTCAATGACCGTCCTGACGCCAAGATGCTCAATCTTCGCAATGTCTTCTTCCGTCGCCTTATTTAAGGCTGTACTCCGGAAAATCACACCATATCTGGTTACACCACCGTCACACGCATAGCCTCCCAGATCTCTGAAATTTGCCACTTGATCCAGACGATATCTCCTACAATTCATCTCTTTCCATCCCTTTTGATCTCTGTTATTGTTATTTTATTCCTTATTCCAACGGTTCTCTTGAGGTCTTTGCATCCCCCCGAAAAAGAACATAAAATCCTGAATTTCTGTTCTCATCATTTTATCGGTACTTATAAATTCCTTTGCCTTTTCAAACTGTGGTTTCCTGTCGTAGGGAATTTGTTTCAATCGGATCTCGCCGTCTGTAATCGTCGCATAATGTGCCGTCTTATCCGGGTCATCGGGTCTTCGATACGAGGCACTTCCCGGGTTCAGCCATTCCATTCCATCACCCAGAATATGAATACATTGTCTGTGTGTATGCCCGAAAATCAGTCTTCTGTTCCCTGTATTATCTGTTCCGTAATGCTCCGCCCAATATTTATCAAACGCGTACCTGCTTTCTATCGTCCCATAGCCACTATCATACTGATGGGCAATTCCGTATTTCCATCCGTCTGCCTCAAAAATATGCAGTTTCCGGTAACTGCTTCAGCCACCTAATACCCTGGTCGTTTAGTTGTTCACAATTATAGTGAACCCACTTGTATTTTCCATCTTCTACATTTTTCCATTCCTTACTTTCATAAGTATTTATAACGTGAAGATCATGGTTGCCATACACAAGATGCGTGTTTTTCAGATTGCGGAACCGTTCTATCACTTCCGCCGGATAGATTCCATAGTCTGTATAATCCCCGGCACAGCACAGAATATCGTAATCAGCCTCTTTTTCCAAAATGGTGTTCAATGCGGCTATGTTCGCATGTACATCTGATACTACCAGTACTTTCATTTTCCGCACCTCCTTCTTTTTTCACATTATATAATTTTACCGCTCGTATGTCAACCGGTTGACATACGTGTTTCATAATTTTTTGTAATACAAAAAGACTGCCACATGGTGACAATCTTCCTTACAAGAACCGGAAACAAGATAGAAATCATAAATGTATGGTTGCGTATTTCATCACATCTATGTTACAATGTTTTTTAGGAATTTGTTCCTATTAACTGAAGGAGGGACTGTAAAATGAGTCCGGTTGCAATTACATTATTAGTTATCGTGATAGTACTTGCGATCATCATTGCAGTATTATATTTCTTAGGTAAGAAAGCACAGAAGAAACAGGCAGAACAGCAGGAGCTGTTAGATGCCAACAAGCAGACCGTATCCATGCTGATCATCGATAAGAAACGCATGAAGCTAAAGATGCCGGTCTTCCCCAGATGGTGATCGATCAGACACCCGAAGATGATGCGTGGTTCCAAGCTCCCCATCATCAAGGCAAAGGTTGGTCCTCAGATCGTATCCCTGATCTGTGACGAGAAGATCTTCGAAAGCGTTCCTGTGAAAAAGGAAGTAAAAGCTGTTGTCAGCGGTATCTATGTACTGGATGTCAAGGGACTGCACGGCAAGACCGAAGCTGCTCCCGAGAAGAAAAAAGGCTTCTTCAAGCGTCTTGTAGCTACGGCACAGGAAAAGGCAGGAGCAAAGCCTGTCAAGTAAATAACGATTCAGACCCCATTGTGTGTCGTCTGAAATATAAAATATGAGATGTTCGTTGAATGCTTTTGCATTCATAAGAGCATCTGCATTTTTATGTTTATCTTTCTTCTATTTTTCCCGAATATGGATCTTCAGGCAGCTTTCGCTCAGGGGTTCTCCCTCATGATCCAGCGTGTATTCCACCGTCACGTGAATCTGATCCTCCTGTTCCTCTACCAGTACCCTGCCGGTTTCGATCCCCAGCATCAGCTGTCCGTAGGGCGTATTGTAGGGCATCATATGTCTCTTATTTTCCTCGAAGATCATATGCATTTCAGCCGTCCCCTGTCTGATCAGTTCCAACAGATGATCCCGAATTTGATCCGGCTCCTGCAGGTTCCGGTCTTCATCCATTTCTCCTCATAGAGCAGATAATGACTGTCGTTTCTCTTAAAATATTGTGCCGGCTGCACGGTCTCCACCGCTTCGCTTTCCTGCTCCTGTCCGGAAGCATGCAGACCGGACAGTACAAGTTCTACCTCTCGATTCATTTTCTCTTCATCCTTTAATACTCATCGATCTTGATCGTCTTCGCTGACAGGATACCGTATTTAATAATGGAATTGGCAAAGTGCTTGAACTTCTCCGCACCGTCGCTGACATAAAACTGGTACTTGTTCTCTCCCAGATGAGGTTCTTCCTCATTGAGAATGTCATAGTGCTGCAACAGCTCCTTCAGCTCTCTGGCGGTCTCGTATGCCGGGTTCACCAGTGTCACCTGATCTCCCATGATCCGTCCTACCGTAGAGCGGATCAGCGGATAATGCGTGCATCCCAGAATCAGAGTATCAATATCTATATCAATCAACTCTGACAGATAACGCTTTGCGATCTCATCCGTCACGGGATCCTCCCACAGTCCCTCTTCCACTAGCGGCACAAACAGCGGGCAGGCTTTCCCGTAGATGGTGACATTTTTGTTCAGTTCCTGTATGTATTTATTATACATCTGGCTGCCGATGGTAGCTTCGGTGGCAATCACGCCGATGCGGCCGTTGCGTGTCACCTCCGCCGCGGTTCTGGCTCCCGGCTTGATTACACCGATGATCGGAACATCGATCTCTTTTTCCAGTTCATCCAGTGCATAGGCGCTTGCCGTATTACAGGCCACCACAATAGTCTTCACCTGAAAAGTTTCCAGAAACCGCACGATCTGCTTTGAAAAGCGGGTCACCGTCTCCTTGGACTTACTGCCGTAGGGCATTCTTGCCGTATCTCCGAAATATATGATCTTCTCATTGGGAATCTGCCGAATGATCTCCCGGGCAACGGTCAGTCCGCCGATACCGGAATCGAATACACCGATGGGGGCATCTTTTTCAGCGCAGTTATATTCTCCTGATACATGGGATTTCTCCTTCTATCTTTTTAACATCGTAAGCAGTCTGCTCTTGAACCGGATCTGCTCCGGATCCGCCTCCAGATCTTCCAATAGATCTGGCTGTCGGAATTCCATTCTACCACTTCCGCATCTTTCTGTACAGTCTTGGTCTCGGCTCTGCCTGCTCCTCGTATACGATCTCATAGGTGGACGGCAGCATCGTAAGCTCCGGGTAGATCACTCCCCACCAGCCGTAGCAGGCCAGTGCAGTCAGTATCCGACTCCCTGACCAGCCGGTGTAATATTTTCTATTTCTGCAATCATCCTGCGATATTTTTCATAAGAAACACATAATCTATCCATCAGCATTCCTCTTTCCTTAAATTATGGTTCTATGGAAATCATTACCACTTTCCGGACAGATTATACTTTTGAAGTCTATTTATTTTTCTCCCGTTCCAGACGGATCTGGCGGATGATCGCCTTTTTCTGATTATCTATATGCACCTTGGCCATATTGGATGCCGTTTCCTTATCCTTTTTGACGATGCTCTCATAGATGACCTTATGTTCCTCCACGAGGCGTTCATGCTGGCTGAAGTCCTTGATATATTCGAACCGGTAACGATACATCTGCTCGGACAGGTTGTTGACCAGCTGGATCAGTCGCTGATTCCCGGTGGCCTTCCACGATAATGTCATGCAATGCCACATCCGCCTGTGCGATCTGTTTAATGTCATCGGTCTTCACCGCCGCTTCAAAGGTATCGCAGGCCTTTTTCAGATCCTGTAATTCCTCCGGTGAGATACGGTCACACGCCAGCTCCACGCAGAGAGCATCCAGTGCCCTGCGCACTTCCAGACATCGTTCATGCTTTTCTCCGTGATCTGCGCTACTTCCGCTCCTCTTCTAGGGATCATGGTCACCAGACCTTCCAGCTCCAGCTTACGGATTGCTTCCCGGATCGGTGTCCGACTGACTCCCAGCTTGTTGGCAAGGTGGATCTCCATGAGCCGCTCTCCCGGTTTCAGTTCTCCCGTAAGAATGGCCTGCCGCAACGTATTGAACACCACATCTCGAGCGGCAGAAATTCATCCATTGTCACCTGTAAATTATCCTGCATACCTCTTCTGCCGTTACTCACAGAATTCCGTCAGGAATATCTGCTTAGCCAGCTGTTCCTCCTCCAATTTATCATATGCCCTGCGGGCCATGTCTTCTCTACAAAAATGCCGAATACCGTTGGACCGCTTCCGCTCATCAGGCTGTTGATGGCTCCCAGCTCCTTCATACGGTCTTTGATCTTCTGGATGACAGGATATGCACTGACAGTCACTGTCTCCAGCACATTTTCCATCCGGTCCAGAATTCCCTGTAAGCTTTCCTCAGCGATGGCTTCCACCATACCGTCAATATCAGGATGCTTCACGATCTCCTGAGCATCCAGATGTTCGTACACGTATTTGGTGGAAACATTGATATCGGGCTTTGCCACCAATACATAACAATCCGGTGCCGGAGCCAGCGGAGTCAGCTTCTCTCCGATCCCTTCAGCCAGCGCCGTTCCGCCCATGACGCAATAGGGAACATCCGCACCGATCTTCACCCCCAGTTCCATCAGGTCCTTCAGTGTGCACCCAAGATCAAACAGACGGTTCATTCCTTTTAAGGTAGCTGCTGCATCCGTACTGCCGCCGGCCATGCCCGCTGCTATGGGAATATGCTTCTCCAGATGGATCTTCACGCCTCCACTGATAGGATAAGTCTCCATCATCAGTTTTGCCGCTTTGTAGATCAGATTATTCTCATCCGTAGGCAGTTCACCGGAATCTGTGGTTATCACGATCCCACCGTCTGTTCTCTCAAAGTCCAGCACATCATAGATTCCTACAGTCTGCATGACCATCTTCACTTCATGGTAACCATTCTCCAGTCTTCTGACCACATCCAGCCCCAGATTGATCTTGGCATACGCTTTTATCCGATATTCGTTCATTTTTGTCTCCAATACGTTAGGCGCTATTCCAAAAACTACATGCCTCTGAGTGTATACAATAATTGTACTTAATTTTATACAATCCTGCGTATTTTGTCAATGGAGTGCGGTTCTTTCCATGGATTTTTCCACTGTTTTTCTCTAAATCCTCTAAAGTATCCACTGTCCGGGGACGATATAACAGGTGAAACCAAAAACCCTCAGAAGGTTAAAACATGTATAGTCAAGGATGACAACAGGTACGGACAGCAGAACCGTACCGGAAAAGAGGAAACTATGAGCGTAAACGGAGTTACATCAACACAGGCCGCTGCAGCCTACAGCTATCACAGCACAAGTGCAGCAAAAGAAAAAACTTCCGCCGAGGAAGTAAAAACTACAAAGACCGCAGAGGATACCGGTGTCATCTATGAACGCAGTACCGACACCAAGACCTCTTCCACGAAGAAAACCTATACACCGGACACCGCTCTGATCAACAAATTAAAAGCGGATGCGGAAAACCGTGCCAGTCAGCTTCGTTCTCTGGTAGAACAGATGATGGGCAAGCAGGCTAACACCTACGGCAATGCCAATGACATCTGGTCCTTTTTACGTTCCGGTAATTTCACCGTAGATCCTGCGACCAAGGCGCAGGCACAGGCGGATATCGCAGAGGACGGTTACTGGGGTGTGGGCCAGACCTCCGACCGTATCATCCAGTTTGCCAATGCTCTGACCGGCGGTGACCCGGACAAGATCGAATCCATGCGTGAGGCATTCAAGAAGGGCTACGCACAGGCGGAAAAGACCTGGGGCGGTTCTCTTCCCGAGATCTCCCAGAAGACTTACGATGCCGTTATGGAAAAATTCGACAAGCTGGCAGCAGATGCCGGACTGACCACAGAAGAATAATGTCGTATTCTCGACAGACTTTCCTATAGAAAAACCATGTTGTACCGATGCCACAGAACGCATCCATGTACAACATGGTTTTTAACTGTATCAGGCCAGACCTTTTACCAGCAGCACCTTCTGCCCCGGGCGTAATTCATCGCTTTCCAGCGCGTTTAATTCTCTTACAGTCTTCACCGGCATATGATATTTCCTGCCGATGCTCCACAGGTCATCCCCCGGTGCCGCAATATAGATCACCGCACTGGGCAGTCCGGCCAGCACATTACTGTCGATTTCCCGCTCTTCCACCCCTTCGATGGCTTCTAACGGAATATTCTTCATCACGGTCGTGGAAAAGGAAAGAACAGCCTTTACATCCAGTTCCTCTCCTCCAGCAGATTCACCTGCAGCTGCTCCAGTTCACTGTGTACCTCTGCCTGATCCGTTCCCGTCACTCCCTGCACATTCAGGGTATATTCATACGGAATCTGCTCTCTGGTACTCACATAAGGAGTCTCATCATTTTCCGTAATGCACAACACTGTAAGATCAATGCTGCCCTGCAGGCGGATTCCTTCCTCTGTGGTCTCCTGATGATCGATCGTCACGATTCCCTCACTGTGCAACACCTGCAGTACCGGTGAGCCGATATCGGTCTTTCTGTGATCCGTCACTTTTGTCTTGCCTGTGATTCTGGCCAGCAGCTGACGCAGGCTGGTCTCTGGTGTCCGGGATCACTTCTTTTGTCACGCCGTAAATATCTCTTAAAATATCGATCTGCTCTTCCTCATAGAGACGGATATTCAGTTCCAGAGCACATTCCAGCCCAAGGATTCTCTCTTCCCCGTCCAGATCCGGCTGGATCGTCAGCTCTGGCTGTCCGTGTTCCTGTCTTACCAGTGAATACCGGATATCCGGCAGCAGTTCCTCCCGACATCCCTGACATTCCAGAGTGCCATTCAGCGGAATTGTCGTCTCATAGGAACGAATAGACCGCTCCTCCCCCTCTGCCTCATAGAGAACGAAGACCTGAATATCTCCCTGGATTGCCAGTTTTTCTTCCTGTGGCTTGAATTCCACATCCCGCAGTGACACATTACTCCAGAGGATCTGGTAAATATTCGGATAGCTGGAGGGCAGCGGAATCTCCTCTTTTTTGCGAAAAATATCGTTCTTGCAGATGGAAAGCTCCGTCACCTCCATGGGCGAGATCCGGTATTCCACACCTTCTCCGGCGCTGCCTCCTGGATTCCCACGGGCAGTTCTTCATCGTAAATCTCTTCGATCCGGGCCGTGAGAAGCAGCAATGCCTGCAGATTCAGCTTCCGGGAATTGATCATATTTACCGTGAAATCTTCTACGGTTCCATTCACCGCTACAGTATCTGACGGCAACGTTCCCTCCATATGAATTTTTTCTTCAAAGGGCAGTGCACCGCTTAAAAGCACCAGATTGCTCCCGGACTCCTGCGTGTGATACAAAATCGCATACCCCAGTTTTCCCCGTACGGTTACTTCATCCGTACCCGGACAGATCTCCTCGATGACAACTTCTCCCTTTTCCAGGTTCAGGGTACTGATGTCCGGTTTATCCTCTGGAAGATTCAGATCCTCCTCCACGGTAAACTGTATGACGGTGGACCGTTTTACCCGGTCCATATGTATATTTCTCTTGATCAGTTCCACAATAACAGACCTCCATATATACAGATATGTCTATATATATGAAGGTCTGTGTGTACTATACCGTATTCTGTTCTCTGTATCTTACTGCACCGCACCGATCAGATCAGTCAGATTCTCTACATGGTAGGTACGCATGTAATCCTCGATGCCCTCCACGACTTTTACCGTCGTATAGGGATCCACAAAATTCATGGCTCCGACGCTGACAGCGCTGGCACCTGCCAGGATAAATTCGATGGCATCCTCCGCCGTGGCAATACCTCCCATACCGATAATGGGGATCTGTACCGCCTGTGCCACCTGATAGACCATACGGACAGCGATGGGTTTGATGGCAGGGCCGCTCATGCCGCCGGTCTTGTTGGCAATGGCGAACTTCCTGCGGTGAATGTCGATCTTCATGCCGGTAATGGTGTTGATCAGGGACAGTACATCCGCACCTGCTGCCTCCGCTGCTTTCGCCATTTCTGTAATGTCCGTCACGTTAGGGCTCAGCTTCATGATGATGGGCTGTTTTGCATGTTTTTTCAGTTCGGAAGTAATGTTATACAGAGCATCTGCTTTCTGTCCGAAGGCAATGGCTCCTTCCTTGACATTGGGACAGGATACATTGATCTCCAGCATGCTGACTGCCGGCTCGTCTCCCAGACGCTCCACCACGTCCACATAATCCTCTACGGACTTGCCGCAGACATTTACGATGATCTTCGTGTCATATTTTTTCAGGAAAGGAATGTCTCTCTCCATGAATACGTCAATGCCGGGATTCTGTAATCCGATGGCATTGAGCATACCGCCGCTATATACTTCTGCCACGCGAGGCGTAGGATTCCCGGGCCAGGGTACATTTGCCACACCCTTGGTCACTACCGCACCCAGACGGTTTAAATCTACAAATTCTTCATATTCCATACCGGAGCCAAAGGTCCCGGAAGCTGTCATTACGGGATTTTTAAAGGTCACTCCTGCGATCGTTGTCTGTGTATTCATCAGATCTCTACCTCCTTGGCTTCAAATACGGGTCCGTCGGTGCAGATTCTTGCATTATGCACATGCGAATGATGATCCACTTCCTTGTCTTTACCACGCAGCCCAGGCAGGCACCCACGCCGCAGGCCATATGCTCTTCCAGGGAGATATATGCCTTGATTTCTTTTTCTTCCGCATACTTTTTTGATCGCACGAAGCATAGGCATCGGTCCGCAGGCGAAGATCACATCTGCCTGCAATGCATTCTCTTCAATGGCATTCATGACATTGCCCTTCGTGCCAACACTGCCGTCTTCCGTAGCAATATATACGGTTCCGTGCTTCTCCAGATCCTCTTTTAAGAACAGCTGGTCATCACGATAACCCACGATGATCTGCTTTTCTGTGGATGCCGGAAGCTCTCTGGCCAGCTCCAGCATGGGAGGGATACCGATGCCTCCGCCCATAAGGAATACTTTTTTACCTTCCGCTGCCTCTGTGGGGAAGCCGTTGCCTAAGGTTCCCAGGATCTCTACGCTGTCTCCTTCCTGATAAGAAGAAAACTCCGCGGTGCCCTGTCCGGCAATCCGGTACACAATGCGCAGGGCATCCTTTTTGTCGCTTACCTGACAGATGCTGATAGGACGGGGCAGCAAGGTGCTCCGGTCCTTGGGGTATACGCCGATGAACTGACCGGCTTTTGCCTGTTCAGCCAGATCTGTAGCGATCCACATGTCAAAAATTCTGGGTGCGATCTCCTTCTGGGAAAGCACAGTTGCTGTGATTTTCTTTTTCATGTTATTGTCCTTTTCTCTTCTATTTATAACGCTATAGCGCTCTTATAAGTGCTCTCTACCATGGGCTCTACGCTTCGTATACGATTCTGCCTCCGCAGATGGTCTTCCTCACTTCACCCTTCAGATTCCATCCGGTAAACGGTGTATTCGTGGCCTTGGACGCATATTTCTCCGGAGTGAACTCCGCTGCGGTATCGATCAGAATCACATCCGCCGGGCCGTCCTCGGCCAGATATCCGGCATCCAGATGGTACATAGCCGCCGGATTGGTACTCATCAGACGCAACAGCTGCTTCATGGTCAGATATCCTCTGTCCACCAGTTCCGTAATGCCCAGCGCCAGAGACGTCTCCAACCCGGTAATGCCGCTGGGTGCCTCTGTGATCGGCTTTGCTTTTTCCTCCGCAGTATGGGGGGCATGATCCGTAGCGATCATATCGATGGTGCCGTCCACCAGTCCCCGGATCACCGCCTGACGGTCCGCTTCCTCCCGCAGAGGGCGGATTCATCTTCGCCAGTGTACCGTACTTGATCACGGCATCCTCAGTCAGGGTAAAATGATGAGGAGTGGCTTCCGCGTGGATATTGGAGCAGCGCTTTTTGGCCTGACGCACCAGCTCCACCGCTTCCTTGCTGCTGATATGCTGAATGTCGATGCAGGCTCCGGTCTCTTCTGCCAGCTTCAGGTCCCGCTCCACCAGCGCGATCTCCGCCTCTCTGGCAGAGCCGCCGATTCCGTAATGTTCACTGGCCTTTCCGCGGTTCACACCGTTGTTCTCGATATATTTCGGGTCTTCTTCATGGAAACTGATGGGCATATCCAGCTCTGCGGAGATTTCCATGGCACGTCGCACCAGTTCCGCATCCAGCAGGGGCACACCGTCATCCGTGAATCCTACGGCACCTGCCACTGCCAGCTTCTTCATATCCGTCAGCTGTTTTCCCTGCATCCCCATGGTCACGTTAGCACAGGTAGTCACATGAATGCCTGTCTTCGCTCCCTTGTCCAGGATATAATGCAGGGTCTCCTCACTGTCCACAGTGGGCTTCGTGTTCGCCATCAGTACCACTGTGGTCACGCCGCCTTTTGCTGCTGCTGCTGCACCGGTGTTGATATCTTCCTTTGCCGTAAAGCCGGGATCCCGGAAATGCACATGCACATCCACCAGCCCGGGAGCGACCAATAACCCTTCCGCATTGATCCGGGTCACTTTGCCCCTCGGTTCTATCTTTTCCGCAATCTTTACAATCTTGTCACCGTCGATCAGGATATCATAATTGCCCTCTCTGCCCGACTTGGGATCGATCATGTAGCCATCATGTATCAGTATCATATCGTCTCCATTCCCGGGCTTTTACCACCCGCCTTCGTGACCTGTTTCTCGGAAAAGTTTATCATGTTTTCATAGAAAAGAAAAGAGTGTTATAATAGAAAAAAGGAGGGCCGACGACATGAAAACACGAGAGGAAGCACTGGACTATGGATTGTCTTTTCCAAATACTTATACAGAAATGCCCTTCCACGATCCCAACTGGCAGCTGGTACGTGTGAAGGGCAGTAAAAAAGCTTTTCTATGGACTTATGAAAAAGATGGCTGTCTGCATCTGAATGTGAAGACCGATCCTGCCTGGCGGGACTTCTGGCGCAGTACCTTTTCTTCCGTCATTCCCGCATATCATCAGAATAAAGATCACTGGAACACCATTATTTTAGATGGTTCGATCCCCGATGAGGACATCCGGCGCATGATCGCGGAGAGCTATGACCTGGTCACCTACAGTCCCACGAAGCGGATCTATGAAGCAGTGAAAAAGGATTCCGAAGGGCTGTGTCGCCACCTACGGGCAGGTGGCTGCCATGGCGGGAGAACCGAAGATGGCCCGGGCCGTGGGCAATGCCCTGCATAAAAATCCGGATCCCGACCATATCCCCTGCTACCGCGTCGTCAATTCCAAGGGAGAACTCTCCGGTGCCTTTGCCTTCGGCGGTTCCAACGAACAGGCCAACCGCCTCCGGGCCGACGGCATCGAGGTCACCGGCAATAAAGTAGACCTGCAGAAATTCGGTATATCGCTGTGAAACTTTTTTCATCGCAGCCTTTCGTCCATGATACCGGAAGCCGGCAAATTTCATCGGTTCTGGCCGATTTTTTACCATGTCAGCAAGGCCATACTGCGGTGTGAAAAACCAATCTTCTGTCCCTGAATGCTTCCATCGAGACGACCCGTGCCTGAGAACATAGCCGCGGATTCGCCGTCGTAGCGGAAGAGATCTCCTCCCAGACCACTTTTGTCCAGGAGATGACCGGTGCTTTACGGGACGATGTAAAAAGCACTGTAATATTTTTCGTTGCAGTTTTTTTACTTTTTCTTCTCAATCTGGGAACGGATATCATCCTCCAAAATATGTTCCACATCTTTTGCTTCTTTGCGGATGTTTTGCAGATTTTCACGAATCTCCCGTTCCTCCTGTACGATCTCGGGATGTTCCTTCTTTTCTTCTTTAATGAACATACACAGGAAGCTGATCAGTAATATGATGCAGGAGATCCAGATGGTCCTCGCCCCTATGTAGCCGATCATATGTCCGCCCAGCGCCGCACCAACGGCAAACAGGAAAATGATTCCAAAATAATTGCCGGATTTCCGTAAGATTTTTTTGTCCTTCGTCTTCCCATAGGCACACAGGGATTCCATACCACTGCGCAGGTTGCCGATACACATGGTGCTGGCGAAAGCATAACCGTTCACCTTGCGGAACGCCTGTACCTGCATAGCGCAGGCGAAAGATACCATGGCATTGGCCAGCAGATCCATCTCATTCGGGAAAAATCCCACGGCAAACAGCAACAGAATCTCTATAGCAAGCACCAGCTGCCGCCAGTGGATCCTCTGAGCCTTCTGATATCGCATATGGATGCACTCCGCTGCCGCTACTCCCAACGCGAAGAACAAAAGCGGGGAAAAATACCGAAGCGCCACGGACCAGTTCCGGTCTACCAGATTCTGGGCCAGCAACACGATATTACCGGTCTGGGCATTGGCGAATACCTTGCCACGGTACATATAAAGTATATGCATCCTGTAATCCGCCGGAAATTGACAAAATTCCAGCAATCAGAAACGTCTCTGACATTTGTCCGTGTAATTTACGTTGCATAGTAATTCTCATTCCTTTCAGTAACCTGCAGATTCTGTCTCCGATACATACAATTACCTTCCTACAGGCATCTCCTGATTACAGTACAGGCAACGATATCTTCCGGAAGGTGACAGTTCAAATATGTGGTCACAATTCGTCTCTATACTGGTAATACAACGGGGATTTTTACATTTTATCACATTAACCAGTCTTTGTGGAGGAACCGGATGATACTTTTTTGCAACTTTTCCGTCCCGGATCACGATCAGTGTGATCTGACTGTCCAGATATCCCAGAATATCCAACCGCTCCGGCAACGTCTCGCCATCAATATTGATCAGATACTTGCAGCAGTATTTTTGGCTTTTCACCGATTGCAGCAATGCTACAGACTGCGTCTTGGATTCCAATTCCAGCAATCTGTAGATGTCCATTCCCTTTCCCGCGGGAATATGATCGATCACAACACCATTCTGAATGGATTCTACGTTTAACATAAAAACACCTTCTTTCCCGTCACAGGATCCGTAAGGTCTAACAGACTTAAGATCAATGCCATACGGATAAATTTACCATTCAATACCTGCTGAAAATACGCTGCTCTCGGATCTGCATCCACTTCCGGTGCGATCTCGTCCACTCTTGGGAGCGGATGAAGAACCGGCATGTCCGCTTTCGCCAGATTCAGTTTCTCCTGATCCAAAATGTAGATATCTTTTAACCGGATATAATCTTCCTCATTGAAAAACGTTCCTTCTGAACTCTGGTCATGTAAAAAGCACATCCAGCTCTGGCAGCGTCTCCTCCAGGCTGGATACCTCATGGTAGGGGGCTTTGGCCGGTTTCAGAGTATCCTCGATCAGATATTCCGGAACCTTCAGTTCCTCCGGAGAAATGAAATAAAATTCATTGCCCGGATAGCGCACCAGGCTGTTCACCAGAGAGTGTACGGTTCTGCCGAATTTCAAGTCACCGCAAAAGCCAATCTTCAGATGATCCAAGTGTCCTTTGCGCTGTCTTATGGTCAGCAGATCGATCATGGTCTGGGTCGGGTGGTTATGTCCTCCGTCCCCGGCATTGATCACCGGAATCCGGGAATACATGGAAGCTCGGAGCGGTGCTCCCTCTTTCGGATGCCGCATGGCAATGATATCTGCATAGCAGCTGACCACCCGTGCGGTATCTGCCACCGTCTCACCTTTCGTGGCACTGCACTGTTCCGCACCGGCAAATCCCAATGTTCTGCCGCCAAGGTTCAGCATAGCCGTCTCAAAAGATAATCTGGTACGTGTGCTGGGCTCGTAAAATAAGGTTGCCAGTATTTTTCCATCTGCACAATGAGCATATGCAGCGGAATCGGCAGCAATCCGGTCTGCCAGGTCTAAGATTTCCTGCGTCTCCGCTACCGACAGGTCCAGTGAATCAATCAAATGTCGCATATCCTTTTCTCCTCTGTTTACTTTTTTTCAACCGCGTATTATACTATATCCACACGGATACTAAAAATATATAGTTTATATGTGAGGCATATCATTTTTATATGGATATTAGTTTTGAATATTACAAGATTTTCTATTATGTCGCAAAATACGAAAATATCACCAAGGCTGCCATGGTCTTAAAAAGCAGCCAGCCTAATGTGACCCGGATTATTCATATTCTGGAGGATCAGCTGGACTGCCGTTTATTTCTCCGGGAACCCCGGGGACTGAGGCTGACCGAAGAGGGAAAACGGCTCTATGCCCATGTTGCCATCGCCTGTCAACATCTGTTGGATGCGGAAGCCGAACTGTGCCGGGACAAAAACGTGTGCAGCGGCACCATTGAACTGGGTGTCACCGAGACCGCCCTGCATTTATTTCTGTTACAGAATCTCCATGATTTCCAGACTGGCTATCCGGAGATCAAAATACGTATCCAGAACAATACCACTCCGGAGATTCTGAAATCTCTGCAGAACGGCCGGCTGGATCTGGCTGTTGTGACAACCCCTTTTTGAACTTCATGATGCTCTGGCCTGCGAAGATCTGCTGACTTTCCGGGAGGTTCCCGCCGGCGGCCCCGACTATGCCGCCTTGTCTGATCGTCCCATGACGCTGAAAGAATTCCGGCTCCATTCCATCATTGGTCTGGGATACGGCACCGCCAGCTATGAATATTACCGGAAGGTATTTATTGAACAGCATCTGGACTACGAACCCGCCATGGAAGTAGCTACCGCCGATCTGGTCATCCCTCTGCTCCAGAACAATCTGGGAGTGGGCTTCGTGCCGGAGCCTCTGGCAGCTCCCTTTTTTGAAAACGACAGTCTCGTTCCGCTGACCTTAAATGTGCCTCTACCGTCCCGCGAAGTAAAAATGCTGTGGGACAAAAGCCGCAGTCAGAGCCGGGCTACCGCTACTTTCTGCAGTTATCTGCGGGAACGCTGTCAGCGTAATCTGCCAATCCTGGATCCTGAAAATGAGTCTGTTGCTGGCAACTAAATCATATTTCAGGAGGATAAAAAATTGAAAAATCCATTTAAAAATTTTACAAAAAAGGAATGGATCCTGTGGACGCTGGCTTCCCTGGAAAACCCGGCATACATCCCCGTTGTAGTGAATTTCACCATCTTCTTTTTCAATGATATGTATGGTTTTATCAGCTGGCGGCGCCGGGAGATTTTGATGGATCTGTAAGAACCATTCGTTTAATCATAAAGCACGGTTTTATCCAGAAGTTCTGTTTTTAACACAATGTAAGGCGTGGAGGGTTTCCCTGCGCCTTCCTTTTGTCCGGTGATATCCGGGCCTAAGAGGCTGGTGCTGACATGAATGGCATCGTCCGTCAGATACAGGGCATCCACAGCAATGCTGTACCCACCGGTCTTCTGCTCACCGTAACCAATACTGATATAGAGGTTCTGATTATCACTGTAGGTCAGCTGAAATGGCTCCGTTCCTTTTTCAGCGATTACAGTCTTTAATTCCTCGGGAATTTTTTCTTCACTGAGTACCGTAAAATCCAGATCTCTGAGTTTCACATTCTCTTTCGAAAGCAGACCGCAGCCTGTGAGCAGCAATGCCCCCAGTACTGCGGTCATTATGATTTTCCACTGTCTCCATTTGATTTTCATCCGTCATCCACCGTTAAAACTTCCTTATTGCATATTTATGTGAAAAAAGCAGAAATATACTCCTGTTCTGTACCTATCTCATTAATTTTCATCCTTTTCTCCTTTGAAAATGTGCGTTATAATAGGTGATGTGCGTCAAAAGACGCCTTACAGAAAGATGAGGGAATCATAATTATGAATGATAAATTCAGCAGGAAAGTCTTCTGCGACGGTATCCGGGACGGCTTCCCCATTGCTCTGGGATATTTCGCAGTATCCTTTTCTCTGGGAATCGCCGCAAGGCACGCAGGCTTTACCCCCATGCAGGGTTTTCTGACAAGCCTGTTAAACAACGCTTCCGCCGGAGAATATGCAGCATTTACCCTGATAGCGGCACAGGCCACTTACTTGGAAGTAGCGATCATCACGCTGATTGCCAATGCCACGATATCTACTCATGAGTTGTGCGCTGGCCCAGAAGTTTTCTCCCGGCACTCCCTTTTTTCACAGACTGATCATTGCTTACGACGTCACCGATGAGTTGTTCGGTATTACGATCGCACGGCCGGGTATCCTGAATCCGTATTATACCTACGGTGCGATCCTGTTGGCAGCGCCCGCCTGGGCCGGAGGAACCGCCTGCGGTATCATTGCCGGAAATGCATTGCCACTGCGTGCTGTCAGCGCCCTGAGTGTTGCGTTATACGGAATGTTTCTAGCCATTATCATTCCTCCTGCCCGGAAAAGTAAGATTGTGGCAGCTCTGGTGGCAATCAGCTTCGCACTGAGCTTTGCCTGTAACTATCTTCCCGGGATTTCTTCCCTGTCAGAAGGTACGAGAACCATCCTGTTGACCGTGATCATCTCCGGTGCTGCAGCAATCCTGTTCCCGGTAAAACAGGCGGACAGAAATTATTGACAAACCGGTAGATCGCGAATGCCGTCGCGGATAATTCAGCGGAATGTACTGGGAAAGGAGACCTGACAAATGAATAATTATATTTATATTGCTGTTATGGCGGCTGTCTCCTATACGATCCGTGTCTTACCCCTGACACTGATCCGCAAGCCCATTAAGAATCAGTTTATTCAGTCCTTTTTGTACTATGTACCTTATGTGACGCTGGCCGTCATGACCTTCCCGGCCATCATCCATGCTACCGGGCAGATCCCAAGAAGCAGTTCGTTCCAAAGGCCTGGGAAGGTATGGATATCGAAAAGAAAAATCGCTCTCTATAACTTCGCTCTGGAAAACCTGACGCAGATTCTGGATGCCGGTGTGGACGTCGGTATGGTACAGGTGGGCAACGAGATCAACAACGGCATGTGTGGAGAGACAGATGCATCAAACGTTCGAAAACTGTTGGCCTCCGGCAGTAAGGCTGTCAGGGATGCTGCCACTGCTTCCGGAAAAGATATTCTGGTGGCTGTACATTACACCAACATCGATGATATGAAAAACTGGATACGCTGCTTACCGGGTTGCAGGTAAAAGAAATCGATTATGATATTGTGGGTCTCTCCTTTTATCCCTACTGGCACGGCACCATGAATGATCTGAAAAACGCCATTACCCATGTCCGTGATACTTATGGCAAAAAGGTATATGTAGCGGAAAACGCTTACTGTTATACTTCGGAAGACGGCGATGGCTCTGCCAACAGTATCAAGGGAACCGATGATCTGGCAGAAGGTTATTCCGCCAGCGTACAGGGACAGGCAAATGAAGTGCGGGATGTCTGTGCGGCTGCCAGCGAGGCCGGTGCCGAGGGCATCTTCTACTGGGAAGGTACCTGGATCCCGGTCGGTCCCGCCGATGCTGATAATTCTGCCATCTGGGAAAAATACGGCAGCGGTTGGGCCAGCAGCTATGCATCCGGTTATGATCCAAAGGATGCCGGACAGTATTACGGCGGAAGCTCCTGGGACAACCAGGCCATGTTCGACTTCACCGGACATCCTCTGGCCTCCCTAAATATATTTAAATATCTGAAGTACGGAGCCACTGCTCCTCTGGCGATAGACACCATCCCCGAAATAGTGGTGTCCTGCAATATCGGTGCGGAAGTCAAGCTTCCGGATACCGTAAGTATCATCTATAACGATCGTTCCGAAGAACAGGTTCCTGTCACCTGGGATGCTGAAGATATTGCCGCCATCGACACGGAAAACGGCGGAGAGTTCACAGTTGCCGGATCTCTGGATGAAGGTACGGAAGTTACTGCCATTGTCACGGTAGAACGGGTCAATTATGTACAGAATCCCGGCTTCGAGGATGACGATACTTCTATGTGGACCGTAACCTATTCCGGTGAAACGAATCCCACCGACTATCAGGTCAAAGCTGCCGATGCCCACAGCGGTGAGGTAGCTTTCCACTTCTGGTCCGGTACCTCCGATATGGACTTTTCCATTGAGCAGAGCTTCACAGATCTGGAACCCGGTACTTATGCATTGTCCGCTTTCTCACAGGGCGGTGACCTGGCAGCGGATGCTTCCATGGAGCTGTATGCTGTCGTAGACGGCAAGGAACTGACAGTGCCTTTTATGCTCACCACCTATGCCGACTGGCAGAATCCCACCGTCTCCGGTATCAAAGTCACCGACGGCACCCTGACCATTGGCGTGAGATATCAATGTAATAAGAACAGCTGGGGAACTCTGGATGATGTGACATTGCATCGGGTCGGGAATTAAATAGAAAGTTAGTATAGCTATGCAAAAATAGAGTGGAACACCTCGATGGGCGCTTGCGCACAAGCGAGGCTGGTTCACTCTATTTTTATACGGCGACAGCCGTCTATGAAATAAGATTGACAGCGTTCCTTGCTGACAATCTTATGAATAGGCATGGTTCGTAGCGGAGGGAGCCTACGGCAAACTCCCGGAGCATGCGATACACATGTCGATGTAAGGTCTCGGATGTGAATTTTTCTACGAAAAGTGATGAGTAGTTCTCGGCATGACGGGGCCGCCTACAGTCGACATCCATGACAATGTTTGACGGAGGATCGTGTCCGCTTTTTTTTCAGCAAAGTTCTAGAAAATATCAACATCCTCCGACAAACATCTCCGCGTGGCACCGATTGTCGACTAATATTTTGGAAAGTCGACTGTGGCAGCGGCCCCGTCATGACGAGAACTACTCATCGTCTTTGACATGTGTATCGTATGCTCCGGGAGTTCGTGGATTTTGCCAATGTATTTAACTAACTTTCCATTTACTTCAGTACCACTTTATCCAGATGCCAGATCTCATCCACATACTGCTGGATGGTTCTGTCAGATGTGAACTTGCCGGAGCATGCCACATTCAGGATGGCGCTCTTCGCCCAGTTGTCCTCGTCGCGGTAAGCAGCTTCCACCTCTTCTGTGCTCTGCGTAGGACTTGAAGTCCTTGAGGATGAAGTAGGTGTCTGCCTTGGCCGTACACTGGGTGTTCAGCAGAGAATTGTACAGCGGGCGGAACAGCTCGGGATCTCCCGGTGCGAAGGTTCCGTTGATCAGCTGCATCAGTACCTTGCGGACATCCTGATCGTTGTTGAATATCTCCATGGGGTCATATCCGCCATGGTTCTCATAGTTGATAACCTCCTGTGCGGACAGGCCGAAGATGAAGGCATTCTCTCGCCCACTTCTTCTACGATTTCCACATTGGCACCGTCCATGGTTCCCAGGGTCAGGGCACCGTTCAGCATGAACTTCATGTTACCGGTACCGGATGCTTCCTTACTTGCGGTAGAGATCTGCTCGGAGACATCTGCTGCCGCAAAAATGATTTCTGCGTTAGATACGTTGTAGTTCTCGATAAATACAACCTTAATCTTGCCATTGATAGAAGCATCGTTGTTGATCACATCCGCTACGGAATTAATCAGCTTGATTGTCAGCTTTGCGTTACGGTAACCGGCTGCTGCCTTCGCGCCGAAAATAAAGGTTCTGGGGTAGAAATCCAGTTCCGGATGCTCCTTCAGTTCATTGTACAGGTGCATCACATGCAGAATATTGAGCAGACTGTCTCTTGTACTCATGCAGACGCTTTTACCTGTACATCGAAGATGGATCTGGGATCTACTTCGATACCATTGTGCTCTAAAATGTATTTTGCCAGACGTACTTTGTTCTGGTACTTAATGTTCATGAACTCCTGCTGTGCCTTTTTGTCATCCGCATATACCTTCAGGCTTTTTTTGATCTGCGGCAGATCGGTGATCCAGTCGTCACCTACGTGAGCCGTTTACCCAGTCAGCCAGCAGAGGGTTTCCATGAAGCAGGAAACGACTCTGCTGTGTAATACCGTTGGTCTTGTTGTTGAACTTCTCCGGCATCATCTCATAGAAATCCTTCAGTTCCTGCTTTTCCGGATCTCCGTATGCAGTTTCGCCACACCATTGACGGAATTAACCGGAGACGATTGCCTTATTGCCATCTTTACCTGTCCATCATAGATGATCGCCATCTTGCGGATCTTTTCCTCATCACCCGGGTACTGCTCTCTTACCTGGATCAGGAAGCGGCGGTTGATCTCTTCCACAATCTGGTAGATTCTCGGAAGCAGTCTGGAGAACAGTTCGATGGGCCATTTCTCAAATGCTTCCGCCATAATCGTATGGTTCGTGTAAGCACAGGTCTTGGTGGTGATCTCCCATGCCTCATCCCAGCCAAGGCCTTCCACATCCATCAGGATTCGCATCAGCTCCGGAACGGCCACGGTTGGGTGAGTATCGTTCAGCTGGAAGGTAACCTTCTCATACAGCTTCGTGATATCATCGTGCTGTTTTTTATATTTTGCAACTGCTCTCTGTACACTTGCAGAAATAAAGAAATACTGCTGTTTCAGACGCAGCTCTTTTCCTTCGTAATGATTGTCGTTCGGATACAGAACCTCTACGATGGTTTTTGCAAGATTTTCCTGCTCAACGGCTTTGTGGTAATCACCCTTGTCAAAGGAATCCAGTGAGAAATCCTGAATGGCCTCTGCATCCCAGATAGTCAGTGTGTTTACAACATCGTTGTCGTATCCTACGATCGGCATGTCGTAAGGAATTGCATTGACAGACTGGTAATCCTTCTGCACAAAGTTTACGCGTCCGGTAGCCTCATCGTACTCCTGCGCCACATATCCGCCGAATTTTACCTCTTTTGCACCTTCCTCTAAGAGCTCCTCTGAAAGCTTTGTATCGATAACTACGGTTACTCCGCCGTCACTCTCTGAAACGAAGCCATCCATCTGTGCCATATCTATAAGAAGATCTTCTTCAGCAAGGGCGATCTCCATGTCGTCAACTGTGAACTTAAGAGCACCATTTACCTTAAGCTCTGCCATGGCTTCATTTCCGTCTACTGATGAAAGATATGCCTTGATACCGCCAAGGTGCTTGCCATACTTTGGTCCTACTGTTCTAAGCTGTGGCTTGAAGCTGTAGGTTGTGTATGCTGATACATCATCTGAGAATACTACACTCTTGATGTTAAGCTCGTCCTCGATGATTGCCTTCTCCTCACCCTCAAGCTTCTTGTCAGCCTTAACATACATTGTACCGATAGGCTGTCTGTTCTTGATATTTGCAGTGTTTCTTGCAGCACGTCCGAGAACTACGATCTTAAGGATCTCGTCCATAGCTGTCTCAAGCTCAGGGTCTATCATCTGCTCGTCCACTGTAGGGAACTCGCACAGATGAACTGAAAGTGGTGCATCTTTATCTATATTTCTCACAAGATTCTGATAGATATCCTCTGCCATGAATGGGATCATTGGTGCTGCAGTCTCAGCTATTGTAACCAATGCTGTATAAAGAGTCATGTAAGCATTTACCTTATCCTGCTCCATTCCCTTTGCCCAGTATCTCTCACGGCCACGACGAACATACCAGTTACTTAAATCATCAACAAACTCCTCAAGAACTCTTGTGGTCTCAGGGATCTTGTAATTTGCAAGGTTGTTGTCCACTGCCTTAACAGTTGAGTTAAGCTTTGAAAGAAGCCACTTGTCCATAAGTGAAAGCTTCTCGTAGTCAAGCTCGTGCTCTAATGGGTTGAAATTATCTATATTTGCATAAAGTACATAGAAAGCATATGTGTTCCAAAGTGTTCCCATGAACTTTCTCTGACACTCTACTACTGCGTCCTCATGGAATCTGTTAGGAAGCCATGGTGCTGAGTTGCTGTAGAAGTACCATCTGATGGCGTCTGCACCGTACTTGTTCAGTGCGTCCATCGGATCTACAGCGTTACCCTTTGACTTACTCATCTTCTGTCCGTCCTTATCCTGAACGTGACCAAGAACGATTACGTTCTTGAATGGTGCCTGGTCAAAGAGCAGTGTTGATATAGCCATAAGTGAGTAGAACCAGCCTCTTGTCTGGTCAACAGCCTCACTGATGAAGTCAGCAGGGAAATGCTGCTTGAAGATGTCCTCATTTTCAAATGGATAGTGCCACTGTGCAAATGGCATTGATCCTGAATCGAACCAGCAGTCAATAACCTCTGATACTCTGTGCATCTGCTTACCACACTCAGGACACTTGATAGTAACAGCGTCGATGAATGGGCGGTGAAGCTCAATGTCATCAGGACAGTTGTCACTCATGCTCTTAAGCTCTGCCTTTGAACCGATGGCATGTCTGCAGCCGCACTCGCACTCCCAGATATTAAGTGGAGTACCCCAGTAACGGTTTCTTGAAAGTCCCCAGTCCTGAACGTTCTTGAGCCAGTCGCCGAAACGTCCCTTACCAATGCTCTCAGGGATCCAGTTTACTGTATCATTATTCTTAACAAGCTGATCTCTTACTGCTGTCATCTTGATGAACCATGTATCTCTTGCGTAGTAGATAAGTGGCTTGTCACATCTCCAGCAGTGTGGATATTCATGCTCAAACTTAGGTGCGTCGAAGAGGAGTCCTCTGTTGTCAAGGTCTACAAGTACCTTAGGATCTGCGTCCTTTACCCATAAGCCTGCAAATGGTGTCTCTTCTGTCATCTCACCCTTGCTATTTACAAACTGTACAAATGGAAGATCGTACTTTCTTCCTACATTTGCATCGTCCTCACCAAAAGCAGGAGCTATATGAACGATACCTGTACCATCTGTCATTGTTACATATGAATCACATGTGATGTAGTGGCCCTTCTTCTTCTGGGCTGCTGCCTTATCTGCTGCTGCCTGGTAAAGTGGCTCATACTCCTTGTACTCAAGATCCTTTCCTTTGTATGTCTCAAGAATCTCATAAGCCGCTACAGCAGGTGAATCCTCTGTTGCTTCCTTTGCAAGTCCGCCTAATACCTTATC
>VOFC01006529.1_pt1 | contig 23030 bp, 45 predicted proteins | sample 5384161 | NCBI WGS metagenome assembly VOFC01 (sample SAMN12384722, study PRJNA508395) | human gut metagenome | isolation source: healthy gut B | host: Homo sapiens | reverse complement strand
TGATGAACAAAAAGAACTGGATACGAAAGCACAGATTGAAGAATTTTTAAAAGCGTCAGGAGGAAAGTACCGGACAGTTTTTATAAAGGACACTTCGTTCCGGACAGGTCTTAGAGTGTGAATCCAGTGTTGTAGTTGTCGGAGATGTGAATCCGGGAGCGAAGATTGGCGGCAAAACATTGTTGTCTTAGGAAGTTTGGGTGGCAATGCCTATGCCAGCTGGAGCAATCGTTTGTGGCAGCTGCATATGAATCGGTTCAATCAAATTGCCGATGTCATTGGCAGAAGCGAACTATAAGAGTCCGTTAGAGTTACGCGGACAGGAAAAAACAGTTAGAACCTCCAGGTAGCATACATAAAGGAAGCCATTTGTATTGATGTCATGAAGAATGGAATGTTTGAAAACTTTTATTAAGCGGAGGTTATAATGGGTAATCAATAGCCAATAACATCAAGGGAAAAGGCGGTGTGGGCAGAACAACAACGACTGCTAACATCGGAACAGGTTTGGCACAGATGGATAAAAGGTCATATTGGTCGATACAGACATTGGCCTTAGGAACTTGGATGTTGTTATGGGATTGGAAAACAGGATGGTCTATAATCTGGTAGATGTGATCGAGAAGAAACTGTCGTTTAAAGCAGGCAGTCATCAGGGATCGGAAATATCCGAACCTCTATCTGATACCTTCAGCACAGACGAAGGACAAGACAGCCGTCAATCCGGAACAGATGAAAAAAACTCACCGAAGAACTGAAAGATGAATTTGATTACATATTGCTGGACTGCCCCGCAGGAATTGAGCAGGGATTTTTAAATGCGATCGCGGGTGCGACAAGAGCAATAGTAGTGACTACTCCGGAAGTCTCAGCAATCGGGATGCAGACCGTGTGGTCGGACTTTTTAGAAGCAGCCGAGATGGAACAGATCGAACTGGTGGTAAACCGTATCAGGATTGATATGGTCAAACGGGGCGACATGATGTCGTTAGAAGATGTCTGTGAAGTATTAGCAATCGAGCTTCTAGGAGCAGTGCCGGACGATGAAGCCATTGTTGTTTCTACAAACCGGGGCGAACCGTTAGTTGGAAGCAGTGCAATGGCAGGTATCGCATACAGTAATATATGCAAAAGGGGATTTTTAGGATATGACGTGCCTCTTATGACTTTTGAAAATAAAACAGGATTTTTTCAAAAGTATCAGGTTTATTTAGAAGATAGGGAGGCAGGCATGGGAATCTGGGATTTATGGAACAGGAAGAGTTCAAAAGATTTTGCGAAGGACAGGTTAAAGCTGTTGTTAGTCTCTGACCGGGCAGGCTGTTCTTCAGAAGTAATGGAACTGATGAAAAACGATATTATCTCTGTGATATCAAAAATACATGGAGATTGACGAAGAGGAACTGGATATACAGATTACAAAGACGGAGTCGGAGGACCATCGGGGAATGATCCCTGTCATGGTGGCAAATATTCCAATCCGTGATATCAAGCATAAAGGAAATTAAAGGTGTTATGTTAAAACAGTACAAACTCAAAGATTATGATTTTCGTCTGGTCGCCTATGTGGTGGTGTTGACCATCATCGGAATACTGGTGATCGGAAGTGCAAACAGCTCGGTACAGGGGAAACAGATCCTTGGTCTGGTCTTAGGACTGATCACCATGGTGGTGGTCTCGCTGATGGACTATGAGTTTCTTCTGCGGTTTTCGTGGATATTTTATTTTATTAATATAGTCCTTTTGACACTGGTATTGATTATGGGTGACAAATCAAAAGGTGCTACCCGTTGGGTGGAGATCGCGGGAATCCGCTTTCAGCCGTCGGAGTTAGGTAAGATTCTTTTGATCCTGTTTTTTGCATACTTCTTTGCAAAATATCAGGAGAGTGTCAATCGTCCGAAGGTTCTGATCGGTTCTTTTATCTTAGCGGGAATTCCACTGGCACTGATAAAAAAAAGAGCCGGATCTGTCCACAACGATCGTGACAGCACTGATCTTTCTTGTACTGTTATTTATGGCAGGACTCAGCTACAAATTTATTGCGACAGTCCTTGCTGTTTCCGTTCCTTCGGCAGCAATCTTTTTTAGCGTTGATCCTGCAGCCGGATCAGAAGATTTTAAGGGGTTATCAGTATAAAAGGATCATGGGATGGCTTCAGCCGGAAAAATATGCAGATGATGCTTACCAGCAGCAGAACTCCATTATGGCGATCGGTTCCGGGCAGTTGTTGGGAAAAGGACTCTATAATACCGATGTCAATTCCGTAAAAACGGTAATTTTATTTCAGAACCACAAACAGACTTCATTTTTGCGGTAGTTGGAGAGGAAATGGGCTTTTTAGGAAGTGCATTGATCATAATTTTACTCTTACTAATTACCATAGAATGTATTATAATAGCTAAAAAGGGCAAAAGATTTATCGGGAAGACTGCTTTGCTGTGGAGTCGCAGCATTGATTGGATTTCAGAGTTTTGTAAACATCTGTGTAGTAACCGGACTGATGCCAAATACCGGTCTTCCACTTCCTTTTGTAAGCTATGGACTGACTTCTTTAGTATCATCATTTATTGGTATCAGGTTAGTCTTAAATGTCGGGTTACAACCTAGAAAATATGGATCGGGGGGGAACGTACTTCATGAATATTGGGCTGATCGCACATGATGCAAAAAAGAAACTGATGCAGAATTTCTGCATCGCATACAGGGGATTTTATGCAAAAATGATCTGTATGCCACGGGAACGACAGGACGTCTGATCGAAGAAGTGACAAAAATATAAACATTCACAAGTATTTAGCGGGACATTTAGGCGGTGTCCAGCAGTTAGGGGCGCAGATATCAGCAAACGAGATCGATCTGGTGATCTTCTTAAGAGATCCGTTGACAAAAAAAAGCACACGAACCGGATGTTGCCCTGATAGCACAGCTTTGTGATGAACATAATATTCCGTTAGCAACAAACCTTGCGACAGCGGAGCTTTTGATCAGAGCCTTAGAGCGAGGAGATTTAGACTGGCGTGAAATGTATAAGTAAAAGAAAAAAAGCAGCTGCACTGCTTGGAGTATTTGTCATCGGACTTACCGGCTGCACCTCAAAAGAAGTTGTATTGAAAATGCCTATGATGTCTGTGACACATCTGCAAAATACGGCATCACGGAAAATGGGGCATCCCAGTCGGCAGAATTCTTTGCAAGGGATTTAGTCGTAACCGAGGATGAGAACCTTGGTTTAGAAAAGACAACCGAACGTGTGGCAGAGGCGGCAGGCGTATTTTTTGACTTCCAAAAAAGAAGCCGTATATAAAAAGAATATTTTTGAAAAACTTTATCCGGCGAGCACGACAAAAATACTGACCGCATATGTTGCCTTAAAAAACGGCAATTTAGACGATGTAGTAACCGTCAGTGCCAATGCAGCGAATCAGGCGAGTGATTCTTCGGTCTGTGAGTTAAAAGAGGGGGATAAGATTACCTTAAGAGACCTCTTATATGGTCTGATGCTTCGCAGCGGAAATGATGCGGCAGTTGCGATCGCTGAGCATATCAGTGGAAGTTCAGAAGAATTTGTGGTGTTGATGAATGCGGAGGCAAAAGCATTAGGTGCGACCGGTTCGCATTTTGTAACTCCGAACGGACTGCATGATGAGGAACACTATTCTACCGTATATGATATGTACCTGTTTATGAATGCTGCGGTGAAAAATGAAACATTCTTAGAAATCATTAAAAGCAGCCATTATACAGCAAATTATACGGACGCTGCCGGAAATCCGGTAACGAAAAGAATGGGACAGCACAAATAAATACTTAATGGGAACAGAACCGATGCCGGAAGGAGTGACAGTCATTGGAGGAAAAACCGGCACGACCGGAGAAGCGAAGTACTGTCTGGTGCAATATAATGAGAACACAGCAAAAGAACCGGTGATCTCGATTGTCCTGAAAGCAGACAGCCGTGATAATATGTATCTTTTAATGAGTGAAATGTTAAAGAATTTTGCGAATTAATGTTGTATTTTCCGACGCGATATATTATAATTATTTTAAGAAAAATCATCGTTGATTTTTGAATTGTATGAAATTTTCTGAGAATCAGGATGATTTTTAAAATTTATTGGTTCGGGAGGAAATGCCATGGTAGAGATTATAGCTGGAGAAAAGGGTAAGGGTAAGACAAAACATCTGTTAGACAGAGTCAACGGAGCAGTTCCTGGTTCTAATGGAAATATCGTATATCTGGACAAGAGCCAGAAACACATGTACGAGTTGAGCAACAAGGTTCGCCTCATCAATGTAAAAAGATTATCCGATTGAGGACTGCGATGAATTTATCGGATTTATCTGTGGAATCATTTCACAGGATCAATGATTTAGAAGAATTGTACTTAGATAGTTTTCTTACCATTGCGAACATAAAAGACGATGAGTTTGAGCATGCCGTTGAAAAACTGGATTCTATCAGTGAAAAGTATGGAGTGAAAATGACACTCAGCGTTTCAATGAACGAAGCAGATTTTCCGGAAAAAAGCGAAATCAAAAATCGTTATTTCTCTTTAATGAGTAAACCGTGAATTTATAATCGCCTTAAGGGTGCAAAGGTCATCCTTAAGGCAATTTTTATGGCTGTGACATGGCATTTACCGGCTTAAGATTTTATAAGTTTTACTTCAAAAAAATATTGTGAAAAAAGGGGCTTGATGGTACAATATTTTTTGAAGTAATTTTAGAAAGGCAGCAGCATGAAAAAAAAAAAGAACAAAAAAGTTGTCAGATACAGAAAACCACTCCACATCAACATCGGAGTGATCGTATTTGGCATTATTTTGATATATCTGGTATTTAATCTTTTTTTCTATTTTACAAAAAAAACATATTTCTGTCTATGAGGTCAATCAGGGAACGATTGCAACCAATCATACATATCGCGGGTTGATCTTAAGAAGTGAAGAGATTGTCGGCTCTGCCGGTGAGGGCGAAGTGACTTATTTTCTAAAGGATGCTTCTAAAGCCGGAACGAAGACACCTGTTTACAGTTTAGACAGTACAGGCAGCGTATTAGAAAAAATGGATGATGAGAAAAAAGGACGGGGATTTATTTACAAAAGGACAATTATTTAGAATTAGAGAATACGGTGCAGTCTTATACCGGAAGCTATGACAGTCAGAATTTTTACAGTGTCTATGCATTTAAAGATGAAATGGAAGCAAATATGATGGAGATCCGAATGTCAATGCACTGAATGCTATTAAGGAAAAAGACAGATACTTCCTCGCTGCAAATGCAAAATGCCATCAAGCCGGGCGTAGTGGTATATTATACGGATGGTTATGAAAATGTCAAGACCGACACCTTGACAGAGGCATCTTTTGATGAGAACCAGTACAAAAAAAGTGAATTTGAAAGACCAGACGACGGTCGGAAAGAATGTTCCGGTTTATAAACTGATCACTGATGAGAACTGGAATGTTATATTTAAGATATCTAAGGATTTAGCAGAAAAATTAAAGGACGATAATACGGTGGAGGTACTGTTTAAAGATGATGGGAATACAATCTGGGCGTATTATGACATTTTGACCATTGATAAAGAACCTTATCTGAACCTGAAACTCCGTACCTCGATGATCCGGTTTGCAAACCAGCGGTTTATTGATATTGAGCTGCTTTTAGATGACGCAAAAAGGATTAAAAAGATCCCAAATTCGGCGATTACTACCAAAAATTCTTTACCGTTCCAAAGGAATATTTTGTAAAGGGAAAAGGCTCAAATAAAGAGGGTCCGATCGTTACGGGAAAGGACAAGAATACGACTTATATTACACCGGAGATTTTTTACGAAAAAGACGGTATGTACTATATTGATGATGAGAATGTAACGTCCGGAACAGTGATACAGAAGAGTGACTCGAATGAAACCTATACGATTCGTCAGACTGCAAAGCTGAAAGGCGTTTACAATATTAACAAGGGGTATGCGGTGTTTAAGCAGATCGACATACTCTATCAGAATGAAGAATATGCCATTTTAAAGCAGGGAACCGATTACGGTGTTGCCCTGTATGACCATATTGCCTTAAAGGGAAATACGGTAAAAGAGAATGATCTGATTCATTAAAGGAGTGATTTAAAAATGCTAAAAGAAAACTTAGAAGAAGTAGAAGAAAAAATTGCCAAAGCGTGTGAGCGTGCAGGCAGAGCACGAGAGGAAGTAACCCTGATCGCGGTCAGCAAGACAAAACCTGTAGAGATGTTACAGGAGATCTACGATGAGGGAATCCGTGATTTTGGCGAAAATAAAGTACAGGAACTGACAGAAAAATATGAAGTTATGCCAAAAGACATGAAATGGCATATGATTGGACATCTGCAAAGAAATAAAGTAAAATATATTGTGGACAAGGTAACACTGATCCACTCCGTGGACAGTCTGCGTTTAGCAGAGACGATCAGCAGGGAGGCAGAAAAAAAAGGCGTTACGGTTCCGATTTTAATCGAGGTCAATATTGCAGGGGAAGAGACAAAATTTGGACTGTCCTCTAAGGAAGAAGTCATTTCTCTGACCGAACAGATCGCCGCATTACCGAATCTGTCTGTCAAGGGACTGATGACGGTGGCACCGCCGGCCAAAAGATCCGAGGAAAACCGCCCGTTTTTCCGTGAAATCAGGCAATTATCTGTTGACATAACAAATAAAAACATTGATAATGTAAGTATGGAAATCCTGTCAATGGGAATGACAAATGATTACACCGTAGCCATTGAAGAAGGTGCTACCATGGTCCGGGTTGGAACCGGGATGCTTTTGGAGCAAGAGACTACAGTAAAAAATAAGTTAGGAGAAGAGACATGGGAGTTTTAGATAAATTTTTAGATGTGATGAAATTAAATCCGGATGATGATGACGATTTCTATGATGATGATTTTCTTGACGATGAAGAAGACGAAGAACCGGTAAGAAAATCCGTATTCCGTAAGAAATCAGACGATGATGTGGATGATATGTTCAATGATCGGAAGGATCGTACTTCTAAGACAACACCGAAGCTGACACCGATCCGTGGTGGAAAGAAAAGCCCGCATAGCAATATGGAGGTCTGCGTGATCAAACCGACTTCGGTAGATGACGCAAGAGAGATTACAGAGACTTTGTTAGATAACCGGACCGTGGTACTCAATGTAGAAGGCTTAGATGTCGATATTGCACAGAGGATCATTGATTTTTCTTCCGGTTCCTGCTTTGCGATCGGCGGAAACCTGCAGAAGATTTCTAACTATATCTTTATTATTACACCACCGGGTGTAGAAATTTCAGGAGATTTTTTTGAATCTGATGGATACGTTTGATTCATCATCGATTCAGACTGACTTTTTAAGCAATGGGAAATGAACAGGATTTATTACAAAAACGTTTTATAGATTTATCCAAACAGGCAAACAGAAAGGGAATCGTTATTTATAGCGATTTCCTTAATTTGAGTGAACAGAATCTTCTTTCCGTGACAAAAGGAAAGCTAGAGACCTCTTATGAATTGTCCGGAGGACACGAATATGCGGAAAGAAAGATCGCGGCATTCTTGCCGGTCGATTTAGGTTATGAATGGGAATATCCGCTGATCGTTTAAAAATCCGGCCGGCATATCCGAAATTTGCGGATACACTGACACACAGGGATGTCCTTGGTGCAGTGATGAATTTAGGATTAGAACGGGCGAAAATAGGAGATATCCTCTGTCAAAAGAACGATTACTATCTGTTTTGTAAAGAAAATATGGCAGATTATCTTACCGAGTCACTTCAAAAGATCAAACATACACTTGTCACGGTGAATGAGGTGGATTCCCCCACAGGACAGTATCCAACCGGAATTTATTGAAAAAAAAGCGGGATTATCAGCTCGAATCGTCTTGACAGCATTGTGGCATGTCTGATCGGCTGTTCTAGGAACGAAGCCGTAAAATTGATCCAGAGCGGTAAGGTTTATGCCAATGGATTAGAGATTCTGCACAATACTTATACCTGTAAGGAGGGGGATGTCCTTTCCGTGCGTTTCCATGGAAAATATATCTTTGATTCCTTAGCGGGTGAGACAAAAAAGGGTAGACAAAAAATTAAATATAGAATATATAGTTAGGAGAAACACTTATGAAACAAGGAGAAAACAGACTTTCGGTGTCATATGACGGGGAATGGATCATGATATCGTCTTAGAATCCTCTTATGGACAACTTTTAGATGCACTTGCTCCGGTTTTGAAAGGCCGAAATGAAAAGAATGCAAAAATATGTATTGTAACGGATTCGAACGTGGCAAAAATATACAAAAATGAAGTTGAAGAAATCTTAAAATCTAGATATTCCACTGTAAAAACCTTTATTTTTGAATCTGGAGAAGCAAATAAAAACCTGAACACAATCGAAAAGTTATATGAATATTTAATAATTAACCATTTTGAACGCAATGATTTGCTGATCGCACTCGGTGGCGGAGTTGTCGGTGACATGACCGGATTTGCGGCAGCGACCTATTTAAGAGGGATTGATTTTGTCCAGATACCGACAACACTCTTAGCACAGGTGGACAGCAGTATCGGCGGAAAGACCGGTGTGGACTTTGCACAGTATAAAAATATGGTGGGAGCGTTTAACCAGCCCAAATTAGTTTATATGAATTTGGATGTTTTAAAGACACTTCCAAAGGAACAGTTTGCTTCCGGTATGGCAGAAGCATTAAAATCCGGTCTGATCAGGGATCAGGGAATATTTTACATATCTGTGTGATGAGATAAAAGGCGATCCAAAGTCTGGAGCAGGAGGCAATCTTACGCACGGTATCAGGAAGCTGTAAGATCAAACAGGAAGTGGTGCAGAATGATCCGAAAGAAAAAAGGAGAACGTGCACTGTTAAACTTCGGACATACGATCGGACATGCCATCGAAAAATTATCGGACTTTACCTTATATCATGGAGAGTGTGTCGCACTTGGAATGGTTGCAGCCGCTTATATTTCCTTTAAATCAGGGAATATTTCTAAGGAAGATTTAGAAAAAAGATTGAGCATATTATTTCCGCTTATAATCTTCCTATACGGCTTAAAACAGCAAAAATGAGTGCTGATGATGTCTTAGCTGCAACGAAGTCAGATAAGAAAATGGAGGATGGACGCGTAAAATTTGTTTTATTGCATGCGATCGGCGATGCCTATATCAGCAGAGAGGTGTCCGATGAGATGTTATCAGACGGAATCCGGTATGTGCTGCAGTAAAAAAAGAAAGGAACTATGGAACGATGAGTCAAAATACAGGAAAGAAATCGTTGGGATTTCATTTGATTTTCTGGTTAGGAAGCGTCTGTTTACTGCTTTTAGACCAGTGGACGAAATATTTAGCCTGCATCCATTTAAAAGACCGGATTCCGGTATCTGTGATAGAGGATGTATTTTGTCTGCAATATTTAGAAAACCGGGGCGCTGCCTTTGGGATTTTGCAGGGGCAAAAAGTCTTTTTGTTCTGATCACATTGGTGTTTTTGTTCCTTGTATTCTGGATCTATCATTGTCTGCCGGCGAATCGGCGTTTTTATCCGGTCTATGTTACAATGATGCTTTTATTGTCCGGTGCGGTTGGAAATTTTATTGATCGTATTTTTAGGAATTATGTGGTGGATTTTTTTTCTATTTTGAACTGATCAATTTCCCGATCTTTAATGTGGCAGATATTTATGTGACTTGCGGAGCGGCACTGTTCTTTATCGTGTTTATTTTTGTATACAAAGAAGAAGATGTGAATGAGATGGGCAGATTGCTCTTTCCGTGGAAGAGGAAAGATAAAAACGGAAAATAAGAAATAACCTGTTAAGAGGATTGGAATTTTATGGAAAAACATTGTTTTACAGCAGATATAGAGCATGAAGATCAAAGGATTGACCGTTATCTGACAGAAATGCTGCCGGAACAGTCACGTTCCTTTTTCAGAAGCTGATCAGGGATGGCTTTGTAATGGTGAACCATATAATTGTAAAGGTTAACTATCGACTAAAGACCGGAGATATTATAGAAATTGACATTCCGGATGCCGTACCAACCGAAATTGTACCGGAAAACATCCCATTAGATATTCTTTACGAAGACGATGATCTGTTAATTGTTAACAAGCCGAAGGGAATGGTTGTCCATCCGGCTGTCGGACATTCTACGGGAACTTTGGTAAATGCGATCATGTATCATTGTCAGGGAAACTTATCGGGGATCAATGGCGAGATCCGTCCGGGCATTGTACACCGTATTGATAAGGATACGACGGGTTCTCTGATCATTTGTAAAAACGATGAGGCACATCGTAATATTGCAGAGCGATCAAGGAACATTCTGTGACCAGACGTTATGTGGGTGTCGTAGCCGGTACGTTTTCAGAAGAAAGCGGTACGGTGGAAGGTGCGATCGGAAGGCATCCGAATGACCGCAAGAGAATGACGATCAATGAAAAAACGGAAAACCTGCAGTAACTCATTACCGTGTCCTTCAGACCTTAAAAGGCGCTTCTTTTATGGAATTTGAGTTAGAGACCGGACGCACACATCAGATCCGCGTCCATATGGCAAGTATTTCCCATCCGCTGCTGGGCGATACGGTTTATGGCAACTCAAAAAATCCGTACAAGTTGCAGGGACAGGCATTACATGCGCGGACCATCGGATTTATTCATCCGACTACCGGCGAATATATCGAAGTGTCTGCACCAATTCCGGAATATATGACAGAACTTGTGCGTAAATTGAGTTGAAAATTCTGATTATTTCCGAAAAACTATACAAATATCGTAAAATAGTATATAATACTCTTAGAAAAGAACGTTTCCTTTGAACGAAAAGAAGGGTGGGATGGCTATGAGTAACTTTGTAATTACCATTGGTCGTGAATTTGGAAGTAACGGAAAGAAAATCGGCGAAGAGGTTGCAAAAGCGGCTTGGAATCAAATGCTATGATAAGGAATTATTATCATTAGCAGCAAAAGACAGTGGATTTTGTGAAGAAATCCTAGAAAGTAATGATGAAAAGCCGACGCGCAGCTTTTTATATTCTTTGGTTATGGATACTTATTCCATGAATCATTATTCTACAGCACCGTTTTTGGATATGCCTTTAAATCAGAAAGTCTTTTTAGCACAATATGAGGCAATCCAGAAAATTGCCGGCAGGGAATCCTGTGTCATTGTTGGTCGCTGTGCAGATTATGCTCTTCATAATCATGAAAAATGCCTGAATGTATTTATCCATGCAGATAAAGATGTCCGCATTGCAGAGGTGTGCAAACGAATGGATATCTCCGTAAATAAAGCAAAAGACATGATCCAGAAACAGGATAAACAACGTGCAAGTTATTACAACTATTACAGCAATAAAAAATGGGAGATTCCAGAAACTATCATCTGACTTTAGACAGCTCCGTGCTTGGTATTGATGGCTGTGTAGATATGATCTTAGCATGCAGAGAAAAAATGTTAGAGAAAAAAATAACAATAAAGCATACGGTATAACGCTTTGAAAAACTGATGTTTTTTAGATATAACGTTTTGCCGTATGCTTATTTATTTTTACCACAAACTATTCGTTAAACTATTGTTTTGCGAATAGATACATGCCACTTAGAACCGGTTACGCCCTTTACTTCGGAATCTTATACCATACATTAGATCCTGTATTTGGATTTGGTGCCCAGCTGCCTTCCGGACCGTCACCGGCATTATATACATAATAAGAATCTTTGTATTTTACAAGGTCACCACGTTTGATACCTGAAATACGTTCATCATCGTCAGTCATTTCATAGATTTTTCCGGTCAGTTTCTCTGTAGATGTCCAAGGATATACTTCACCGCCAGGTCCGGATGCGGCGTTCTCTGGTTAAAGTTAAATCCTTTGTGATCACATAATAAGAACCTTCATATTCAAAAATACCGCTTGGATGATAGAGAATTTCTTCGTAATTATCTTTAAAATCCTCTGACTTTGGCCATACACCGGAATTAATAGCAAGATCTGTACCCGGAAAAGTTTTTCCGGAATCCTTGTTGCCATTGTCCGTATCAGAAGGTGCTCCATGCACACTGCATACAATCTGGTTGATGCCGTCTCCGTTTGCTTCCCACGAATAAGTTCCCTTCGATGGGCAAAGTTTTCTATCTTTATAGTTTTCCATTAATTTGTTATAAGCTTCTTTTAAAGAATCATAAGTGCCATCCGCATATTTGGCGTTCATTTCTTTATAAAGGCGGTCACGGTTTTTCAAGGCAGACTGCAGCTCTTGCTTCTTTTTAGATGTTTCACATAAAGCGGCAGCTAAAAATCCGGCAAGAATTGCCAGGATGGCAATTACAACGATCAATTCTACTAAAGAAAATCCTTTATTGTTTTTTTTTTCGTTTGACGTTTCATGGTCAGTTATTCCTCTCCTAAATATTTGTGATAGTCATTAAAAAATTATGAAATAAAAAAATCTGTTCCGGTATTTCTAAAATAACTCTTCGGAATCCAACATAATCGTAAACGGTCCGTCGTTCACTAAAGAAACCTTCATATCAGCTCCGAAAATACCGGTCTGCACATTGGCTACAGACTGTCTTGTCTGTTCAATTATATATTCATATAACCGGTTGGCATGCTCTGGTTTTCCTGCTTTGACAAAGGAAGGACGGTTTCCTTTTTGCAGTTGGCATAAAGAGTAAACTGTGAAACCAATAACAGGCTTCCGTTTACATCCGATAAGGATAAATTAGTCTTATGATTTTCATCCTCAAATACACGAAGCCCTAACATTTTTTTGATCATACGGTCCGCAGTCTGCGTATCATCCGTGTCACTGACACCGATAAATACTAAAAAACCTTTTTCAATGGCACCTGTGACATTTTCATCTACCTGCACGGATGCCTCGTCTACACATTGTATTAAAAAAACGCATTTTGTACACTCCTGTTCTTCTGTTTTCCTGGCCTGCTACCATAGCAATTATACAGGATTTATAGTATAATGTCACTAGATTTTTTAGGAGGCAGTATGCATGAAGTTACAACAGTTACTGAGTTATACAAGAAAAGCTGTGGATGATTATCAAATGATTGAGGAAGGGGATAAAATTGCCGTTGGTGTTTCCGGTGGAAAAGACAGTCTGACACTGCTCTATGCACTAAAAGGGCTGCAGAGATTTTATCCGAAGCATTTTGAACTGCTTGCGGTTACGGTAAATCTGGGATTTGAAAACTGTGATCTTGCAGAGATTAAAAAACTTTTGTGAAAATCTTGACGTACCCTATCATGTGATCGATACGGAAATTGCGGATATTATCTTTCAGGTCCGAAAAGAGGAAAATCCCTGTTCCCTATGTGCAAAGATGAGAAAAGGTGCTCTGAATACCGCGGTAAAAAGAATTAGGCTGTAATAAAGTTGCCTACGCACATCATAGAGATGATATCATTGAGACCATGCTGCTCTCTCCCTTTTTGAGGGAAGGTTCTATGCTTTTTCACCGAAGACTTTTTTAGACCGTATGCAGTTAACCGTGATCCGGCCGATGATGTATGTTCCGGAGGTCGATGTCATTGATTTCGTAATAAGTATCAGCTTCCGGTGGCAAAAAAATCCGTGTCCGGCAGACGGTGCTACAAAACGGGAATATGCAAAAGCAGCTGGTTCGGCAGTTGAATCTGGAAAATCCGGGAGTCAAAGACCGTATGTTCCATGCCATTACAAATGGCAATATTGAAGGCTGGCCGCAGAAAGGAGAAAACCGATGAAGGAAAAGGCATATCATGAAAAAGTCAATAACCGGAATGAAGTTCATTTGAGGGAACTTTGTGCAAAACTTCCGGTGTTCTGCAAGCAGTTTTTTATTGGAATCGAATCAACAACTTCTTCAAGGACCAGAATTGCCTATGCATACGATTTGGGAATTTTCTTTGAGTATCTCCATGAGACGAACCCGATCTATCAGAAGATGGAAATTACCCACTTTCCATTGCAGATACTCGATGAATTGAAGCCGATGGATATTGAAGAATATCTGATGTATCTGAAATACTATGTAAAAGATGGGATCGAACATTCAAATGATGAGCAGAGTCTGAAAAGAAAACTCTCATCTTTAAAGAGTTTTTATAATTACTATTATCGCAATGAGCTGATCACACAGAATCCGGCTGCTATTGTAAAAATGCCAAAGCTGCACGAAAAGAATATCGTAAGGCTGGATGTAGATGAAGTGGCAATCCTCTTAGATGAGGTGGAATCAGGAGAAAAGCTGACGAAAAGACAGCAGGCATATCACGAAAAGACAAAGGTTCGGGACTTGGCAATCTTAACTTTAATGCTTGGTACCGGTATTCGTGTTTCCGAATGTGTCGGACTGGATATGGATGATGTGGACTTTAAAAACAACGGGATCAAGATACACCGAAAAGGCGGCAAGGAAGTCATTGTCTATTTTGGCGAGGAAGTCTGTGAAGCCCTTTTTGAATTATATGGAAGAACGGGAAAATATTACTCCGGTGGAGGGACATGCAAATGCTCTCTTCTTATCTATGCAGAATAAGCGTATCTCTGTGCGTTCGGTAGAAAATCTGGTAAAAAAATATTCAAAACTTGTTACCAATTTAAAGAATATCACACCGCATAAATTAAGAAGTACCTATGGTACGAACCTTTATCGGGAAACCGGGGATATTTATCTAGTGGCAGATGTGCTAGGCCATAAAGATGTCAATACAACGAAAAAAGCACTATGCTGCCCTAGAGGATGAAAGACGAAGAACGGCAGCAAAATATGTACGGTTAAGAAAAAACGTGAGGATTGATCATCAATCCTCACGTTTTTTTGCACTCTCTCCGTTGTCTTCTCTTCTATCACAGCTTCAATACGACTTTTTACCAAAGCTGCAATCTCAAATGTCTTCATTCCCTGATATTCTTCATAGGGAATTGGTTCTAAAAAATGTACCTGTGTTGTCACTTTTCCAAATCCAAAGCTGTTAAACACCTTGTACGAATCAATCAATGCAACCGGAACGATCGGTACCTTTGCACGGACTGCCGATTTAAAGCTGCCGGCTTTGAAATCTTCTACCGTATTCCGGTTATGATCGTAGCCACCTTCCGGGAAAAGTATAAAACGTTTTCCTTTTGCAGCTTCTTCTGAAATTTCTAAAATAATCTTCATTGCCTGACGGACATCTTTGATGTCCATGCGTTTTCCGCATAAAAGATCTACAAATTCTTTTTACCAATAATCCATTGGATTTATTGCGATCCATCACTAAGGAACATGGAGCCGCATGAGAGGCAATGATCCCTAAAGCGTCATACTTTCCTGATGATTCGGATACATGATATATCCACCTTCTTTTGGCAGATTCTCTGCACCGGTATAAACCGTAGAAATACGACCGGAACGCTGCATCAGATAAATCATATGAGTAACCATCTGATAGCGCTGCTCTTCTGAATATTTTTCCGGATGTTGTGCCATATACCGCATTTTTGGAATCATATATGGCGCACGGAATACATTCATCATAATTACATAAATAAATCGAAACATCTCTTCTATTCTCCCAAACCTATCTAAACTATTATACCCGTAAAAGCTCTAAAATTCAACAGATTCTACGATAGACAGATGGGATTTTTTCTCAATACCCTCTGATAAGGCTTCTTATGAGAACGGAAGATATTATTTTAGACAGGCAAAATCTTAAAGGTATTCAGCTGAATAATAAGGAATCACTAACTGGGTTCCTTCGTGGATGCGATTCTCATCGATCTGATTTAACTGCTTTACTTCTGTAATAAATTCCCGCTTGTTCTGATACTGATCATCCATGTAGGCATCTGCCAGTGTCCAGAGCGTATCTCCGTCCTCTACGGTAACCGTTGTATAATATTTATAAATAGGATGGTCAGCGGATGCCTGTGAGCGTCTGGCATCACTCCAGGAGCTTCCGAGTAAAACGCCTCCTAAGATAGTTAACAGTGTAAGAATGGCGATAATTGTTCTGATTGATAATAAATGTTTCATCTTCATTTGTGTAACCTCCCATAATCCAAACATATGTTGCAAACGTTCGTTCTTTTTCTATAATATACCATCCGAACAATTGTTTGTCAAGAAAAATCCGAACATATTTTCGGAATGTTTGTTTGCTTTTTGTACTGTTCTGTGATACAATGAAAAAAACAAAGAATTTAAGAATATTTGGAGGGTATTTGTATGGCATACGGAAAGATCAGTGCGAAACAACAGGAAATTTTAGAATATATCAAAGATGAGATTTTACATAAAGGTTATCCGCCGGCAGTCCGCGAGATCTGTCAGGCAGTGAATTTAAAATCCACTTCTTCTGTCCACTCTCATTTAGAGACTTTAGAGAAGAACGGTTATATCCGCAGGGATCCGACGAAACCGCGTGCGATCGAGATCATGGATGATACCTTTAATTTAAATCGCCGTGAGATGGTCAATGTTCCGATCCTCGGTAATGTTGCCGCAGGGAGAACCGCTTTTTGCTGAGGAGAATATTGAGGACTACTTCCCGATCCCTGCGGAGATGGTACCAAATTCAGAAGTATTTATGCTTCATGTGCCTTGCATGAAAGTATGATCAATGTTGGTATTTTAGATGGAGATAATGTATTAGTACAGCAGCAAAGCACTGCAAAAGACGGAGAAATGGTGGTTGCACTGGTGGAAGATTCTGCAACGGTAAAGACTTTTTATAAGGAAGACGGTTATATCCGACTGCAGCCGGAAAATGATACCATGGAACCGATCATTGTTCCGGATTGCCAGATTTTTAGGAAAGGTGTTTGGTATTTTCCGTTTCCTGCGATAAGTATCAAAAAACAGCCGATATACAAGTGATGGTTTTATATCGGCTGTTTCCTCTTTTAATTATTTCATATAGAATAAATCGGTCATTATGATTCGTTAGTATCGCTATTCTCACTTACATTTTCCACAGACTCTGTAACCGTATCCTCTATTTCCTTAAGCTGTTTCCGACACTGCTTATCTAATGAGATTGCTCTCATGATCCGGTTCTGGTCTTCCGGTGAGAACATGGAAATAATTTTGGATATATTGCTGAGCTGGTCACGGTTAAAGACGAATTCGCCACCGCCTGAAAGCGGAACTCGGATACAGTTGTCTAAGTTACTGCAGTCACCGAGTATCAGACGGTTATTATCAAAGTCACATTGTAAAATTATACCGTTATATTCGATGACACCATCCTCATTTGCTAAGGAGCTGTAAGGTGCCTGTTTCCCTTCGATCCGATCCATAAGACGTGAACCCCGGACTGCCGGAGCAGGCTCTGAAACAGAGTCTTCGTCAGAGGTGCTCTCTGAGGAAGAGGTCAGATCTTCAAAAAGTCTTGCAATCTGTTCTGCGGTAATGCTGTTTGTAATATCAGAACGATGTTCTAAGGTCTGAGCTTTACTCTCTTCTGCATCTAAACGCTGTTCTTCGCGTACCTGTTCCATGGTATCATCAATGTATTCCATAAGACGCTTCCAGTCTTTGACAGAGATTTCAGAACCACCGGTCTGATACTTCGGATCACCGTTTTTGATACAATCCTCAATAAAATGGTAAAAATCAGTGATGGCTTCCTCGATACTTTTGTTCATATAAGAGTTAGACGAATCTAACTCTTCAAAAAACGGTTCCTCTCCGGCAAGTGATCTTTTTTTGGCGAGCTCCCAGCTTTCTAATGCCATCTGCTCAATCGGATGCTTCTGTATCAGAGGTTAACTGCAGCGGATCTACTTCATAGGCGCTGACACTGCCATCCTCGGATTTCTTTTCAATATAAACCTTGTGCCGGGTTACGGAGACCTGTGCTTTTAAAGTATAACCGCTTTCTACAAAAGTTTTGACATGATACGCTTCGTCATAGCTGATATGGCGGGCACTGCACTCTACCGTTGCCTGAATAGAGAGTTTGCTTAACTGCTATGTAAAAGAATGGATGTAGAAAGGCAGTTTGTGCGGGAAGTTTCCTCTAAGACCGGATCGGATACATCTCCGGTATCTTTTGAGTTATAACGATTTAAAAAAGCCTGTTCTGTGGAAAGTTTTGAGGTCTGCTGTTCTTTATTTCCCTGCATTTTGTCATAAAAACAGGAACTGCTGATTCTGTTTAATGTCATTCGTAATCACTCCATTTCTGCAATTTATTGGCTGCGTTTGTGTTCAGATAGATCTAATAATTTTTTTTACCTGTTCTCTTCCACGTTTCAGATTGGTTTTGACTGTATTTTCCGGAATATGTAACAGTGCGGCAATCTCTTTGATGGAATAGTCCTCATAATAGAAAAGATAGAGAGGTCTTCGATAGTTTTCCTTTAACTCTAACACTGCCCAGAGTGTATCATCCGATTCCACATGCGGAACTTTGAAGTAAGCCTTTTCCGATTCCGGGATATGCTCAAATCCAATCGTGCTGTTGTTCCACTTGTTCTTCTGGTAATCCTTACATTGATTGATGGTAATACGGATCAGCCATGCCTTTTCATGTTCTGTGCTTTCAAATGCCGGCTGATAAAGCAATAGCTTTAAAAATACATCCTGTACGATATCATCGGCATCCGCATGGGATTTCAATTCCGAAAAGGCAATGCGAAATACAAAGGGCATAATAGTTTTTAAAATAGTTTTCAAACTGTGTTTTTTCCATAGGTACCTGTCTCTTCTCTTTTCCTTATCTGATAATAATACGAATGAAAGGGGGAAAGTTTCAAAAAAGCCGGCATACTGAACTTTTTTGTTCAGACAGCCGGACTTTTAAAAATGTATGAAAATGATAGATATTGGCTGATTAAAGCTGGTTCACATCAATCTGTTTTCCATCCGTCCACATACGCTCTAGATCATAGAACAGACGGTCTTCTTTAGAAAAGATGTGTACGATAATATCATTATAATCCATCAGGATCCATGTGGAGTTCTGATTCCCTTCTACCTGTTTGGTATGATATCCGGCTTTGTAGAGCTCTTCATCTACTGCATCGCGCATAAGCGGCGAGCTGATTTGCGTTAGTTCCGTTTGCGATCGCAAAAAAATCTGCAATCGTTGAGATCTCACGGATATCGATCACGCGGATATCTTCCGCTTTTTTATCTTCTAATGCCTTCGCAGCGATTTTTACCATTTCTGCTGACTGGTTCATGCTATTCCTCCTGTTTTAAGATTCTTTGGTTGACGCATAGTATTCATAGGTTTTCTGTGTCATGGAATCGATCTGTTTATCACTTTTCTTTAAATACTCTAAGGTATCATATAAAATACCCTCCATTGCCTGATTCAAGTCCCAGAAAGCAATCTTACGAACATATTCTAAGTTCGGCTGGCTGTCACGGTTTGGTTCAATATAATCGGCAACAAAAAGGATCTTATCTAAGGTACTCATTCCCGGCTCTCCGGTGGTATGCACATAGATGGCATGCAGTACTTCATCATCCATAACCCCGTATTTTTCTCTTGCGATATAAGCACCGAGTTTTGCATGCAGTAAAGATGGATTTTCACGCTCTACGTCACTTACGATAATGCCGTATTTTTTTGCAAAGCTCTAATTTTTCATCGTTTGGAATTGCTTTGGCACAGTCATGCAACAGTCCTGCTAAGATCGCCTGATGCATCATCACACCGTAGCGCATGGCAAGGCTTGCTGCCGTATACATGACACCGATGGTGTGTTCATAGCGTTTTCATCTAATTCTTCTTTTAACTTCATCTGAATATTTGTAAAAATTTCATTCATAGTTTTGTCCTATCCTTCTGTATTCTGTTTTTGGGAGTATAAACGGTGTATTAAGATATAGTCTTCTACGGCTTTTGGAACCTTTCCGGAAATACTGTTCCCCATTCGGATATCTTTTCGGATCTGCGTGGAGGAAATGTCTGTTGGAGGAATTTTTAAAAGAGAAAAATCTCCCTGGTATTCCAAAGAAAGCTCATCTGCGATGCTGCTTGACATCCTCATCGCCTAATTCATCCCGCATAGCTGCTAAGATATGGCATTTAGAAGCGATCACCTCCGCATGTGACCATTTCCGAAAATCCGCAAAGGGAATCGGCTCCCATCAGGAAATAAAATTCCGTATCAGGTTCTTCTGCCTTTAATTCATTTATGGTCAGATAGGTATAACTTAACCCGCCTTTTGAATTTCTCTGTCTGTAACCGTATAATTGGGATGTCCCTGAATCGCTAATTTTACCATATCTAAACGGCTTTTGGCATCTAACATCTCACTGCTGTCCTTGTGTGGCGGACAATAGTTGGGGATAAAGAGTATTTCGTCCAGACCGTATTCTTTCCATGCACATTCGGCAATCTCTAGATGTCCGACGTGGATGGGGTTAAAACAGAACCTCCCATAATCCCTGTTTTTTTCATGTGAACCTCTTATTTTGGTAATTCAATTTTTTGGATGCTTTTTTGGATGGACGGTAAAAAATCATTTTCTTTCCGATCACCTGAACGACTTCAGAATGCGTCCGTTCTCCAATTGCCTCTGCAATGATGCGCGGGTCATCAATACAGTTTCTCAGTACCGATACCTTTACCAATTCTCTTTTTTCCAGTGCTTCGTCGATCGCAGTCACGATCTCCGGAGTCAGGCTTGCCTTTCCCACCTGAAAAATAGGATTCATAGTGCTTGCAAGGCTTTTTAAATAAACTCGTTGTTTACTGTTCATATCTTTTCCTCTATTTATAATAATCAAATTCCAGTCCGTACATACGCACGGTATCGCCTTCTTCAATTCTAATTTTTCCAATTCCTTTAAAATTCCCTGCTGTTTTAAGAATTTCTGGAAGAATAAAAATCCTTTTTCGAATCAATGTTCGTATATCCTAACATTTTTTCGATGCTTGGACCTTCTACGACATAGACTTCATCCTCTTCGTCAAAGACTACCGTGTATGGTTCTTCGTCTTCCTGACAGAGTTCCGGGAAGAATTCCTGTTCAAACACGATCGTATCCTGCGGACATTCTGCTAAGAGTGCCTTTACGGCAAATAACAGTTCTTTTCACACCTTTTCCGCTGACCGCAGAGATCGGATAGACTTCGATGCCTTCCGGTTCAAAGGTTTTACGGAGATTTTCGATGATCTCATTTTCGCCTTCATAAATGGCATCGATCTTATTCGCAGCAATGACCTGCGGTTTTTCTAACAATTCCGGGTTATATGCCTCTAATTCACGATTGATCGCAAGGATGTCTTCGATTGGATCGCGTCCTTCTACGGAAGCTGCATCTACCATATGGATCATGACTTTGGTACGCTCGATATGGCGAAGGAATTCATGACCAAGTCCGACTCCCTCGGAAGCACCTTCAATGATACCCGGAATATCTGCAATGACAAATCCGCCGTCTTCCATATCTACAACACCGAGATTCGGACTTAATGTTGTAAAGTGATAATTGGCAATCTTGGGCTGTGCATTGGTCACTCTTGCTAAAAATGTGGATTTTCCGACATTTGGAAATCCTACTAAACCGACATCCGCAATGACTTTCAGCTCTAAACGTACTTCTATTTCAATGCCTTCCTGTCCCGGTTTTGCATATTTTGGTGCCTGCATCGTTGAGGTTGCATAGTGCTGGTTTCCAAGTCCGCCGTTACCGCCCCGTAAGACGATCTGTCTTTGGTTGTCGCCGGACATGTCTGCAATGACTTTGTCGCTTTCGGCATCCCGGATGATCGTACCCTCCCGGAACTTTTAAGATCAGATCGGCACCCTTTTTTCCATGGCAGTTTCGCTTACCGCCCTCTTCGCCGTTCTCCGCAGCGAATTTTCTGCGGTGCCGGTAATCAGAGAGTGTATTCATACCCTTGTCTACCACAAAGATGATGTCTCCGCCTTTTCCTCCGTCGCCGCCATCCGGACCGCCGTTTGGCACATATTTTTTTCACGACGGAAACTGACATGACCGTCTCCGCCCTTTCCTGATTTTATGATAATTTTTTGCACGGTCTGCAAACATAATTTTTACCTCATTTTTCAATAAAAAAACAAAATAGACCCGGCTTTACAGTCGGGTCTACTAACTATCCATGATTATTTGCTCTCAACCGGATATACGGAAGCCTGTTTCTTGTCTCTTCCTTTTCTCTCGAATCTTAAGATTCCATCTGCTAAAGCGAATAATGTATCATCGCCACCGATACCTACGTTTGTACCAGGATGAATCTTGGTTCCGCGCTGTCTGTAAAAATGTTTCCGGCTTTTACAAACTGACCGTCTGCTCTTTTTTGCACCTAATCTCTTGGATTCGGAATCTCTACCATTCTTTGTAGAACCCATTCCTTTTTTATGAGCAAAAAACTGAAGGTTCATTGTTAATCATATCTTACACCTCCTCGAAGTCTTATGTCAAATATCGATTGTTATAACTTGCTCAATTTCTGTTAAGCCGAGAATTGAGGGTAATCCATAAAAAGCTGTCATGTTCTGACGGTTTTTTGTTTTAAAATGGAAAACATACGTGACCGTCATCTTCATCGGTATCTCAAAAGGCTTCTTCTGTCAAATTGCCAATGGAATTACATGGTATTGATGACCAGTGCAGATACACCGGCACATACAATATCCTGTCCTTCTTCGGCATAGCCTGCATGTCCTCTGGACAGAAAATCCTGATAAGGTTGTTCTGGTTTCTTAAACTGTAATCTGATCATAACAGCACCTGATTAAGCGTTGATCTTTTCGATTTTAACTTTAGTAAACTGCTGTCTGTGACCGTTTTTCTTGTGATATCCAGTTTTTCTTTTGTATTTGTAAACGATAACTTTTTAGCTTTTCCGTTTTCAACTACAGAAGCGGTAACACTGGCATCCTTAACGTCTTCTCCAACCTTTAATCCCTCATTGCTTAACTGCAATTACCTTATCAAAAGTAACGGTTTCACCAGCTTCAACACCGAGTTTCTCAACTCTGATTACGTCGCCCTCGGCAACTTTG
>VOFC01002631.1_pt1 | contig 23049 bp, 32 predicted proteins | sample 5384161 | NCBI WGS metagenome assembly VOFC01 (sample SAMN12384722, study PRJNA508395) | human gut metagenome | isolation source: healthy gut B | host: Homo sapiens | reverse complement strand
TATTGGTGGTGGAATCATAATCTTTGCGTTAGGTATGTTTATCTTCTTAAAGCCGGGCTTAATATGGAAATTAACAGAAAAATGGAAATCTTATTGTGCAGATGAACCATCTGAGTTTTACTTGAAAACAACAAAAATAGGTGGTATTCTATTTGCCTTATTTGGAATTATTATGATTATGCTTCCGGTTATTTTGGAGTAATAAATTCAAGTTTGGAGAATTGAGAAAATCGGAAGTTGTGAACTTAGAATTAGAGGTGTTGAAAATGAAAATAATAATTATATTTATTGATTTACTGATGGCAACTGTTCTCTTTTTTGTTGGAAGATTTTTTATCAAATCAAGGAATACAGAAAGAAGTGTGCTGTTTTTATCAGGAGATTATACTGGATTAAATACAGAGAAAATATGCAGAGTTACTGGAAAACGGATTAAGACATGGGCAATGCTCTTTTGTCTTGGCGGTATAATTGATTTTATCAAGCTGGGCGCAGGAATAATAATAGTTTCCGTTTTTTTTATTATCTTACTTGTATTTCATTTAGTTGATATGACTATAAATCGAGACAAGTACCGGGTATAAATTCAAGTTTGTGATGGTAGATAATATGGAATGGTTTAATGTTTTTGGGCTGATTTTTATTGCAGTCATTATGATACCCAATGTTGTATTTGCGATTAAGTGCAAAGATGGATTTGATAATAAGTGGAACAATAAATATGTTGAGGTCACAGAACAAGTAGGGAGATTGGGTTGTTTCGGATTCATGATAATCAATATTCCGGGAACTTGGTTCGGGTGGTGGTCTGACGAAGCATTTGCAGTATATCTGATTGTAGATACCATATTGGTAATGCTTTATTGTGCTATTTGGATTATATGTTTTAAGAAAAACAGCATTTTCAGAGCATTAGCACTTTCTATTATTCCTTCAATGTTGTTAGGAAAACGAAACTGCTGTGATCGAGCAGCAGAGCATGGAAGCCATGACCAACGTGAGAAGCGTCAAGTTTAGTGTGTTTTTGTCAATACTTTTAAGCATTTTCAGTCCTGCGGTAAGGATTAGATAGATCACACATACCTGAATCCGCGGAATGCGCAGGAAACCCAGCGCAAACTGAGAAACTGATCAAAGAACAGCGAGATACCATAAATTACAAAGAAAGATGGAATGCTGACAGCAAGTGTGGACATGGTTGCACCCGCAAATCCTGCAATTTTGTAACCAATGTAAGTCGCACTGTTGATGGCGACTGGTCCCGGCGTGGATTCGGCTACCGCAACCATGTCCAGAAACTCGCTTTTTTCAAGCCATTTTTTTTTTTTCAACGAACTCATTTTCAAGCAGCGCAATCATAGCGTATCCGCCGCCAAAGGTGAACGCACCGATTTTTAAGAATGTGATAAATAAAGAGCAAATTAGTTTCATGCCTGTATATCCTTCCTTCTGCGAATAATACCTACAAGTAAAACACCCAATAGAATCAGGCAGCCAGACAACGCCTGCGACACGCGGACACCTGGCATCAGATAGAGACTGTCAGTACGCAGTCCTTCAATCAAAAATCTTCCAAGACCGTAAATCACAAAATACATACAGGTCAGGGTTCCTGCCTTTGGATTTTTTCTACTGACAATTAGCATGGTAGTCAACAGACACAAATTCCACATACTTTCATAGAAGAATGTTGCTTGATGCCATTCTCCAAGAGCATCAATATATACGGCATATGGAAAAAACTGCAATGAGGAATTTTCAACTAAATTCCCGAATACTTCTTGATTTACAAAATTACCCCAACGTCCGATTGCTTGTCCAAGCACAAGACTTGGAACGACTAAATCCAGAAAACGGAACAAAGGAAATTTGTGATGGCGGCAAAAATAAAATTGCCGTAACCAGACCGCCAATCACTCCACCATAGATGGCAAGCCCGCCTTTCCATATTTTGAAGATGGTAAGAATATCGCCGGAATAACTGTTCCACTCAAATACGACATAATATCCTCTGGCACAGACAATTGCAATGGGTAATGCAAGAAGAATAAAGTCAAATATCAGATCGTCCTTGAGACCTTGTTTTCTGGCTCGGTAAATTGCAAGTATTACACCTAAAACCATACCGACGGCAATAATTACACCATACCAGGCAATGCTCCATCCCTCTATGCCAAATAAATTTTCAATCAAATACTTACTCATATCAACACCTTTTTTCTACACAATCAGAAATTCATTTTCTTGTTCTATATATCTGCAAAAAGATAAATATACCGCAAATAATTTCGGGACAAAACCGCAAATATCTTCCACAGCCCATCCTCCTGCAATACCCTTGTGCATAATACGAAGAACCTCCGAATTGTGGGCGTTTATCAAAGAATAATTCTGGCTATTGTGCATGGTCAAAAGATATTCTTCGCCGTTCACAACAATATTGGCATGGTCAACTCTTGGCATTCTGCAAATTGGCCAACCCACCACATTGGGATCATCACCATCTACATATCCGGGGCGAGCAGAACCGACTAACTGATTTTCGTTGTCGGTCAGTAAATATTCCCGATTTCTTACATCACCGGAACTTGCTTTTGATTCATCGAGATAACGGGCGTCCGCCGTCAAAAGCAGCTCACCTGCGATGCTGAGAATCTTTCTTTGCGGACCGAGCAACACACTTTTTATTCTTACCAAGGCAAGCTGAGATTCATTTTTTATAAAGGACTCCTGCCTTTATCGTATATTTCATAACTGCGCCTCCTCTCTTATACAAGTGAATACAGGATGATTCCTGCAAATCTCGAACCTTCCATAACCCAAAGCGGATTCGGTTTCCACTTTCTTAAAACAATAATGCCAATAACAAAAATAATCGCAGCAATCAAGTCCAAAGATGCCAAATCATTCGGAAGCGTTCTCTGTCCGTAGAGTGCCATAATCAACAGTGAGATACCCGCTGATGCGATCATTGCAATGACCGCAGGGCGAAGTCCGGCAAGAATGCCCTGCACCATATTCAATCCACGGAACCGATAATAGATATAGGCAAGGGTCATTACGATAACACAGGATGGAAACATTAACTGCTATTGCGCCCGGAGAAGACTGTGCGATTGCGGTCAGATCCATCATCTCATCTTCTTCAATCCAACCAAATTTCTCCACGAATTTCTTTCGCATCAACGGAATGATTACAAATCCACCGCCAAAAGTGCTAGCACTCAGTTTAAAAGTGGAGAAAAACAATTTTTTTGTATTTTTGCAAGCTATTCACTTCTAAAAATGCCGTCCTTTCTATGTTTATTAACATTATACCGCTTGATTTCTGATAAGGGAAATAATATAATTTTACAGAAAGGATAAGTATTTTTTATATAAGGGGATTGTTATGACGATACGACACATGATAATATTTCGTACCGTATGCGAAAATGGATATAATTCCACCAAAGCAGCGGAAGTTTTACACATGACACAGCCAGCAGTCAGCCTTGCCATTAAGGAACTGGAGCAATATTACGGAGTACACCTGTTTGACAGAATCGGCAGACGATTGCAAATCACCGATGCAGGTCAGCATTTTCTTCAATATGCGATACATATATCCGACTTGTTTTCAGATATGGAAACAGGGTTGCGTGATTGGGATTCTAAAGGAGTTCTCCGTATTGGTGCAAGCATCACCATCGGCTCGCAGTTTTTACCGAACTATGTAAAGGCATTCTCTGAACTCTGCCCAGAGCTTGATGTCAGAGTTACCGTTGAGCAATCAGAACGTCTGGAACAAAAAATTTTGGCAAATGAATTGGATTGTGCGTTGATCGAAGGTATTGCACATGATCCAAATATCGTTTCGGAAGCCTACATGGAAGATCATTTGAGTGTTATATGCGGTACGGATAAAGGCTGGACACAGGGGGGCAAGTTATATCCATAGAAGATTTTCAAAGACAGCGATTTCTCTTGCGAGAAAAAAAGGCAGTGGCACACGAGAGGTGTTTAACCGTGTAGTTGAACAGGCTGGCATCCACATTACACCAGTATGGGAAGCAACGAGCACAACAGCACTGGTCAATGCTGCAATCAATGGATTAGGAATTGCTGTATTACCGCATCGAATGATTCTTCCGGCTCTGCGACAAGGCTTGATTTGTACTGTCAAAGTAGAGGGGTTGAGTTTCAGCCGAAATTTCCATATAATTCATCATAAAGATAAGTTTTTAACAACTTCTGCCAAGCGATTTATTACTTTGTGCAGAGATTTTGAGACTGATTACCCCTTGCCTTGTTACAACGGACTATATGAATAAAAAGATTAGAGCCGCAGTCCAATCACATGACTGCGGCTCTTGCAATATTAGTATAAAGATTTATATTCAGTTACAGTTTTCAGATATGCTTCGGGATTGCCGTTCAGTATCAGCTCAGCGTATGCTACCGGGTCATTGTAAATCAGATAATCAAGCTCTGATCGCTGATACATATTGTCGGCAACCTCATTCTCAACGGCGATGGTATCAATGGCAATCATGCTGCCATTTTATTCTGTTGTAAAACTCTATAGCCGCCGCAATATCCTTCTCATCCGGATGCCCCTTTTGATACCCCGCCAATCAGCTTGAACGGTCCGAACGTATCAAATCCCTTTGCACGAAAACCTTCCAACAATGCTATCATGTTTGTATGCTATCACCTGCTCAATTGACTTAAAGACAGGTCTGCCGCCATATGTACAGATTAAAAATATATTTTTGTTGTCTGTGAGATTGACTGATGCAAACTTAAGCACCGACTGATGGAATTTTCCACCATATACGCCTGATGCGAAACCGATTAAATCATATTCCGACAAGTCTTTCTCTACAGTCTGTGTCGCATCTATCAGCTCGACATCGTTTGTCTTTGCTATCTCGTCAATTATCTTTTTTGTGTTTCCATGATGCACTGATGCATATACTATTGCTGTCTTCATCTGTAATACTCCAATCCTTTATTAGTCTTCCTTTGATTTTGCCATCAGTATCATTTTCTCAAACGACGGTGCAAACCTCTCATCATCTTTTCTCTGTGCGCTTTTTTCGGTCCTTTGATATGATTCTTATGTGAGCTTCGTCTGGCTTTCTTGTTAAGGTGCCTCTCCATCAGCATCCGGTCGATGTTTTCGTCTGTGTACCACCTGCCTGATTGGTGGATTGCATATGCGCCTTTGCCCAGTGCCATAGCAGCAACTCCATAATCCTGTGATACAACGATATTCCACTGTGGCAGAGGCTTATAAGCTTGTAATCCACTGCATCTGCTCCTGCACCAACCACTATCACTTCGCTGTAATCTGAGTACAAAACATGGTTTGTATCACACAGGAGAGTTGTCTTTATATTATATTTTTCTGCTATTTTTCTCTATGATGTCCACTACCGGACATTGCGTCTGCGTCTACAAATATCTGCATTTTTATCCAGCCTCTTCAAATAAACGAAATTATTTATCCAGATACCTGAACATGTTTATCTGGCCATCACACTCGTAATGCACCATTAAAGGATTTTTGTATGCCGGTTTTATCTCCGGTTCATCGCTTTTCATAATCTCTTATCCTCTATTATATTACGCACCTGTATTTTTTAACTTTTCCACTATTTGTATGCATAAATATATGATACTGATTTATTTAATTTGCTGCAACATAATATTTCCTATTACATAAAGAAAACCGATACATATACAGTGCATCGGCTAAAAATATGAAATAAGATTAATATGAGAATTTCTCTCTGTTTATGATGTCAGTATATAGCCTAAATGTAAAAATGCTGTGTTTATATTCTTATTATTTTATATATGAAACATTAATAGAATGAAAACATCTAATGTTTTAATCCATTGTAAAAATCTTTCTGTCCCAACATTCTCATATTCCGAATGCCACTTTGATACACCTGAACAGAAACGGCAACTGCAACAGTAGCACCAACCATTGGGTTATTACCCATTCCAATAAGACCCATCATTTCTACGTGAGCTGGTACTGATGAAGATCCTGCGAACTGTGCATCTGAGTGCATACGTCCCATTGTATCTGTCATACCGTATGAAGCTGGACCTGCAGCCATGTTGTCTGGGTGAAGTGTACGTCCTGTACCACCGCCTGATGCTACTGAGAAGTACTTCTTGCCCTGCTCGATACACTCTTTCTTGTATGTACCTGCTACCGGATGCTGGAAACGAGTTGGGTTTGTAGAGTTTCCTGTGATAGAAACACCAACGTTCTCGTGATGCATGATTGCAACACCTTCCTGAACATCATCTGCACCGTAACACTTAACTGTTGCACGGAGTCCATCTGAGTATGCATGCTCAGATACGATGTTGAGCTTAGCTGCCTTGTAGTCATACTGTGTCTCTACGAATGTGAATCCGTTGATACGTGAGATGATCTGTGCAGCGTCTTTTCCAAGTCCGTTAAGGATAACACGCAGAGGTTTCTGACGAACTTTGTTTGCCTTCTCTGCGATTCCGATAGCACCCTCAGCTGCTGCGAATGACTCATGTCCTGCTAAGAAACAGAAGCACTCTGTCTCCTCCTCGAGGAGCATCTTTCCAAGGTTACCATGTCCTAAACCTACCTTACGGTGATCAGCAACTGATCCAGGGATACAGAATGCCTGAAGTCCCTCTCCGATTGCTGCTGCTGCGTCAGCTGCTCTTCTGCAGCCTTTCTTGATTGCGATTGCTGCACCTACTGTGTATGCCCAGCAAGCGTTCTCGAAACAGATTGGCTGGATTTTCTTTACCTGATCGTAAACATCAAGTCCAGCGTCCTTTGTAATCTTTTCAGCTTCTTCGATTGAGCTGATACCATAGCTGTTAAGTACAGCATTGATCTGGTCTATTCTTCTTTCATATGATTCAAATAATGCCATTGTCGTTCTCCTTTCCTCTTATTCCTGTCTTGGATCGATGATCTTAACAGCACCCTGCTCTGGAGTTACACGACCGTATGATCCTGAAGCTTTCTCCCAAGCTGTGTTAGCGTCATCACCCTTTTTGATAAAATCTGTCATTTTTCCAAGAGAAACGAACTGGTATCCAATTACTTCATCGTTCTTGTCAAGAGCGATTCCTGTTACATAGCCCTCAGCCATCTCAAGGTAACGAACTCCCTTTGCCTTTGTTGCGTACATAGTACCAACCTGTGAGCGCAGACCCTTTCCTAAATCTTCAAGTCCTGCTCCAACAGCAAGTCCATCATCAGAGAATGCAGACTGTGTACGTCCGTATACGATCTGTAAGAATAACTCTCTCATAGCTGTATTGATGGCATCACAAACTAAGTCTGTGTTTAATGCCTCAAGAATTGTCTTACCCTGTAAGATTTCTGCTGCCATAGCTGCAGAGTGTGTCATTCCTGAGCATCCGATAGTCTCAACTAATGCCTCTTCAATTACTCCATTCTTTACATTCAGGGAAAGCTTGCAGGCACCCTGCTGTGGTGCACACCAGCCTACACCGTGTGTAAATCCTGAAATATCTTCAATTTTTTTGGAATGAACCCATTTTCCTTCTTCTGGAATTGGAGCTGGCTCATGTTTTGCGCCCTTAGCAACAGGACACATGTTTTCGACTTCCTTCGTGTAAATCATTATAAGACTCCTTTCGTTATGGTTTTAACATACCCGATTTATTCTCTCATATTTTTTTTTGTCATAAGTCTAGAGTATCATCGACAAAAAACCAAACAAAAATACAATATTTTTTCAAACAACATTACTATTTTTTAAGAACTACGTTGTCCTTGTCCTTAAAATGTGGTTTGCAGGAATGACTCCGCGTACTCTTGAAAGCGGATAAATGTTTGAATTTCTTCCTATTACTGTTCCCGGATTGAGCACTGAGTTGCAGCCTACCTCCACATGGTCACCGAGCATAGCGCCGAATTTCTTGCGGCCGGTTTCAATCTCCTCTTACCTGTACTGAATTGAAGATGATTACATTTTTTAGCTCTGTGGAATTTCCTACTACTGAGCCCTTTCCTACGATTGCACTGCCACGGATAAAAAAGCACACTGTCTGATTTCTGCATCCTCGCAGATGATGAGCGGACCGTGCAGATATGCGCTGTCAAATACTGTTGCGCTCTTTGCTACCCAAATATCCTCTCCTCTTTTCTCATAGATTTCAGGGTCGAGTGTTGGTCCTATCTCCTTGATGAAATCACTTATTTGATGTAAATCCTGCCACCTTGTTCTTTGTCTTTCCCGTTGTCAGAAGTTCCGTCATTATTTCTTCTGTAAGTTCTACTTTTCATCCATGCTATAGTGTGCCATACTTCAAATCCACATTCGCATTCGTACTTCCACTGGGTTTTCATAAGATTTTTTCCGCATTTCGGACATTTAACATCCGACTCGGCCGGTTTTGGTTTTTGAAATCAAATGATATCTCCCTCATCCGTAAGCTTAAGAGGAGCATCAAATTTCATTCCTGTTTTTGAAACGAATCCTGATATCACATCCGTTTTTTTGTTTGTTAAAAGTTGTTTTAATATTTTTTCATTGATTTTCACGCTGGCGACTTTACCAACCATAAAACGGCAGCTGTCAATCCTTTTTGTTGTTCTCGCACACAAATTTCCAAATGGTGCCACAACTATCGCCCCACCGCATTTACAGCATCGCACATCTTTTTGGCTTTTTTTGCTTCCACATTATCAAAATCAAATCTGAGTCCTGTGACTTTTCCATCTTCATCTTTTGAAAGAGCCACTCTCGCATCAAATTTCTTGCCGCTTTTGCTTTAAAACCTCGGATAGTCTCGGTTATCCCTTCATTTAAAAGTTGTTTTACCTGAGCCTCCGTAAATGATTTATCAGCCATTTTCCCAATTGAAAACCTGCAGCTGTTTTCATCTTTTGGATCATAATTTGCACATCCATATCCAAATGGTGTTACAACTATATCTCCACCACAGAGTGGACATCTGATATCTGCTATTTTTTTTTGCCTCCACATGTTCAAAATCAAATTCAACAGATGGCTTTCCATTTTCATCCTCCTTTAAAACAAGGCACGCATCAAACTTTTTACCACTTTTAGCTTTAAAACCACGGATAGTCTCGGTTCTTTTTTTCATTTAAAAGCTGTTTAACATTCGATACAGTGAGGGTTTTTCCTGCAATCTGTCCTATTGAAAATCTGCAGCTACCCGGCTCATTTCCTTTGTAGTTTACGCAGCCAAATCCAAATGGAGTTTTTTTATCGCCCCATGACACCACAGGACATACAACATCTTTTACTATTTCGTCCTCAACATTATCAAAGTCAAATGCTATTACCGTATGATTTTTTCGTCTTTTTTTTAAGCGCAAGGCATGCATTAAACTTCTTTCCGTTTTTCGATTTAAAGCCTCTTATAGTCTCAGTCCTGCCGTTTGCAATAAGTTCTATAAATTGTACCTGTGAGAGCGCTTTGTCTGCAATTTTACCGACCGAAAAATGACATCCATTTTCCTGTTCCCTATTTAAATTGGCGCACCTGTAACCGTATGGTGTGACATATATCTCTCCACCGCAATCCGGGCATACTATACCTTCTATTTTTTGTGGTTTCACATTTTCAAAATCAAAGCTTGCCGAAACCTTGCCAGTCTGTTCATCTTTGTTAAGCCTGGCATGCATCAAATTTCCTGCCTGTTTTCGACTTAAAGCCTCTTATAGTATCTGTTATTCCGTTCTCTATCAGCTTTCTTACCTGCTCTTCCGGGATTACCATTCCGGCGATTTCCCAATATTAAAATTACATCCTGATTTATCTTTTTTTGTAATTACCACAGCCATAGCCGAAAGGAGTTGTAACCATCTCTCCTCCGCATACAGGACATTTTACACCGATCTTTCTTCGTGCCCCTGCACCTGTTGCATTTTTACCGGCATAACTGCTTATCCTGTCTGCCAATTCATCCTTTATATTCTGCCCGATCATCTTTTCGGTTTCTGTACGGATAAAATGCTCAAGTTTTGTTCTGTATTCCCAGAAATCAACAGTTCCTTTTGTAATTCCGTCCAGCCCTTTTTCCCAGTTTGCAGTCATTTTCGGATTAAGAAGTGCAGGAACAGTCATATAAACAACCTCAAATACCATCTCGCCCATATTTTTCCGGCGAAAGTATCTGTGTTTTTTTCTATTTAAATTAAGATAGCCTATCCTTACCAGCTTATTTATGATCTCTGCTCTCGTTGCCGATGTTCCGATTCCGGAACCCTTTATCTGCTCACGCAGCTCTTCGTCTTCTATAAGCTGACCAGCATTTTCCATTGCAAGCACCATCGAACCGGATGTATACCGCTTTGGTGGTGACGTTTTTCCAAACTTTATGCTATAGCCGCATGATGATATTTCGTCCCCTGATTTTTATCTTCCCTGCCAGTTCAAGGAGTACTTTAGGATTTACCGTAATCTCATCATTTTGATTTTCTTTTTCATTGTTATCGCTCTGCAGGTCTGCCCTGCCAAGAATTCTTGCATTTTCCTCTGCAAACGATTTCTTTTTTTAGGTGGTGTTGCGACTTCAAGATATCCTTCGGATTTTAAAACTTTTGCTGAAGCGAAAAAATTTTCCTTCAGAACAGCTACAACAAGTTTTACGTTATCATACTCTGCCGGAGGATAGAATATGCTTAAAAATCTTCTACAAATCAGTTCAAACACTGCTTTTTTGCAGCGAATTTAAGGAATTAAGTTCAGTAAGCTGACCTGTCGGTATTATCGCATAATGGTCTGTTACTTTACTGTCATCTGTATACTGTGTGACAGCTATATTTGAGTAAAGGCGTTTTGCCATGATATTTTCAGCAAACTTTGATACCGGCTCAAATCCTTTAAGCCGGCTTATATTTCTTGATATTTCCTTTGCAACAGCACTTGAGAGCACACGCGCATCAGTTCTTGGATATGTAGTAAGCTTTTTTTCATACAGATCCTGTGCGATCTGAAGAGTCTCATCCGGACTTATCTTGAATTTTTTCGAACATTCTGCCTGAAGTTCCGCAAGATTAAAAAAGAAGTGGTGCTCTTTTTCTTGATGTTGTCTTTTTCTATAGACTTTACAATGGCTTTCTGCCCGTTTAATTCTTCCATTAAAAGCAAGTGCATCTTTTTCTTCTTTAAAACCATTTTCCTTATACAATAGCGGTGATTCAAAATATTTTGAACCTTCTACCGCCTTCCACTCTGCCTCGATCTGTGCATCGGAAAACTTTCCTATCACTCTGTAAAAAGGAGTTTCTTTGAAATTTCTTATTTCACGTTCCCTTATGACAACCATACCTAGAACACACGTGTCATAACACGCCCAACTGCTATCGCTGTGTATGATTTGGTTGCCGCCGCACCGTTAAGCAGATTTCCGTATTTTACAGACATTACGCGCGAAAAATTTATTCCCATTGCATAATCTTCTATAGTCCGCATTATACCTGATTTTCCGAGGTTTTCATACTCGGACATAGGTTTGGCTTTTTTGATTCCTCTAAGGATTTCCTCCTGTGTCTGTGAATCGATCCAGACACGAAGTTCCTCCATTCCGTCTCTTACCCCACCAAAATTTCTGATGTTTTCCTCTATGGTCTGACCTTCTTTTCCGGCATCACCAGCCCAGTAAACACGGTCTATATCATCCCTTTGGAGCAGTCCATGCACAATATCATAATGCTTCCTTACACTTGGTATGACATCATATTTATAATCCTTTGGCAGAAACGGAAGGTCTTCCAGTTTCCATTTTTTATATTTTATGTCGTAAGATTCAGGATACACAAGCCCAACCAGATGTCCTACACACCATGAAATAACGTAGTCCTGATTTTCGATGTATCCGTCACCTCTGCCGTTTACACGTAAAAACTTTTGCAAACTCCCTGTGCAACCGAGGGTTTCTCCGTTATAATTAATTTTTTATGAGTCATATATTATGTTGAGTCAATATACTCATTCCTTTCAATATTAGTATTTTTATTAAAATTATTTAACATTTTTCTTCCTTTATTTGCTATTGTGATTATAACAGTAACCACAGTTTGCATAGAAAGGAGAAAAATATGGAAGGTATTAAAAAGGTTTTTACATCAGAATTGCAAACCTATGTTTCTGAATTAAAGGAGGTGATGCTCAAAAAGGCTATAGCAATTGCCAAATTCAAACTTACAGTAAAATATGGAACAATATGGTATCCTATGCAGCGAATCAGCCAGAACAGGAATTTACAGAAAGTTTTCGTCAACAATTCCTTCAGGATGTTTATTCTGAATCATTAGAATACCGTAATTCAATGTATCGTATCACGAGAGCAACCAACATGTTCTCTGACTTTACTCAATTTCATGTTATCTTCCGACAGTATTGTACATCAAAGGAAGCATTTTCGGAAGAGCTAAAAGATATTTTTCTGGGATTTTTAGAGGAAGAATCTCAACGCAATTTTGCGGAAAATACTATGAAATCCCTACGAACAAGGCTTTTTCGTTTTCATGATTATTTATATGACACTGGAATTCGAGATTTTAAAGATGTCTCAGGCAAAACAATAAATACATATATTTTATCTTTGGCAAGGTTTTCTACAACATATGTATCAGAGACATTACGTGAAATTCGGCGCATGTTTGAAATGGGCATTTGATAATCAGTATATTGATGTCCAATTAGAAGAATTTGTTCCTCATGTAAAAAAAATTTAAGACAGCAAAAGATACCGAGTACTTTCACTATTTCCGAAATTGAACAGATACTCAATTCAGTGGATCGAGCAAATCCAATCGGAAAACGTAATTACGCAATTTTTTAATGGCAGCAAGACTTGGCATGAGAAGCAGTGATATCCGTACATTAACTTTTTCAAATATAGATTGGGATACAAAAGTGATCTCTTTCTCACAGAAAAAGACAGGACGTTCTCTTACTCTACCAATGCCGGATGATGTAGGGTGGGCGGTCATAGATTATCTTAAAAAATGGCCGACCTGAAACAGATGTAAAAAATATTTTTGTTTCACATATTTATCCTTATGGAGAATTAACATCACTTGGAAAAATAATTCCACAACAAATGAGAAAAGCCGGACTAAAGGCACCAATTAATAAAAGATAATAGGAATGCAATGCATTTCGACATGGATTAGCAACACGAATGTTGGAAAATGATGTTCCACTTCCAGTTATATCACAAACTCTGGGACATGCAGATATTGAAAGTACCGAGATTTACTTACGAGTCAGTTTAAAGCAACTGTCTAAGTGTGGATTGGAGGTGGATTTATGAAAAAAGAGAACTGTAGGATCCTTTGATGGTCCATTTGCTCCAATGCTTGATTTATTTGTAAAACAAAAACAGGCTCTAGGCTATGAATATGTTGGTGGTTATAATGCCCTTCATGTTTTTGATACATTTAGTAAAAAATACGAAGTCCAAAATTATGAGCTGACTCAAAATATCGTTTTGGATTGGGCACAAAAGCGTCCTAATGAAAATGAAGCCACTCGCTCAGCAAGAATTATGTATCTACAGCATTTTGCAGTATTTTTAAACAGTCAGGGATATTGCGGATATATTTCAGCTCCACAAAAATATCATTATTCGCAGCATAATGCTTATGTTTTTTACTAAAGATGAAATTCATAGACTTTTTTTCATCCTTAGATAATATGACATATTCACCTATCTCACCATATCGTCATATTGCATTCCCACTATTGTATCGGATGCTATATGGTTGCGGGTTCAGAATATCAGAACTCTTAAATTTGACAGTAGGTGATGTTGATTTAGAAAACGGAATAATACACGTACGTGATGCCAAAAATGGGAATGAACGTTTTGTTCCAATGGCTGATAGTTTATTTATCAGATGCCGTTCATATGCCACTCAAGTGCATTCCAAGCATGATAGCTCATTTCCTTTCTTTTTTAAAAAAGATGGTAGCAGCTATTGTGTAAGCAACATTGAAAAAAGATTTTAGGGAGCAACTATGGTTAGCAGGAATTCCTTATTTAGAAAAAGAGCTCGGTCCACGGGTTCATGATTTACGTCATACTTTTATATGTCATCGCTTGAATCAATGGGCTGAAGAAGGTGTTGATCTCACGACAATGCTGCCAATCTTATCAAAATATGTTGGACATACCGGTATCGCTTCTACTCAATACTATCTTAAATTAACAGGTGAAGTTTTTCCGAATGTACTAAAACAGATGGAAGAATTGACTGGATATGTTTTCCCCGGAAATAGGAGGTATTTTATATGAAGAAGAATAATACTGCGGATTTTTCTTATCATTTAACAAAATTTTTTACTGAATATTTACCTGTGCAACGTAATTTAAGTCCAAATACTATTGCATCATACAGAGATACTTTCCGGCTCCTGCTCATATTTTATGATACTGAAAAGAATATAAAACCTAATCGTTTGAATTTAGATATGGTAGACCGAAAAAATATGGAAGAATTTTTACTTTGGCTTAAAGAAAAAAGCGTAGCTGTGGTTCAAGTACATGTAATCAACGTTTGGGCGCATTAAAATCGTTCTTTTCATATTTACAGTTTGCTTTACCAGATAAAGCTTTGGAATGTCAAAGGCTCTCGCTATCAAATCAATGAAGCAATCTGAACCTGAATTAAAGTATCTTACTATAGAAGGAATAAAAGTTTTATTAGAACAGCCAGACATTAGCACAAAATATGGTCGCAGAGATCTTGCCTTGCTGAGTCTTATGTATGACACAGGAGCAAGAGTCCAAGAAATTGCTGATATCCGTGTTTCACATATTCGTTTTAGTGCTCCGGCAACAATTAGGTTAACTGGAAAGGGAAGCAAAACACGAGTTGTCCCGATACTATCAAGAACCGAGGATATCTTAAAGCAATATATTAAAGAATTTAAAATCGCTGAGCAGGGAAATGAAGCATATTTATTTCAAAACCGAGGGGGACAACAGCTTTCACGTTATGGTATTGGCTATATTTTAACCAAATATACCAATATAGCGAGAAAAAGCTCATCCGGATTTAATTCCAGAAAAACTTTCTCCACATTGCATAAGGCATTCAAAAGCTATGCATCTGTTACAGGCAAATGTAAATCTGGTATATATACGTGATCTGCTCGGACACACTAGCGTAACAACGACAGAAATATATGCAAGGGCAGACACGGCACTAAAACGTGAAGCTCTTGAAAAAGCTAATCCACTGAAAGATACTCCATCCATGCCACAATGGAAGAATGATGAAGATCTAATGGATTGGTTAAGGAACTTAATTTAACATTATTTTAGCGGGTGATGATAAATCACCCGCAGAAAGGAATTTTTATGACTTACTTAATATTAGGATATGCTTTTGAATGCAGAGAATTCCAATATCAAGGTCGAACGGTAAAAGGACTTGCATTCGAAGTGAAGACAAATGAAAAAATATCAGAGCGAAATAAACTTAATATAACAGTCGAATTATCAAAAAAGGAGGATTTTGGATTCGGCTACATCAAACTGCAAAAGGTATTAAAGTAGAACCTTATAAAAGTTATGCCTTAGTACCATGTAAAGATGATCCATGTGGTCTTGAATTAGAGCAAATAGAAATTTCACATAAAGCTCTTATGAAACATACGGATTGCTTTGACGATAGCTTCAACTCTGGTGCATCATCAGAATACTATGTAGAAGGATGAGTACTCATATATGCTTCTATCTTTTGATTCGGCTATATTAGAAGTATATACTAACGTTTTTGTTGTACCACAAAAAATCTAAAATTTTAGTTGCCAAATCCTCATCGTATTTCTTTTTATTTTACTTCGCATTTTGGCAGACATGGATACTCTTCTTGTTGTTTTAAAATATGGATTATTTTTTTCATCCTCGTAAACATAGTTTTGATAATTTCTTAATTCATCTCTATGTCTAACAGAAATGGGTTGATTTTCCATTATATGATCTATCATTTTTTTTAAAATATGGTGTTACAGTACAATGTCCATCAACATATAAAAGAGAAAATTGAAGCTGTTCATATAATTCCTTTGGCAAATAAAATTGCATACAATATTCGTTCTCTTTTTTATGAAAATATAAAGTTGTAATATATGTAACATTATTAACTGTGATAGCTAACAATAATTGATTTTGCAATCCATCTTTTTTGAGTATAAAAAAACATCTGTATTATACCCATTATATGAGAATCTATATTTCAAAAATTTATTTCAAAGCTGAATTTATAATCATATTACTATTTTTATATTCAGTAAAAAATTTTATCTATCATGTTAGTGATGTTCGCCATTTTTCTACCTCCTGCAAAAAATTATGTTAAGTAAAGAAAGGAAAAATATCATGAATAATACAAAAAATAACATAAACTCAACATTACCATATACTTTTTACGGTTTCGCTGACAGGCAGATTTGGGAATGCCCTCACAACCTCTAAAAAATTAAGTGATTCAATCTTCATGCTGTCTTTAAAATGCTCTGGAGCTTCCTGCATGTAGCCCAGACTGTAGATGCCGTCGCAAGAATTATCATTACAGGTCCCGGATAAAGTTTGTGCTTTCTAAGAGCCTTTACAGCATCAATAAATGTCTGATCCTTCTTTTTACAACATACTGTGCCTCGTCTATAACCACAACCAGTTTTGTCGGATCTCCTGATTTGATACGTTTGAAATACTCCTCATAGGAATATTTCGAAAGAGTAATGTTAAATGCTGTTTCAATTTCTTTTCCCATCATTTCCAGCTGTGATTGTGCCGATGCCCGGCGGCAGCGATAATAAAAAGTACTTTTACCGGCACAGAATTCCCTTATAAGATGTTCTTTCTGGCATCCCTTCCTGCCATATAAAACAATTAACTGATTTCCCGTTTTTTGAAAAGTCCCTGCAGCTTTTCCAAATCTGTATATTTTGCTTTCATATTATCCTCCATGTAAAACGAATATATTAATTATATCACAATTTAATCATTCGATAAAGTACCTTGCGATGCAATTTTCTTTCTCACAAGCATATAGCATATAACCTGCATAACTATTGTTGCTATCCACGATCCAGGATATGAAATAAAAAGAAAATATAACGATCTATGCATAGGGAAAAACACAAATATCCATAAGATCCGATTCCTACCGTACCTATTATTGAAAGTATCATCGGGATTGTTGAATACCCCATTCCCCTTAATGCACCCGAAACAGATCCATTATTCCACAAAAAGAAATATGGAACAGTTGTTATGGATAAGATTTCAAGTCCACATTTTATAACGTCTGCATCAGATGTATAGATATTAAGTATATATGTTCCAAAAAGATAAGCACCTCCACCCAATATCAGGGCAACAGATATAGACAAAACCATACAGTCGATAAGGACCCTATCCATTCTTTTTTATGTTTTCCTACTGCGTAATTCTGGCTTGTAAAGCTCATACATGCCTGTGTTATAGAATTAACAGATACATATAAAAATCCAAGTACATTGTTTGCAGCTGTATATCCTGCCATTGCTGTTGAACCGAATGAATTAACCGACGACTGGAGAAGCGCATTCGAGAAATTGATCACCGTACTTTGTATTCCCGCAGGAACACCAACCTGGAATATCTGTATCATATAATCTCTTTCATTCTTTAGTTTAGAAAACCTAAGCTGATAACTGCTCTTTGTCCTGTAAAGACAGTTTATTACCAGTGCGCATGATACGAACTGCGATATCACCGTTCCTATTGCAACACCTGCAACCCCATATCAAATACAATTACAAGAAGCATATTTATCCCGGCATTTATACATCCTGATATTACAAGAAAAATAAGTGGCCGCTTTGTATCTCCCACCGCCCTTAGAATTGCAGCTCCATAATTATATAACATAAAAAATGGCATTCCCAGAAAATATATACGCATATACAATGTAGATAAATTTATAACATTTTCCGGTGTTCCCATAAGAAGCAGTGCTCCCTTTGCGAAAATAACACCTATTACAGCCATTATTATCCCACTCACAAGCGCAATAGTTATAGCAGTATGTACTGTTTTTGACATTTCCTCCCTGCGTCCCATAGCATAGCATCTGGCAGAAACAACATTCGCTCCCAGTGATATTCCCATAAACAGATTCACAAAAACATTTATAAGCGCTGTTGTAGACCCGACCGCTGCAAGTGATGTACTTCCGCTGAATTGTCCGACAACAATAATATCAACTGCATTAAACATAAGCTGCAGCATTCCTGACAAAATAAGAGGCACCGAGAATGAAATCAGTTTACTCATTATCGGTCCATTACACATATCAATTTCAAATTTATTTTTTCCATAAAATATTTACCCTTTTTTTGCATATTTATTCTGATATTCAAGTAATAAATTTTAACCTGTAACTACTTTTACCACTATGTATTGTATTTGCAAGATTAATAAGTCCGAAATCCTAAAGATAATTTTATCCGGCATAAAAAAAACCGGCGTGTTTTTGTCTCTGCAACTCCTTGCAGGTCAAAAAAACAACCGGTTTCTTCATATAAAACTTTACAGCTTTACATTATTTATTTTTTTTGTGATATATCCCTGTGCCTTTAAGAGTTCTGCACAAAGCACTGCTCCTCCTGCTGCACCACGGACAGTATTGTGGGAAAGTCCTACGAACTTCCAGTCGTATACGGAGTCCTCTCTGAGACGTCCTACGCTTATTCCCATTCCGTTCTCGTAATTTACATCAAGTGATACCTGTGGTCTGTTTTCCTCCTCACAATATCTGATGAACTGCTTTGGAGCACTTGGAAGACCAAGCTCCTGTGGCACTCCGCTGAATTTCTCCAATGCTTCGATAAGCTGCTCTTTTTGTAGGTTTCTTTTTAAACTTAACAAATACCGCTGCTGTATGCCCGTTCAATACCGGAACACGGATACACTGACATGTGATAACAGGTGATTCTGCAGGAACGATTTCCTTTTCTCATCATCTACATATCCCCAGATACGAAGTGGTTCCTTCTCGGACTTTTCTTCCTCACCACCGATGTATGGGATTATATTTCCTAGCATCTCCGGCCAGTCCTTAAATGTCTTTCCTGCTCCTGAGATTGCCTGATAGGTTGTTGCTACTACTTCATAAGGCTCAAATTCCTTCCATGCAGTAAGAACCGGTGCATATGACTGGATCGAACAGTTAGGTTTAACCGCTACAAAGCCTCTCTTTGTTCCGAGACGTTCTTTCTGATATTTGATAACCTCTCCATGTGCTGTGGATTGATTTCAGGTACAACCATCGGTACATCAGGAGTCCATCTGTGTGAGCACTGTTGTTTGAAACTACAGGAGTTTCTGTCTTTGCATATGCTTCCTCGATTTTTTTTATTTCGTCCTTTGACTTAAACTTCATTGTATCAATCATTCCCGTAAAAAGTGCGATACATCCCTTTGCAGTGTCGAATGCATCAAATGCCAGCTCCTTATCCTCCTGCATATCCTTGTTGTACGCAAGCGGAATCCCTTCATGGTGGTGAGAAGCGACATGAGCGCACCGTATACACGGCCTGTCTTTCCTCTGACAAGCTCTGCTATATCAGGATTTTTCTTCTGTGGCATGATTGAGCAATCTCAACAAACTGGTACTCGTTTGAATTCCATATGATAATTTCCTCAGAAAAACGTGACAGATGCATCATGATAGTTGAAAGAGCCGATAAAAACTCAATCAGATAATCCCTGTCTGACACACCGTCCATACTGTTAAGTGTCGGTCCGTAAAAATCCAGAAGCTGTGCTGTATAGATCCTATCAAGCGCATATGTAGTGCCTGCGAGTGCTCCTGAGCCAAGCGGACAATAGTTCATTCTCTTATATATATCGCACAGTCTTGATCTGTCTCTCTTAAACATCTCAAAATACGCGCCGATATGCAGTGCCAGAGTGATGGGCTGGGCCTTCTGCAGATGGGTGAAGCCCGGCATATAAGTCTCTGTGTTTTCCTTCATAATCTTAAGGATAACAGCTAAAAGCTCCTTAAGCTCATCATCAGTCTCCTTCACTGTCTTTCTGGTGAAAAGACGCATGTCAAGAGCTACCTGGTCGTTTCTGCTTCGGCCTGTGTGAAGCTTCTTTCCTGTATCACCAAGCCTGTCTATGAGTGTAGCCTCAACGAAGCTGTGGATATCCTCATACTTTGAGCTGATTTCAAGCTCCCCTGACTCTACCTCCTTAAGTATCTGCTTTAGGCAAGCCACTATATCGTTGCTCTCTGCCTGTGAGATGATGCCCTGCTTTCCAAGCATCGTAACATGGGCGATGCTGCCCTCTATATCCTGATGAAAAAACTTCTGATCGAATGAGATCGATGCATTAAAATTGTATACAAGCTGATCTGTATCCTTTGTGAAACGTCCTCCCCATAACTGTGCCATGAGATTCCTCCTTGATTATTAAATGATGATTTATTTTCATGTATCATTATATTATTTACCGACAAAAGACCTGTCATTTTTCTGTTCCATGGTTTTCTCATGAGCACGGGTATGTTGCCGGTGTTTCGAGTACATTATGAATCGCATCATCAAGTATGATATCAAACTGCACAAGATTTTTTGCGTTGCCGAGTATGATATTTTCCCTGTGGAAACTCTGGAAATGCCTCCATGATCTGTCTTGCTCTGACCCCCATAAATGCCGGTGCCACAGCTGTAATAAAATATACCTCTGCTATATCCATCAGCTTCCTTATCATATTCTTCGTTTCTTCGGATGGTTTTTGTTTTTCATAAAGCTCCGGATCATTATAAAATTCTTTGATCACAGATGCTCTTCCTGTATTTTCCCATGATTCAATATCCGAAAGCATAAGCGGCGGTTTAATATTGTATTTTTCATTCGCCATCTCTACTGCGATTTCATTAAATGGTGCTGTCACATCATCCCAGTCCAGCCCGATCTTCGGTCTTAACATATCCTGCTCTCCCTAACTTTTGATTCTTACTATTATACATCCTTTTATATTGCCGATATGTATTTAAAGTGATAAAATTATATTTATATTATAAATTATAAACAGCTAAATTAAAACGAGGAATTTACAATGCAAGAACGTAAAGAAAGAAAAATAACATTAAAACAGGTTTTTGACGAATATCCAAGCTGTTTTTTTCCTTGTCGAGCCTATTATAAAAAGATGGAAAATCAGAGGATTTCAGATATATGTATGTCAATCATTCTTTTGGGATGTTCGTAGGACACAACCAGTCAGAACTTATCGGTCATACTTTTTAACGAAGTATTTGGCAAAATCGGTGAACCATTTTGGCTTAATCTTTTTTATGATGTTGCGAGCAGTAAAAAAGTACGATACGTTGAAAGTGACAGCACTATAATAAATCGCAAGCTTACAGTTGAGGCATTTTATGTAGAGCCCGGTATGTGTGGGTGTATAATCCGCAATCACGAACAGGCAGTCAGCGATTCTGTTGTGATCAGTGACTCTTCTCTTGAACGAAAAAGCATATTTCGATACACTTACAGAAGTATATAACAGGCTTTATCTTCAGGAAAATGAGGTACGGCTTTCTGCAGAGCAAAATTTTGGTGTCGCATTTTTGACCTGAATAATCTCAAATCTGTAAATGATACTTATGGACATAAGGCCGGTGACGAACTCCTTAGAAACTTTGTCAAGCTTCTCCGGCTTCAATTTCCGCAATCTTTTATCTACCGTGTAGGCGGTGATGAATTTGTTGTGATATCACTTCATCAGCAAAAAGACATTTATTTAAGTATCTGCGATAAGATGCGGTCTGCACTAAACCAGACAAACGAGGCAGCTATCGGATATAGATTTTATGAACAGATCGATGATATATGGCGTGCCATAGATGAATGTGATCAATTAATGTATGACCATAAAAGAGAAATGAAATCCGGTATTTTCAGCAGAGAATATATATGATCAAAAAGTCATAAGGTATCATTTGGCAATTTACAATGCAATGATACCTTTTTCTGATTTCATATAGGTATTTAACCAAATAAAAAAAGACATCAATGATGTCCTTTTTAGTAGCGAGGGAGAGACTCGAACTCTCAACCTCCCGGGTATGAACCGGACGCTCTAGCCAGTTGAGCCACCTCGCCATATTCATTTTTTTTAAGGATGGGACCTACAGGGCTCGAACCTGTGACCCTCTGCTTGTAAGGCAGATGCTCTCCCAGCTGAGCTAAGATCCCATATCTTGTGCCGTTTGTTTCATCAACCGACTTGATTATTATATACAGACGGCACATAATTGTCAACACTTTTTTTACATATTTTTTTTGTAACTTTTTACATGATTTTTATAACTTAAACTTTCCATATTCCTTTGTGACAAGACACCGCCCAGAGAGTGGGCTTACACAGCATTTTCTATTTCTGTAAAAGTTTTTCAACAAGTTTAACACATTCTGCTGCATCCTTAGAATAACCATCAGCCCCTATCTCATCCGCATAGCTTTTGTGTAATGCAGGCACCTCCGATTATCACTTTGCTGCTGCAGCCTTTTTCTTTACACAATTCTATCACATCCTTCATGCGGAGCATCGTAGTTGTCATAAGCGCAGACAGTCCGATAACTGCTGCATTTTTCCTCTATTGCTTTATTTACGATATCTTCACACGGAACATCTTTTCCCATATCTATAACATTATATCCATAATTCTTCAGCATAAGGACAACGAGATTTTTTCCGATATCGTGGATATCTCCCTCAACCGTTGCGATTACAAGTGTAGGCATATTTTCACCTGTATCATTCTTTTCAAGAAGCGGTTCAAGGTAATCTATCGCGTGTTTCATTGTATTTGCACTTCCGATAAGCTGCGGCAGGAAATATTTCTTTTTTTATTAAAAAGCTCACCTACTTCATTGATGGCCGGTATAAGGCTTTCATTAATTATTTCATCCGGTTTTTTTACCTGCATCTATAACCTTTTTACCTCATCGAGGATCGATCCTTTGCTGCC
>VOFC01002173.1_pt1 | contig 23077 bp, 38 predicted proteins | sample 5384161 | NCBI WGS metagenome assembly VOFC01 (sample SAMN12384722, study PRJNA508395) | human gut metagenome | isolation source: healthy gut B | host: Homo sapiens | reverse complement strand
TTTGTAAAGTTTTTTGTTACAAAACATCCAATAAAAGTAACCCAAAATCTGACAACATATAAATAAATGGAATCAGATTCACTGTAAACTCCATTTGCAGCATCGTAATATTCGGGAATCCCACTAATGCTAGTACTACTGTCAGATAAAAATCCAAATATCATATAAACCATCGTTCGTTTCAGCTCTGAAAGAAAAACTTCTCATATATACCCCAAAGCGGAATTATAAAAACTGCTGCTGCAACAAGTTCGATCAGGGCGTTGTATATTCTGCTCATTTTTTCCTCCATGAATTGTATTTTACACAACTCATAGTCTATCATATCCGGCCTGGTTACAGTAGATTTAGACTTTAATTAAGTTTAATTTTTCATTAAGATAAAAACTATATATAGGGACACAAAATTATAGAACCACAAAGCAACATATGATATACTAGCAATGTTACTGCCTCCTATACTGGTACAGAACGGAGGTGTTCACCATGGATTTAGCATTATCTTTTATTGTCGTCGCTGTTGCGGCTGGTGTAGTTTGCCACTACATCATCAAATGGTTAGATGGCGACAAATAGCCGGTAACTAGCCTGTGGATTCAAACCTTTCCACACAAAGGAATAGAAAAACCCTCGATGGCACTCCGAGGGTTTTTTCGTTGCTGTTCACTATGGAATAGCATTATCTTTTTGCCTACTGGCATTATAGCATATGCAATTTAACAATACAATATGCAATTTTAATAGAAAGTGGGTATGTCCTTGCTTTTCTTGTCTTTTCATGCTATACTATCACCCGTTACAAAACCCTAAAAACCAAGGTCTTACAAGGGTTTCGCCGATTTCCTTCGTCAAATGTCCATGCAAGCATGGCCGCCTGACTCATTGCTGCGCGAAAATGAATCGAGTGTTCGTGACCTTCCACTCGTAAAACAAAACTAAAGGAGAACTGAATAATGAAAAACTCAAGTAACAAAGTGCTTTTACCTGGCACAGGCAGCCATGATTGCTGCCATCTATGTCGTACTGACTGTTGTCGGTGCATCACTGGCTTTTGGAGAGGTGCAGATCCGTTTTGCGGAAGCACTGACGATCCTCCCGGTATTTACTCCGGCTGCAATCCCTGGATTGTTTGTAGGATGCCTCATCGGAAACACACTTGGAGGTGCGATCCTGCCTGACATTATCTTCGGCAGCCTTGCAACACTGATTGGTGCCATCTTTACATGGTCTTTAAGAAACAAGAGCAAATTCCTTGCCCCTGTTCCTCCGGTTGTTGCCAACATCATCGTGGTTCCATTTGTATTAAAATTCCTTTCATGATGCTGACAGTTGGTGTCGGAGAAGTGATTTCCGCCGGTGTGCTTGGTCTGATTCTTTACGGAGCACTTAACAAATATCGAGGAATTATCTTTAAAAAAAGCTTTATAGATTTTTCTTATGTAACCTAAAAACGACAGGATCTTCATTTGAACTATTGAAGAACCTGTCGTTTTTATTCCATTTTCTAGTAACTATTCAGAGCCAGCCTCCAAAATGCTTCGCATTTTGGAGGTGTGGCGTATCCGCCAGATAGAATTTCAAAACAGTTTTAAAAATGCAAGCATTTTATACCTGTTTTTGAAATTCTGCCTGGCTCTGAACAGTTACATATTCTATTTGATATAACCAATAAATGTATTTCCGCTTCCGAAACCATTCCTTCCATCTCGCTGATGGAAACTGTCTGCGACTCTCCATTTTCAGGATCGATATAAGTAATATCATTCTTCGTATATCCTGCAGAAGAATTGCATGATCTGCACTTGTAAGTGCAATCACCGGACATCCTCTATTGATCACGTAGAGTACCTGATCCAGCGTACATCCTGTCAGATCTACTTTCTGAGCATCATATGTCTTCATATAACGCTCACATGCTTCAAGTGATGTCTCTTCTCCTTCCTTCGAAAGAGCAACATCCTCTATCGAATACGCAAGATCTCGATTGCCTTTCTCCCATACATATTTCTGGTCAGAAGAGATCACAACTCCTGAAATCTGCTGTGCTTTCTGAATGGCATAAGAAGCTTTATCGTAAATTCCTGCCAGTTCACCGACCCCATAGACATAGTATTTCACACTTTCGCTTCTATCAGCAAGAACCATCTCAAGTTCATTCTTTGATGCCAGCTGATTCGGTCGGATCACTTTCACATTCTTATCTCCTGCTCCCTCTGCAAATGTAATCCGCATCTGTTTTTCCATCAGTGCTGTTGTATATACTTCTGTTTTAATCCGTATCTTTGCGTTCCTCATTATTCGTAATAAACTCCTGTGAAGTAACGTTGTAAATATCCCCCGCGTTTCTCTACACGATTCAGTGTTACCATATTATCATCAATTAAAATATCAGAAATATAAATGCCTTTATCAACAAAGGAATAGCTGGCAACTTTTTTGTTCTTAGAATTACGGATTTCCAATTCATACATTGGAGTGATCGATTCTCCGGAAGCTTTCTTTCCTGCGTCCTCGGATTTCATTTTTCCATAAATAAAGTCACCATTGACAAATCCTAATGGGCTGATCTGTTCTCCTTCTGCGGCCTCGACTATATAAGTATGCAGACTGCTCAAATTCATAACCTGAATCTCTGTTCCACCTTTTTGTTCCCCTCTGACTCATAAGCCATCAGATGTCCATCATCAGAAACCGCATATTGTCCTTCTTTAAGATTCTCTGCAAGTGTTGTCTGTTTATTCTTTTTTCAGATCTACCTGATACAAAGTTCCGTCTGCCAAAACATATAACTGCTCTTCCGCATGATTATAATAAACCATCTTGCCAAGCTCATCCGCTGCGATTGCATAGGACTTCTTACTTGGTATAAATGCTTTCTCCTGAATCAGATTTCTCTCTACATCAAAATAATAGATTCCGACACCGACTTCTCCTTCGTGTTCTCCACGATTCATATATCCATACACAGCAAATGCAAGATTACCACTGTTGTCCATACTGATGATACGAACTGCATGTTGATCATTCAGATTCCTTTCATCTGTCGTATCTGCATCTGCAAATCCGAAAATATTTAATAATTCATTCGAACTCTTATTGTACATCCAAAGGTTTTTGGACTCCACAAATGTTGCAATCGTTTCTTTCTCATTTGTCTCATGCGGAACATCTGAAGGTGTAACGCCGAGCAGAATTCCGTTTTCATCGATCACACTTCTATTCTCACTGAATACTTCCTGCATATCACGATTGTAATCCAACAGGTAAATTGTAGTTCCTGCGATTCTCACACGGAAAAATTCCTTAATGTCATAAACTGCATTCTCACCGACATCATCCACGCAGGAAACTCTGTAATTCGCAAGAAGAGATGTATACACACTATTACTTTCCTTTATACTCCAACGCACATCACCAAGCAACTGTGGCTGCATAGTTCCCCCACTGAATATGAGAAATATCTGAATGGATATTGACTGTCTGATAAGTTGTATTATCACTCTCATCTCCAGGTTCCAATAAATATTCAATGAATCTACATCCGTCTTATTAAATGCTTTCGTATGAAAATCCTGTGCAAATGTAAGACATTGTGATGCTGTAATATCATCTGCTTTCTCAATTCTTGTATAAAAATTAACTTTCCTTGTCTCTTTCTCCTCGCCGATCACAAGCGAAACCTGAAGTACTGCCTCCTGGATTTTATCTCCAAGTGATTTTCCCAACTTTAATGTGACATCTTCGCTTTCTGCAGACTTTAGAGTTCCTTTATCATATGTCTCTGTTCCATCCAGAGAATATACACTGTAACTGATCTCACGGATCTGGTTATCATTTTTCTCAATCTGCATCTTCAGTGTACCATCACTCTCTAATGGTGTAATGGTATCTCGCATTGCGGCAATATCCATATCATCTACATAACCAGACAACGCATTTATCTTCTGTCCCCCCATCATAAATGAGACTCTCGGCAGTGTGGCATCTCCCATATCCACAACCTGATCATCATTTCCACGGTTCAGTATCACATTACTGATCACCAGCACAGCCGCAAAAAGAACAACCAGTGCGGCAATCTTTATTACCCTTTTTTTCATTATTTATCTCCCTTTTGCTCTGCCAGAAGCATACTTAATGTTGGCTGAATCTTCAAAAATCTTTCACAATCCTCTGCCTCTTTTCTGCTCTTTGCTGCAGGACTCCCCTTTTCACTGCACGCAGCAGAATATTCTTCGGCGTATGCTCCATATCAATAAATTCTAATACCTGAGTTTCATATCCCTCGCTTTCCAGACGCTTTGCTCTAAGTCCATCTGTCACAAGTGCTGCAAAACGCTCTCGCAACAATCCATAATCCATAATTGGTCCGAGCACTTCTTCCATAGAAGCTAGTTGATCTCCCAGCATTTCTGAAACTCCCATAACTTCCGTCTTCGATTTCATCTTGCCTGAATGCAGATTTCTCTGCTTTTCAAGCTGCTTGTTCACCTCATGCTGACAACATGGAACAGACAAAATCACTTTCGCATTCCAGCCAACCGCTTTCGCAAGTGCATAATCTGTAGCTGTATCACACGCATGAAGCGTCACAACCATGTCAACCTGATCCACACCTTCATAATCCGCAATATCCCCAACAAGGAATGTCAACTTCTCATATCCATACTTCTTTTGCCAGTTCATTACAATGCAGAATCACATCTGTCTTCAGATCTAATCCGATAATACGAATATCATATTCTTTTTAACTCGTGTAAGTAATAATACATTGCAAATGTAAGATATGATTTTCCACATCCGAAGTCCAGAAGTGTAAGCTCTCTGTCCTTGTCAAGCTGCGGCAGAATGTCCTCAACAAATTCCAGGAAAACGATTGATCTGACGGAACTTATCCATCTTCGTCCGCACAATCTTTCCATCCTGTGTCATAACTCCAAGATCCTGAAGAAACGGAACCACAATCCCTTCTTCCAAAATATATTTTTTTCTTCCTGTTATGAGACAGATCCGCAGCTTTCGCCTGCACCTTCTTGCGCTTTCTCTTAATCGTTGCTTTTCCTTTCTTACTGATCAATACCGTGATATCCTCACTCACCGTCTCAACCTGAACCTGACGAAACTCTTCCAACAATTTCGCAAGCTCATCTTTTGTCTCTTCTACCGTCAGATTCTTATGAAATGCCTGAGTCTTTGTGAAAGACTCTAACTGAAATAAAAGCTCCCCCTTCTGTTCCATCGGTCGAAGCTTTGCCTTAACTACATTATCCTTTACTCGGGTTACTAAACACCGCACGAATAAACTCTCTATTCAAAATCCCAGCTAAAAACTGTATGATTTCTTCCATCTAAATGACCTCTTTTTCTTCTATAATAAAGTAGAATCTCGAAAGACTCTTCTTACTATTTTGCAGAATAAAAAGGGAGATGTCAAGGGATATAGGGGACGAAATAAAGATTTATCGTAGAAATCATTTTTCGGATATGAGGACGAAAACTGAAAATATTATTTTAAAAGTCGCTTGTTAGAAGGATGCTACAGGAACGCCGACTCAGGGTTACGCATACTGCTCATACTAGGAAAAACAACAGACTGCTAAAAGCAAAGAAAGGATTGACAAACTCGCTGCCGCTCAGACAGTTGTCAATCCTTTCTTTAACGCAATCCATTGTTTTTTTTCAAGTATGAGCAAGCATGCTCCACATTCGTCTTCGTCCCTGTACCATCCTTCTAACATGAAACTTTTCGGACTTCATATTTTCTGTTTTCTGTTTACTGAAAAAAGATCGTCTTCTACGCTAAATTTTATTAAAGTAAATACGCTTAAGAAATGGGAATTATTCTATAGAACATCCGGCACGTCTGCTTCTCAAGTAGAGTTCTTCTTTCGATAGAGTAGAAATCAGATAGCACTGAAAACTTACCGATAGACAGACATTGAGGGATTGATTCAGGTGACTGTTCTGTGTGCTTGGAAAGACTTGAGAAACGGAAGGTTACGTTAAAGCAATGCGAGGCAGCTGTCTGAAGCGGCAGCGAGTTTGCCGAGCATTGCTTTGTTTTTAGTAATCTTTTCGTTTTTCTTAGTCTTTCCTGTATACAGAACCCGGAGCATGAAGCAATCCCTCAATGTCTGTCTATTAGAAGAAACTTTATAAGCGCTATCTGATTTCGTCCGCACTCGAAAAAGAATCCCTACGATAAATCTTTACTTTGCAAAAAAGCTCTTTCTCCCATTCTTCTTGCTCCAGCAAAAAATCCTTTCTCTTCCAGTGCTTCTTGAATCATATCCAATGTCTTTTCACTATCCGCTTCTACTACATGATAATGATAATCGGATGTGATATTTTTCAGTGGCGTAGACTTTCCACTTCGGATGTCATCTATGAACTCTACTGCATTTCGTCTGGAATTAATATTGAGTGATGCTTCCATATGACCGTAGACTCTGTGATTCACCATCACATTACGAACTCTTCCGCCCAAGGATCGACGATTGTATAGAGTTCATCTTCAACCTGGTCATCGGTATGTTTCACTTTGAAGATTCTTTCTACTAAATGTGATTCGTGCAAAATATATCCTCTGTTTGTAGATATAATGTCATGTCCTGCGGCACGGATGAGTGCGATATCCTGCACGATCACCTGACGGCTTACTTCATACTGTGCAGCCAATGCCTTTCCCGGCACCGGTGCTGAGCTTGTCTTTATCTGATTTATAATGGCAGTTCTTCTTTCTGGTCCTGTCATCATGCCTCTTCCTTTCTAAATTGAAATCCATACTAATAATTGTTCTTTAACAATTATATCACTTTTACTCTACAGCATGAAGGTTTTTCATCGAGATATCAAGAATCGGAGCGGAATGTGTCAGGGCTCCACTGGAAATGTAGTCTACTCCGAGAGCTGTCAAGCGTCCGATATTCTCTTTTGTTACATTTCCGGAACACTCTGTCTCAGCTCTTCCGTCAATGATCTTGATTGCTTCCTGCATTTCTTCTGTTGACATGTTATCGAGCATGATGATATCTGCTCCGGCTTCTACTGCTTCTTTTACCATCTCAAGATTCTCAACTTCTACTTCGATCTTTCTTACAAATGGTGCGTAGTCTTTTGCCATCTCGACAGCTTTCTTTACGCTTCCTGCAGCTCCGATGTGATTGTCTTTCAGGAGTACTCCATCAGAAAGATTATATCTGTGGTTATAACCGCCACCAACACGAACTGCATATTTCTCGAAGATTCTCATATTAGGTGTTGTTTTTCTTGTATCAAGAAGTTTTGTTTTGCTTCCTTCAAGAAGTCCTGCAACGGAATGTGTATAAGTTGCGATTCCGCTCATTCTCTGAAGGTAGTTCAGTGCTACACGCTCACCGGAAAGAAGTACACGGATATCTCCTGTTACTTTTCCCATCAACTGACCGTTCTTTACTTCGTCTCCGTCTTTGCAGTAAAGTTCTGTCTTTGTGTCTGCATCTAACAGTTCAAATACTCTGCGGTAAACTTCCAGTCCGGCAATTACTCCGTCCTGTTTACAGATCAGTTCTACTTCACCTTTTACATAATCTTTCATAACTGAATTTGTTGTTACGTCTTCGCTTGAAATATCTTCTTTGAGTGCTTCAAGGATCAAATGATCTGCCTGAAGTGTCATTGTAATTTCGTTCATCTTTATATCTCCTGTCCCTGTCTCTATATTCTTTCTCTACTCTTCTCTTAACTTTTATTTTTTCAGCATAGATTAATATTATATCACTATTATTATGCCAATTCACGTACTTTTTACTTCATTCTCTGTACCTGAGATTTTATTTGCCGCACGTTTGGCAAATACAAGGCTTTCCGAAGAATTACTTGCCAAACGGTTCGCACCATGTACACCGTTACAGCTTGTCTCTCCTACTGCATATAAATGTTCCATGGATGTTTTACTGTCTGAATCTACCCAGACACCACCCATGAAATAATGCTGTGCCGGAACAACCGGGATACATTCTTTTGTCACATCATATCCCTCTTCCAGACAATGTTGATAAATGTTCGGGAAATGACCCATGATGGTTTCTTTTCCAAGTTTTTCCATGGACAGCCAGACATGATCTGTGCCTTCCTTTTCCATCTCTTCTCTGATTGCCTTAGTCACAACATCTCTTGGAAGGAGTTCATTTACGAAACGTTCTTTCTTGCTGTTAAGAAGAACCGCACCTTCTCCACGGACAGACTCTGAAATAAGAAAGCGTCTTCCTGGTTTCTTGGAATACAATGTTGTTGGATGGATCTGTACATAATCTAAATGCTCTAAACGAATTCCGTGTTTTTCGGAAATAGTAAGTGCATCTCCTGTCAGATGTGGGAAATTTGTGGAATGCTTATAGCGTCCACCGATTCCACCGCTTGCCCAGATTGTATTCTCTGCATGGATTTCGAATTCATTTCCATCTTTATCCTGTGCAATGATTCCTCTACATTCATCATTTTCCACAATGATATCTGTCATTGTTGTATATTCAATCAATGTTACATTAGAAAGCTGCTTTACCTGTGCAAGCAGTTTACTTGTGATTTCTTTTCCTGTAATATCTGCATGAAACAGAATTCTCGGACGTGAATGTGCTCCCTCACGAGTAAATGCATAAATATCCTGAATCTCTGCCTTTTCACCACCGTTGTCTGCGGCTTCATTTCCAGACTCATCTGCCTCCTGTTTTTGGAAATCTACACCATAGCCAATCAGGTCATGAATGATCTCTCTTGAGCTGCGGATCATAAGATCAACAGATTCTTTTCTGTTCTCATAATGTCCCGCTTTCATTGTATCTTCAAAATAACTGTCATAGTCATCTTTGTCATGCAGCATGCAGATTCCTCCCTGAGCCAGGAATGAATCACTGCTCTCTAAATCTGACTTTGTAATCATGATGATCTTCTGATCTCTCGGAAGACTCAGTGCGCTGAAAAGCCCTCCCACACCTGTTCCGACAATGACTACATCTGCTTCCATTTTCATAATAAATATCTCCATTCCGACAGCGACTGTCGATTTGATCTCATTATTTTTCTTTGATCTTCGATTGCTGTCAATCCTATCTGCCCTCTGTTTACTTGGCCAGTTCTAACATTCTCTCTAACGGTTTCTTAGATTCTTCACGAAGCTTATCGTCTACAAAAACTTCATTCTCGCCTGTCTTTAATACATGAAGCACTTTCTCAAGTGTAACCTTCTTCATATTTCTGCAGATTGGAGTTGTCTCTGTAAAGTAAAATTTCTTCTCAGGATTTCTCTTCTGAAGTTCATACAAAACACCACTCTCTGTACAGATGATAAATTCTTTCGCATCTGATTTTCCTGCCTGCTCGATAATCTCTGAAGTACTTCCGACAAAATCAGAAAGTTCCAGAACTTTTGCCGGACATTCTGGATGAGAAAGAACCTCTGCTTCCGGATGTGCTGCTTTCGCTTCCTGAATCTCTTCAACCTCCATGTATTCGTGTACGATACAGAAGCCTTCATTATATATGAAGTTCTTTTCCGGAACCAATCCTGCAATATAATGTGCAAGGTTACGATCCGGTATAAAGAAAATATTTTTATTCGGAAGTGCTTTTACAATCTTCACTGCATTGGATGAAGTTACACAGACATCAGAATGTCTTTTTCAGTTCTGCTGTTGAATTAATGTAGCAGACAACTGCAAGATCATCATACTCTGAACGAATCTTCTCGATTGTCTCCGCAGATGCCATATGTGCCATTGGACAATCTGCTGCCATATCCGGCATAAGCACTGTTTTCTCAGGATTCAGAATCTTTGCACTCTCGCCCATGAATGAAACACCGCAGAATACGATTGTCTTCTCTTTCAGACCAACCGCAACTTTGCTTAAATAGAAAGAATCTCCTACATAATCTGCAATCTCCTGAACTTCCGGTCTTACATAATAATGCGCCAGAATTACGGCATTTTTTTCTTTCTTTAACTGTTCTATCTCTTCTCTGATCGTCATAGCACGTACCTCTCTTATTCTTCTCCCTGACATAAAATTCTGCTGTAACACACTTTCATGTCTATTGCTCTGTTGATTTATTCTTGCCCATTATAACACTGTCGTTTACAGGTGACAAGACACTTGTTTTACAAAAACTTTACACCAGCAAGGTTTCTTTTGTGAAAAATGTAACATTTTATATGGCATTGTTCTTTTTTGGGGAAAATGATGAGGGAATTTCCTCTATAAATTGCCGAAAAATAAAGATTTATCGTAGAAATCGTTTCGGATATACGGACGAAAACAGGGACTATGAGGTAAGTTAAGTATAGTTTTATGTTAGAAGATGGGAGCAGGAACGCTGACTCAGGGTTACGCATACTGCTCATACTAAGAAAAACAACAGACTGCTAAAAACAAAGAAAGGATTGACAAACTCGCTGCCGCTCAGACAGCTGTCAATCCTTTCTTTAACGCAATCTATCGTTTTTTTTCAAGTATGAGCAAGCATGCTCCACATTCGTCTTCGTCCCTGCCCCATCTTCTAACATGAAATTTCTTCAACCTCATATTTTCTGTTTTCTGTTTATTGAAAAAGATAGACTTCTACGCTAAATTTTATTAAATACTAACACGTTTGAGATATGGATATCATTCTATAGAATGTCCGGTGCGTTTTCGTCTCAAGTAGAGTTCTTCTTTCGAGAGAGTAGAAATCAGATAGCGACGAAAAATCTACCGATAGACAGACATTGAGGGATTGATTCAGGTGACTGTTCTGTGTGCTTGGAAAGTCTTGAAAAACGGAAAGGGTTACGTTAAAGCAATGCGAGGCAACTGTCTGAAGCGGCAGCGAGTTTGCCGAGCATTGCTTTGTTTTTAGTAATCTTTCGTTTTTCTTAGTCTTTCCTGTATACAGAACCCGGAGCCTGCATCAATCCCTCAATGTCTGTCTAGAAGAAACTTTATAAGCGCTATCTGATTTCGTCCGATACAATGGATTGCTGCATCCTGAAGTCAGTAATACTGCATCCATATGCATTGCTGCTGCCGATCGAAAGATTGCTCCGACATTCGTTGGATTCATCACGTCTTCCAGAATGGCAATCCTGTTCTTTCCCTCGCAAAGTTTCCTGAAATCTTCCAGTGGTCGGCGTTTCAATGCACAAAGCATTCCTCTCGTCAGCTTAAATCCTGTCAATTGCGTAAGGACAGCAAACTCTGCTGTAAAAATAGAAATGCCTGTATTCTCAAATCTTGCAAGAACTTCTTGCGTCTCTTCATTTTCTTCCATCTGTTTCTTTTCAACCAGAACAGATATTGGAATATATCCGGCATCCAACGCCCGTCCAATCACTTTCAGACTTTCTGCAATAAAAAGTCCATCTTCCAGACGGTCTTTATTCAGAAGCTGTGCTTCCGTATAACGTGCGTAGACGTCCAGTTCCGGTGCGTTAAAGTTGTTGATTTCTATAATATTTAACATATTCTCTCCTTAACCTGTAATAAACTGTATCTTCATATGAACTCTAAATTCTTGTAACGTAAAAAAGCACAATCTTTTTCAAGATCATGCTATGACATAAACACTTGGATGGGCGGCGTATCCATCATATCAGGTTCCCTAAGGAGCGCAGGGTGCCTTTCCTGCTTCTCAAATGATTATATAAAAAAAGAATACCAATGGATAAATCTTATTGTATATTATCCATTGGTTTCCGTCAAGCAATTTTATCCTTTGAGACTCTTTGTGAAACTCTTTGTTCCGCTCTTTAAATGATACCGTGATCCTTCGCCAATGCTTTAATACTGCGATCATAAGTTGCTTCTGCTTCTTTCGAAAAAGAAACATCCCGGCACGCCTTCATTGTGATCACGATGATGAGCTACACAGGCACAACATTTCCCGTGACGCGGACAATCGTATGTACAGGGACAATTCCGTTTATTGTCACATTTAATCTCCATAGTTCACCTCTCCTTTTCTCCTCTTCCGAAACCTTTCATACAGTTCACCATTTTTCCTATAAATGTCAACATCTATCTGAGAGTTTCTAATTAACATTAATACTAAAAACACGCAGAAAAAAGTGCTTTCTTTCGTGAAACAGCACTTTTTCTGCGTGAAATAATAAAATTTTATGCATGCGACATATATGTAAAATAACTATTTTTTATTTCTCCATATCTACTTTGAGAAATTGGAATTCTCTTCCCATCTGTCAGCAACAACTCACGGGCTGTCAGCCGGCGGATAAAGTCCATATTAACAATATACGCTCTATGCGGCCGGACAAAGACCGAAAAATTCTTTAGTTCCTCCATCAATTCCGACAAAGTTGCTGATGCCTCTAACATAGAACCGTCTGACAAAGTACATACCTGATTATGATTAAAGCTCTCAACACACACCAATTCGCAAATTGATATACGGTGAATTCCCTCTTTTGACTTCAACAAAAGAGAGGGATTATTTTCTGGTGACAATACATTTATTGTACTATATTGTATCATCTATTCATAAAAAGAAATGGGTTTTTTGTCGTGTACAGCCTTACGGCTCAATCGGGTTGCTCGTTTCTTTTTTTATGTCTATTACGTCGTACAAATACAGTTTCCCATCCTCTGAATATCTTACAATCAGCGAAGCATGAAAAATGTTATACCTCTCCACCTCTTCATCATCTCTATATACCGGAATTGCAAATCTTGAATCATAACGATACCAGCCATACATTGCATTTCTCCAATGCTTGCGCTCCTTATTTTCCCGAAAATGTTTTCCTACTGCTATTTCTATCATTTCAGGAATTCCTTGTACAGCATTTGCTTTCGCTTTCGCATTTGTTCCTTTGATACTATGTGTATATTTTGATCCGCTATATTCACTTGGCAGATCATCCCCAATATATATCACATCGCCGGTAGACGCCACCTTATAAAAATCGCCGACATATTTTTTCAAATATGCCCGCACTTCTTTCCAATCGATGGAACGTTTTCCTTTAAATCGAATATCATTAATCACCACAATATTATTCCCATCAATATCCTGAATAACAGAAACATTCCGCTGCTGTTTCTTGGACCGGGCACTATCGTTGATTTGCTTGCAGACATCAAGAAGTGCAAGGTAACTGATCATTCTTCGTCTGCTCTCTGTATCTGATCGTCGATATAATTCAATCATATATTTTTCATTTGTTATATAATCGTTAGTTGCAGTCTGTTCTGCATTTTCTTCGTCACAAAGTAATTCCACAAGCGTCATATCCAGCGCCTTACATATAGACACCAGTTTATCCGCCTGTGGATTAATCTGTTTCTTTCGCCAGTCACTGATCGTACTGGTCGCAATACCGGTTCTTCTGGACAGTTCCGTTTTGCATGCTCTAACCTTAAATGTGTTATATATTGCGAAAGGGTAATATGAAAATGTTCCTTAAAATATCGCGATATATTTTTTCCGAAAGATGAAACTGCTCACTAAATTCTTTTAATGATATCTTTTCCATAAAATTCTGCTGTATATATGAAATCATTTCTTTTTCTATCGTATTTCTCCCTTTTTATCATTTTCAATTACAAAGCCCTTCTCCCACATTTCAAGAATAAACTGTAAAAAAAGAATTATTTTTGTCTTTATCTGAACAGTTATTATGGACTCAGTTTTCTTATTTTTTGCCACATATATTTCAACCAACTGCTCACATAGTTCTTTTGCTGTATCTTTTACTCTTGGACTTATCATCAGATGACCATTTTTTAACGGCTCCAATAATATCATCCAACATGTCATTTATGCAAAAAGATATGTATTTTAACGGAAAAAGGAAAAGTAAAATAATCCACTGTATCAGTCTGTGAACCCATAAAATGCAGATTACCCGGCGACACTACAAAAGCATCCCCCGGGGTTCCAATATAATTTTCTCCTGATATACTAACAGTCAAAAAACCGCTTTTTACATATATAATTTCCAGTTCATCATGCCAATGAACCGGTATCTGAAATGATCGTCCTTCATTTTTTTTATATGATATGTACTAAACGGATCATCCTTTGTACCATGTGGTTTATTTTCCTTTAATTCAAAGTACATACTCTCTCCTATACTTCTACAAGACCTTTACTCTTCCATTTTCCACTCTTCCATCTAAGTACCATTCCCACTGCTCTCGCACATTCGTCACCTGCCATAGCAATATATGCTCCTACAGCCAGAAGTCCCATGTGTATTCCGAGAAAATAGGTTCCGCCAACTGCAAACAAATACATAAATATCGCACCTAATATAACCGGAAAAAAATGCGTCTCCGCTCGTTTTTAACGCCTGCCCATATACAAGGTTTGTTACCCTTCCAAGTTCAAGAAATATATCTACTATTAACAACTTTACCACAAGATTTATCATCTGTATATCATCCGTAAATATATGCACGATAAAATGTCCGGCAAATGCAAAGGTCACGGAAAAGCATGTCGCTGTGATGATACCATATATCGCAGCTTTTTCTCGTCCCCCTGTTACATTCCTCAAACTTTGCTTTTCCAGCCGGTCATAATTGCTCCCTGAGCAAGGGCAGCTCCCACGCAATACGGTCAAATTTGCAATCTTTGCCTATGAACGCGCTGTAACATTCATTCCATCCACATCCATCTGATTCATAAACGCACAATAAATGTCATTGCGATGTTGTAATCTGTTTCGCATATGAACAATCTGCGCAAATATAATGTTTTTGTATATCCAAACACTCTCAAATAACTGGAGAAAATAGGAATCAGTGCATTTAAAAAACATGTGCCGCCAACAATTCTAAGATATATTTCAGCCGGCTCAAGCAAAGCCGGAGCAATACTTTACGATTCTAAGTATCCCACCAGAAAAAGTAGCAAGAACGACAGACATTACGATACCTATCAATGCGTTGAATATAAGTCCAAGTTGCCTTGCCTGATACGCTATCCCCGGTCTTCCAGCTCCGATATTTTGTGACATAACGGCTATCATACCCGATGATATTACTCCAAACATAATAATAAAAACACCTATATATGTATTTGCTGTTCCCACTGCTCCTACAGCCTGATCACTTACAGATGATAGCATAAGCGTATCAACCATACCTGAAAGCATATAAAATAAAGTTTCTAAGCATATTGGCACAGATAGCTGTGTTAATGTTTTTTTCTTTCCGCTGCCATAGAATATCATGTGAAAATTGCACTATTTCTACTTTGTCTTAAGGAGCACTGGGTGCGAGCTAAATTGATTACTCATGCTTACAAGGATTTGCAAATCAGGATAACTTTTTTCGTTTTCCCAATTTGAAACAGTTTGCCTGGTAACATGAAATAATTTACCAAACTCCTCTTGTGTTAATAGAATTTTAATCCAATACTGAATAAATACAACACCGTTAAAAAAGAAACTCAAAGCTAAAGTTACAGAACAGAAAGAGCAGCTCAAAGGTACTTTGGGTAAGTATTATGACTATCACCGCCGTGATATTGCCGCCAATGAAGTAGATTATCTCAATGTGGAAGATCCTGATGTTTTTTCCTATCGTGCATGGGAACTTGAATATCAGAGGAAACAGGAGATGCAACGAAATCAGCCTGACAGAACTAAGAAAAAATCACATGATATAGAATTGTAATTTTCTAAAAAGGCGCATGGATCGGATCCATACGCCTAATTTACACATTGTTATTATTCTTTCCGAATCCTTTCAACAATGCTTTCCCGACTCATCTTTTCAAACTGATACTTTGGTATCACATACGCAATCCCAACCAAAATCGGAATCATAAACACACATGGCACTATCGTAAGATGCAGCCGGAAGAAAAATGCTGTACCGAACGTATTTACTAAAATTTGCTTTGCTCCAAACACAATTAGCAATACTGCAATCACAAATGCGCCTCCCAAATATAGGAATCCCTCAGTCACTAGCATTTTCGATACCTGTTTTTTCGTCATTCCAACAACTTCCAAAAGCGCCAGTTCCTTTTTCCTGCTGATTACAGAGGTTGCTGTTGTATTAAAGAAATTCATAATACCGATAAATGCTAAAATAACGACAAGAAAACCACCGATCATATAATATTTGCTGACAAACTGCTGAAAACTCTCTTTCATGTCCAATACAGAAAACACATTGATCATATCCTTTTCTTTCAAAATATTTTTATCAATGTATTCTTTTATCTGCTTGTCCTCGCCCTTCTTTGCATCGATGGCAGCATACATGGCTGATTCATTTCCCGTCTGGGTAATATACTCATCTTCTGAACTAATACCGTAATATAGATAAGGTCTGCATACGGATAATCCAATGCATATGGCATCAGTGCTTCTCCAATGACTTCGTAATCTTTTTGGTTTCCATTTTTGTACTCCATCTGAAAAACATCCCCAGTCTGATAATAAGAAACCGGATGCTCTGCATATTTATCACCATAATCTACAAGCACATACTTTCCGCTTTTAAATGTATCCCAAGAGCATTTTTCCCCTCTCCATTCTAATTTGTCAAACACCGACTCGCTGATTCCGAGAAAATGAACACTTACTGTATTGGAAGCCTTTGCATCTTTCCCAAACCTGTTCTTCATAATCAGTCCAGTTTTTTTCATATTTATCTGCGAATGCTTCCCATGTTTTCAAAAGTTCCGGCTCCATCTTGTGGCTTCAGAATAATACACATATCCTGTCTTAGCACTATCAGGACATTCGTCCAAAATCTCTTTGATTTCAGGTGTAATACCGTTGAAATTCGTATTTGACAAACTTCCCGTCATCTGATCCAGTTGAAAATCGGAAGCTAAAAATACTTTTCGGTAAGAATCAAAATCATATCCCTGCACCAACATCACGATACAGTTGACAACCACCATAGAAAGAGCGATAGAAAGCATAACAATCAATCCCTTTTTCCAATTTCGTAACACATTTTGAACTGCCATCCCCCACCAGGTTACAGAAGTATTCTTTTTTATTTTCCTATGTGACTTCTCTCCTTCTGCCAAACGCAGAGCTTCCACAGGCGAAACTCTTTTCCACCATTTTACAAGCCTGCAGACTGGAGAGATACACCGTTAAAAGCGTTAAAAGTATCGCTGCAAGGAAAATCAAAGGATTTGCTGATACTACTGTCTGAGCCGTTTTTCCTGCCTGTGCACTAATTGCAGCATCTGCAGTCAAGGACGGAGCCATACAAAGACCTGCAAGATAACCACAAAGCAATCCGATTGGAATGCCAATAGCTGATAATCTCCACGCCTGCATACGTACAATTTTCTTCAACTGCTTTCCCGTTGTCCCCACATTCTTTAACAATCCGTAAGCCCGGATATCCGTTTTCACAGAAATGTTAAAAATATTATAAATAATCAGGTATCCAGCTAATATGACAAATAGAATCATTATAATTAAAGAAGAAAATGAAAATGAATCCTCTTCAAAAGATTATATGCCGGATTGACTTCCATTCCTGTCCCAGCTTTCGTAAATCCCGCTGCTTTGGATATCTTTTCCGTTTTCTTTTCCAGATTCCAAAGATTCTTGTACCAGACAGAATACTCTTTCCCTCCATTGTAGATGCCATTTTCTAATTCTTCCTGCGTAACGGGATAACGATTCTCCTTTGCATAGGCTTCGGATACCCAGACCATCTGACCTAAAATCGCCCTGCCAGAATCCACATATCTGAAACGTATCTGTCTTATATTGTTTCAGCATGGGATTTACTTCCCAGGTCAGCGTTACTTCTTCCCCAATCTTTGGTGTAACACCCAGAGATTCCAATATCGTGCTGCTAAGTGCTACTTCATTTTCCTTCTCTGGCAGTCTTCCTGTAGTTGGTAGACAATTAAAACTTTCTGCCATATTTTCATCTGCATATCTGACTTCTACTGAAAAGCCAAACCGTTCGTCCATTCCAGCTCCCAGAAAAATACCGGAACCATATCGTTCCACTTCTTCATCCTGTTCTATTGTTTTTGCAATCTCTTCGCATCTTCTTCTGACAAATTCTGCGCAATAGCATGGGATGAATCCATAAATTGCTTAATTTCCGTTGCTCTTTTGGAAAGTATCATGGATACGCTCCCCACAAAGAGGCTTGTAAATAACAGTGATGTCAACATGATTGCAATAACAGCAATAATATTTCTTGCTCGGTTCATTTTCATAAAACGTTTCGTCAATAATCGTAACGTTTCTTTATTCTCTACTTTTACCATATAATCGCCCTCACTATACCAAACCACTGTCTGAAACAATTTTTCCGTCTTCAATCTGTAAAATCCTGTCAGCCATCTGGGCAATCTCCTCATTGTGAGTAATCATTACAATCGTTTGATGAAAACGCTTACTGGTGACTTTTAAAAGTCCCAATACATCCTGACTCGTTTTTGAGTCCAGATTGCCTGTCGGTTCATCTGCCAGCAAAATAGCAGGTTTTGCCGCTAATGCTCTTGCGATTGCCACCCTTTGCTGCTGTCCCCTGACAGTGCACTTGGAAGATTTTCCAATTTTGTCCGAATACCCAGTGTATCAATAATTTCATCTACATAACCTTTTTCTACCTTTTTTCCATCCAGTTTCACAGGAAGAACAATATTTTCCCATACATTCAGCATCGGAACCAAGTTATACTGTTGAAATACGAAACCAATATTCCTGCGTCGGAAAATGGTAAGCTCTTCATCTGTCATATGGCTTAAGTTCTGTCCACAATTACCTGCCCAGATGTTGGATTATCCAAACCACCAATGATATGAAGCAATGTAGACTTTCCACTTCCAGAAGTTCCAACAATCGCTACAAACTCCCCTTTTTTCTACTTCCAGGTTTATACCATCAAGAGCCCTGACTTCTGTTTCTCCTTGTCCATATATTTTTTTAAATTCACTGCTTTTAATATATTCATGCCATCCTCCCATCAAAAAAGTCTGTATTGATCTTTACAATACAGACTTTATCATAGCAATGTTTCCAGCTCGTTTCTGAAATATCACTTATATCAATCTTTACAAAGAATGAATACTGCCCGGCTTTTATTTTAATCTTTCCGCCACGTGCTGTGTATTTAATCGCATTGTCTACAATATTTCCAAGTGCCTCCACAGTCCATTTTGGATCACATCGAACATGCAAATCCGTGTCACATAGACTCAGAGAAATATTCTTCTCCCTTACTTTGACGTTAAACTGCTGCTGTACGGATGCAAACATCTGTGCAATAGTAGTATCCTCCGGATGTACTGCTATAATTCCGCTCTCCATCCGTGATAATTTGACCAATGATTGTATCAGAAAATCTAATTTCTCTGTCTGCTCCAAAATGGTAGCTATCTCCTCCTGATTTTCATGATTTGTTTCAGAGAGTATTTCACCATAAATTTTCAAATTTGAAATAGGAGTCAGTGTCTGATGCGCAATGTCGGAAATAAGTTTTTGTATCACTTCTTTTTGTTCCTGTTGGTTTTTTTTGCCAGAAAACTACTGTCTTCATTCCAAATATTCCATTATGTTTTGCATAGGAAAAAAGTGCATAGCCGAGCGGCAGACCAATGATCAAATGTAACTGCGCATGATAGGTATCCATTTTTATATGCGAAGTATTAGAAATCAAAGTATTCAGACTTTGTTCTACAGATGCCACATCTTTTTTATCACAGTCCACCCACAGATAGCCATAGGCTGTTCCTCTCGGATTCATGGAGCGGTATACACCTTCCGGAATGACAAGATAAGTGTCCGCGCTTACAAAGGATCCTGCAATCTTTCCCTGATAGGTATAGGTTCCACTTCCATTCTCAAAGTCAAATGCAATGGATTCACCCGGAGCATATCCATCTTGTTCCATCCACGTTGACCAGCCAAAGAAAATATCACCATTCTTTACCGCCTGATCATAGTCCATAGAGCCAATATCCCCGTCCTTGGCGCATAAAATCAAAATCATTTTTACTCACAATATCAGCCGGAAATCTTGTTCCGTTCAGATTTACAGAGACAATCTCTCTCGTCATGACATCTGTCACTCCCGGAATGCTTTTGATTTCTTCAATCAGCGAATCATTCAATGGATTATCCGTCAGAATCGTATCCAGATTATTCTCGGGATATCTTTCATCATACTCAGCAGAACAGTCAAGCTGCAGTTCAAATTGTCCATGATTAACGGAAAGACGTGCTTCATGCTCCGTGTCAATATTTCCCACATAATTAGAGATAATCACAAACAATACGCAAAAAAACCCATAGTGAGGATAGTACCAATAGTTCTTTTGGGATTACCCGTTACATTTGCCATTGCCATAGAAAACACGGTGACATTTTTTCTGCCATTCGTTTTCCTTTTTTTTTGTTTTCTGCATTTTCTAAATACCGTGTTGCTTCGATAGGTGAAATCCGTGAAACAATTTTCATTGGTTTACGCAATGCCAAAGCAACGGTAAAAAATGACACGAAAATACATAGAAGCATAACAGGCAGGGAAAACAGTGGCATCTGCTGATTTTGGACTCCCATAGAGCCAGTTCCGGTTAATACAAGGTTTCCCTGTTCTACCAGCCAGTTAAAACCGCATTTTGCAATCAGAAAGCCAAGAAGCAATCCAACTGGTATTGAAAAAAATGTCAAAAAAATGCCCTCTCTGAAGATCAGTTGTTTCATCTGCTTTTTTGTCGCTCCCAGAGCCTTGATTTTTCCATACTCCTGTGTCTTGTTGGCAATACCGACCTGAAAAATATTATAAATGACCACAACAGAGAAAAGTACAATTGCAAGAATCAAAACCCCGCATACCGCAATCGTTTCATAACTCGGCTGCAAGACCCATTGCAAATAGAGATCATTGACTATAACGTTTTTTTCTTCAATCCCACAAGCTGCTGCAATCTGCTTTATAACCGAATCAATATTATTCATAGATACATTTGCAGAATCATTTAAAGTAAAATAAATATTATACTGTCTGTCATTCTCTGCGACGTGCTCATCATAAAACTCCTGTGACCCGAAAGCAACATAAGATGCCTCGATGGTATACTCATCCCGATCATATAGGATTCCGCTGACAACAAATTCTTCCGGCTTATATTCTGACTGCATCCCTGCGCGGTAATCCAGTGTAACCGTATCTCCGATCTTTACATCACCATACCCCATTGCACGAAAAAATGCTCTTCCTGCGGCAATTTCCTGCATTTTTTCCGGATACTTCCCTTCCTTCAACTCATATTCCTGTATTATAAGGAAACATTTTTCTTGCAGTCTCATCCATGCAGACAAAACCGCCTTTTTCATTGCCTTTTTTATGATACCTTCGGTGCACATAGTGTGTAGCATCTATTTCCGCACGGCGGTTTACTTCTTTTAACTGCGATCCGTCTGCGGAAACAAACAGACCATAATTGCTTCCATATGATCCTGCCGCCTGACTTTTCTGTAAACGGATCATTCCATTTCCCACAGTACTGATAATCACAAGCAGCATCGTAGTCAGACATATGGACATCATGATCAGTATACTTCTTGTCTTGTTCTTTTTGTCATTGCTATATGCAATCCTGCTTATTGTCTTCATCTAAAATCCACCACCTGTCCATCCTCAATTACCAGAATACGATCAGCGACCTGTGCAATTTCGTCATCATGGGTAATCATTACAATTGTCTGTCCATATTTTTTTGCTGTCATCTTAAGCAGGGCGATTACCTCATCACTGGTCTTAGAATCAAGATTTCCTGTGGGCTCATCTGCAAATATAATTTCCGGACGATTCACCAGTGCTCTTGCAATTGCTACTCTCTGCTGCTGTCCTCCGGATAACTGATTTGGCAGATTATAAATCCGGTTTTCAATCCCCAGAGTTGCAATAATATCATTTACATATGCTTCATCCACTTTTCTTCCATCCAGCCCCAGTGGCAGTACAATATTTTCCCAGACATTAACAGATGAAACCAGATTAAATGCCTGAAAAACAAATCCGATTTTTCTTCTGCGGAAAACAGCAAGGGCATCTTCCTTCATCCTGTATAAATCTTTCCCCGCTAAAGTAACACTGCCTTTTGTCGGAGTATCAAGCCCTCCAAGCATATGAAGTAATGTACTTTTACCTGAACCTGACTTTCCGACAATTGCGACAAATTCTCCCTGCTCAATCTGAATGTCCACCTGATTGACCGCTTTGACCTGATTCTCACCTGCGCCATAAAATTTACAAAGCTGCTTGGTTTCTAATATCACACTCATGTGTTGCCTCCTTTTCAATTCTGTAAAGTGTACCTTTTCAACCTACATCCAAATTGTATCAGGATAATCTTTCATTTCACTTTCAAAAAACGAGCAGAAGTCTTACAGAATTGTAAGATTTCTGCTCACTTAAAATTTAACCAACATATGGTAATTGAATCACAAACGTGCTTCCTTTTTTTTTTTTTGCCGGAGGTTACCATAATCGTACCTGCGTGTTTTTCGATACTTTCTCTCGATAGAAAAAGTCCGATTCCTGTACCACTCTTTTCCATGACCTCCCTGGAACTTCCTCTGTAAAATCGTTGAAAAATTTTGTGATACTCATTCTGCGGAATACCAATTCCCTGATCCTCAATTTCCATTCTTACAAGATCGTTTCTTTTTTGTAATCGGATAAATATTTTTGAACCACACGGACTGTACTTGACCGCATTATCCAGAACGTTTCTCATCCGCTTTAGGATAAGTGCGGTTCACAGCAGATATGACAGTATCTATAAGTGGAAGTTTTTTCTTATTCATCTGAATCAGTCCAGTTTCCATCTTGGATATTTCAAGAAGCGACTGCAATAATGTCTCCAGTCCATCCAGAGCACTCCGACAACGGATACGAAACTCCATATCACAGTGCTTACAGCACCGGTCACCATAACCTGATGCCGGAATTGCAATAAAATGCATTCCCTTTATTTCCCCAGTATCCATATTGCTCCAATAATCGCCTTCCCTGTTCGTTAGTTTCAATATCCTTATCCTTAAGCAATTCTGAAACAGCATCCAGCCCGGAAAATTCTTCCTTTGCAGCA
>VOFC01007006.1_pt1 | contig 23100 bp, 39 predicted proteins | sample 5384161 | NCBI WGS metagenome assembly VOFC01 (sample SAMN12384722, study PRJNA508395) | human gut metagenome | isolation source: healthy gut B | host: Homo sapiens | reverse complement strand
GCGCGGCGAGCGGCGTTCGCTATCGCCCGGTGCTCGCGCGCGGAGGACGCGCACGGTGAAGGATCTGGCGCAGATGCTGGCCGCGCCAGGGGCGCGTTCTGCCGGGCGGCTTCATCTACATGGCCGATATTCTGGCGATGCCGGACGTGGTGGAGCGGATGGGCACGATCATCGCCTCTCAATTTTACCGCGCGGAACCGGATTTCGTCTTGACGATGGAGACGAAGGGCATTCCGGTTGCGATGATGACGGCGCGGGCGCTGGGCGTTCCGACGGTCATCGTCCGCAGGGACAGCAAAGGTGTACGAGGGTCCGGCGGTGAACATCAACTATCTCTCCGGCTCGGGCAGCCGGGTGGAGACGATGAGCCTTTCCCGCCGCGCGGTGAAGGAAGGCCAGCAGGCGCGCTGATTGTGGACGACTTCATGCGCGCGCGGGCGGCACGGCGCGCGGCATGGTGGACATGATGCGCGAGTTTTCAGTGACGGTCGTCGGCGTATGCGTGCTGATTTCCACAGGAGCCTGCAGAAAAAAGCGGCTGGACGGCGTGAAGAGCCTGCTGGTCATCGAAGAGGCGGACGAGCACGAACGCCACCGAACATCCGCCCGGCAAACTGGCTCTCTCCGAAGCTGTGGAGAAAGAACAAGGCGTAAGCAGGGGCAGGGGACGATGAGGGCAGGCGCCCTCAGCTCCGGCAGGAACCTGAGGTTCCTGCACCTCCCACTCGCTTCGCGGCATGCCGCGAAAGCAGGGGAGAAATCAAGGAACAGGGAACGAACGCCCGCTGTGCGGGAACGCAGTGAGCGAAATTCGGAAGGTTCTGGTGGGGTTCGCGGCAAAGCCATGCGAGTTTTCCCGGAACGAACAATCCCCTTTTTGAGCAGGAATCCCCATTTTGGCGCTCCCGCATAGAACCGTTTTGGGAAACGGAGGAACCATGTATATTGGCGGTCGGCCCTGCGGCCAGCGGGCAATGAATACGCGGAACGAGACATAATGTCGGCTTTGACGTGATCCGATGTGATCGGCAAACCGCTGCTTTTCCGTGCTTACCAAAAACGCAGCGCACGCAGACGGCGGGAAGATCTTTTCCGGCGGCTGGGCGGCGGTGCTCGTCAAGCCGCAGCACGTTTATGAACACTCTCCGGTCAATGCGTCACGGAGCTGGTTTCGTGGTATAAGCCGGAGATGGATCACCTGATGGTCGTCTTGACGGGCGATGCCGCGGGCAAACTGCGCATGCGCGGACGCGCGGCGCGGGCATCGCATGATGCCGCGCTCGGCGTATTGGCCTTTAACCGAAACACCATTTTCCGCGTCTGCGCGTCGGCGACAAGGCCGATTGACCAGCCTGGGAATTAGGAGCTGGGTGCTCGCGGCGGTTACGAACCGCGCGAATACATCGCAAACGCAGTTCAAGCGATTTCTGCGTGCGCGGCGGGATCATCGACGTGGGTGCCGACGGACTGGAGCGCCATGCGCATGGAGTTTTTGACGCCGGTGATTCCATCCGTCGCTGCAGCGACGTGATGAGCCAGCGCAGGCGTGGCAACATGCCGGAGGTTGTCATCCCGCCCGCCAGCGAAGCGCCCGAACCTCAGGTTCCTGCTGGGAAGAGCCATGCGCCCGCCTGCTGCGGGAAAAAGGCACGGCGGAAATCGCCGCCCAGAAAGGCTGAGTCCAAAAAGACGCAACGAAGCGTTTTCCCGATCTGGGGCAAAGCCCCATCGTAAGAACGTTATCATGCAGACGCATTTTTTCTCTTTGGTCGGCCAGGCTACAAGCCGTTTGAGCAACCGGTGCAGGAAAAGCATCAACCTGCGCGGTACGGACAGACGGCATGGCGGGCGCGCAGATTACATGAATCGCCTGATTGTCGCTAGCCGCGAGCCGGAGCGCTTCTTTTCCGCAATGCGACAGCCGGATCGGCGCGATTTTGGACCAAAGATCTTTCCGCGCGCTGGGCGGCGGCGTGAACCCTGCTCCCTCGAACGCAAATCACCTTCTATCAGGATGTGGCGGCCAGCCGCGCGGCAGACGACGGCTCGTGCTGACGACGATTCTGCGCCCGGTGGAGCAGCGATGCGCGCCCGCTGCTCGCCCAGATGGACGGCATGGCTCCATCGCATGATGCCGCGCGAGGCGTTTGCGCCGAATTTCCATTTCGCTGCGCGTGGGCGACGGACGCCGATCGACCTGCTGATCGAGCGGTTCTTGCGGCGGGCTACACGCGGGAACATGGTCGAGGGCAAGGGCAGTTCTCCCGTGCGCGGCGGGATCATCGACGTATACCCGGCCGACGCGGAGCGCGGTGCGCATCGACGGTTTTTTGACGACGAGCTGGATTCCATCCGCGCGGTCGATGTATGAGCCAACGCAGTCAGGGCAATATGCAGGAGGTCGTCATCCCGCCCGCGAGCGAAGCGCGCCTTGCCGCAGGGGAACGGAAGTGCACGCCGCACTGCTGCTGACGCGGCGTTCAAGGCGCTGATGGACTCCAAGCAGGTTGCGATTCTGGCACCGACGACGATTCTGGCGCAGCAGCACTACAACACGGTCTTGAAGCGCTTCAAGGGCTTCCCAGTCAAGGTGGACGTGCTGAGCCGCTTCCGCACGGCGAAGGAAACCAAGGACGTTCTGCGCCGCGTGAAGGAGGGCGAAATCGACATCCTTGTCGGTACGCACCGCATTCTGGGCAAAGACGTGCAGTTCAAGAACCTCGGTCTGCTGATTGTGGACGAGGAGCAGCGATTTGGCGTGCAGCATAAGGAAATCATCAAGAACATGAAGCATCAGGTGGATGTGCTGACGCTCTCCGCCACGCCGATTCCGCGCACGCTGCACATGTCGATGGTCGGCATCCGCGATATGTCTGTGCTGGAAACGCCGCCGGAGGAACGACTGCCGGTGCAGACACGCGTGATTGACTACAACGACGGTGTGATTCGCGACGCGATTCTGCGCGAGGTGTCGCGCGGGGGACAGGTGTACTTCCTCTATAACTCTGTGCAGACCATCGGCGCGTTCTATGAGCGCTTGAAGCAACTTGTGCCGGAAGCGCGCATCGGCGTGGCGCACGGGCAGATGCGCGAACACGGCTTGGAGGACGTGATGATGGACTTCTACGGCGGCAGCTACGACGTGCTGCTCTGCACGACCATCATCGAAAGCTTTCAAAAATTAGGGAGGGGGTAAAACGCAAAAGGTTGAAATGTAGGATAATCGGGCATATAATGAAATGGAATATTTGGGCAATACAGGCAGAAAGATGGAAACGAAACAGAGGGATGTGAATATGCGGAAGAAAAAGGTTACATGCAATCATTTGTTTGTCCTGTTCATGATGCTCTGCGCCTGTGCGGCGGCGGAAGGGACGCGTGGTGCGCGTGGCTTTTCTGAACAGGAGGGCATGATTTCATCGGCCATACGGGCAAAATCACGGGTATAATTTTGATTATCTCGAAAAAGATTTCGGAATATACGGGCTGGCAGATTGAGTATGTGACATATTCCACGGCGGATTACAACGAGGCCATCGGGCAGGCAATCGAGGATTGCGGGCGGGCAGGGTGGATCTGCTCGGCCCTGGATGCTCAAGACTTCGCCAGTCGCAGGATGCGTTTGAATTTCCGGAAAACAGCTACGGCACGGTGTATACCACGCTGTGCGCGCGCGCCGGCGACGAGCCGCCTGCGCGAGACGAACATCAGAGCGCGAAGCCGCGCGCGTCGACCTGGGCAGGCGACGACCCAAACAACGAGGTCGTCCATTATCTGGAAGCGGAAAGCATCGAGTATGAGCTTATGTTTTTAGCAGCGCGGCGGAACAGGGAACAGCAGGCGCTGATGAACGGCGAGGTGGATGTGATTTCCGGCCTGTCGCTTTCGCCGATTGCCAACACGCGCATCGTGGAGCAGTTTGCCGCGCGGCCGTATTATTTCGCCGCGACGAAGGGCGATACGGAATTGATCAGGAGCTGGACGAGACGATCGCGCGCATTGATCTGGTGCAGCCCCAGCTTCAGGAAAAAGCTCTACAACAAGTATTTCAAGCGGACGGAAGACGCCTATCCGATCACGGAGGAGCAGAAAAAGAACGTCGCCGCGATGAAGACGCTCAAATTATGCTCTGCGTGAAGGACGACGCGCCGTATGTCTACGAGGAAAACGGTGAAGCGAAAAGGCATGCTGGTTTCCATTCTCGACGACTTTGCCGAGCAGATGGGCATCAGAACCGAATACGCTTTCTGTGAGCGAAACGACGAGGAAGAACTGCTCGTCGCGCAGAAAAAATACGATATTGTGGCGGGACTGCCGTTTACGGCGGCGCTGTGCGCGAAGCTGGGTATTGTGCGCAGCGAGACGATTCTGGATTCCACGCTGGCCTATGCCCAAATCCGATGGAAGAAAAGCGGGATACCGTGGCGACGGTGCGCGGCGTGGAGGAACAGCTCGATCTGACCGGATTTAAGACCGTCGATTTTTACGACACGGCGCTGGAATGCGTGCAGGCGGTGAAGGACGGTAAGGCGGACGTCGCCATCGGCGACCGTTCCTCGCTGAACTATTACATCTATGCCACAAACAGCGCGCTGACGATGAGCGCCATTTCCGGCGATGAGCAGAAAATCTGCGTGGCGATTTCGCGGGAATGCAGCGACGCGTTTTCGAGGCGTTCAATTACTACGTATACAGCCTGTCCAATCAGGATAAGACGCGGTACCTGAGCGAAGCGAACATGCAGAGCAGCGCGACAGCGCTCAGGCACCGTCAGCGAGCACCCCGATCAGGCGGCGGGCGTCATCGCGGCTGCGGCGCTGCTGCTGGTTTTTCGGCGGTGTTCGCGCTGATTTATGCGCGGCAGATGACCGCAAGAACGCCCAGCTGCGTGTGGCCAACGAGGCGAAAAACAATTTCCTGACCCGCATGGGGCACGACATCCGCACGCCGATGAACGGCATCCTGGGCATGATCGACCTGGCGGACAAGCTGCCGGAGACGACCGAAACCATTCGGGATTATCACAAAAAGATCCGCGCGGCGACGGAAGAGCTGCTCAGCCTGGTCGGCGACGCGCTGGATATGAGCAAGCTTGAATCCAAAGAGGCGGCGTTTGAGCGGGAATCCGTTTCCCTGCGCGAGCTGCTGGAGGACTGCCAGGGACAGGATGGAGCCGCGCGCCGCGCAGAGCGGCATTCTGTTCACGGCGGTGGGGCTGACCGATTTTGATCCGCCGCGCGTGATTTTAAGCCCGCGATACATGAACCGGATTCTTTCCAACGTGATTGGAAACGCCATCAAATACAACAAGCCCGGCGGCGCGGTCGGCTTGGCCGCGAAGATCGTCGATCAGACGGCGGACAAGGTGATCTGCGAATTCTGCGTAACGGACACGGGCCTCGGCATGAGCGAGAGGATTTCAAAGCGGATGTTCCAGCCGTTTGAACAGGGAGCACGGCGGCGCGCGCAGCGGCTGCAAGGGCACAGGCCTCGGACTGACCATCGTCAAAAAGATCATCGATCAGGCGGGCGGCGACATCAGGTCAACAGCAAGCTCGGCACGGGCACGACCGTGAAATGGACGCTGCCGTTTGAAATAGACAAAGGCCTGTAAATCCGGCGAGGGGGACGAGTTCGATCTGACGGACATGCGTATTCTGGCGGCAGAGGGACCAGCATGATGATGCCGATGAGGACGGTGGCCTGCTTACGGTTCCAGCCCAGCTCGTCCTCGAAGGTGGAGACAGCGCTTTCCGTCAGGGCGATAGAGCTGGTGACAGCGGCGAAAAGCACCAGCGTAAAGAAGAGGATGCCCACCACCGTGCCGAGACCCATGCTCTCAAAGACCTTGGGGATGGTGATGAACATGAGGGCCGGGCCGGCCTGCAGAGTGTCCGGGTCGCCGCCGGAGAAGGAGAAGACCGCCGGAATGATCATCAGGCCCGCCATGATGGCAATGGCCGTGTCAAAAATTTCGACGTTCTCGGTGGACTCCTCAATCGAGACGTCCTTTTTCATATAGGAGCCGAAGGTGACGAGGATGCCCATGGCGATGGAGAGGGAGTAGAACATCTGCCCCATGGCGGTCACGACGGTCATCCAGGAGAAGTTGGCGAGATTGGGCACGAGGAAATACTTCACGCCCGCCAGCGCCCCGGGCCGGGTGACGGAGTAACCCGCAATGATGACGGAAAGCACCACGAGGATGGGCATCATGACTTTGGAGACCCGTTCCACGCCGTTGCGGACGCCCGCAAAGATGATCGCCAGCGTGAAGATGGTGAAGATGACAAAGCAGATCTCCGCCGAAGCACCATTGGAGATGAAGGCCGAGAAGTAGCCGTCTGTGGCCAGCTCCTTGCCGTGCCCGCTGACGTAGTCGGCCAGATACCGGATGACCCAGCCGCCGATGACCGAGTAATAAGGCACGATAAGGATGGGGATGATGGCGTTTATCCAGCCGCCGAAGGAACGCCCGCCCTTTTTGCCGAAGGCGGCGAATGCGCCCACCGGGCTTTTTTTGGTCATCCGGCCCAGGGCCGTTTCTGCAACGATCATGGAATAGCCGAACGTGAACGCCAGCAGAATGTAGATGAGCAGAAAAATACCGCCGCCATAATAGTTGTTCTTGTAGTCGCTGTCCATTCGGCTGTTCTGGAAGGTGGAAATGACGTAGCAGTAGGAGCCGGTCTGTTTCAGAATCGCCTTGGCGAGCACGTCGCGGCGGGAGGACTCGTTGACAAAGCGCTTGCCCTCCCCTGATTGACGTACATATTCGTGCCTTCGCCGATGATGTTGCTGGTGCTGCCGGTCACAGGATCGGCCAGCGGGAGAAGCTGAATCACCTTACTGCATGCCGATCAGCGCGGCGCCGATTTCCTTCGCCATGACGATGCCGTCGCCGGTGATCGTCGGGGCGTTGGTGGTCGGGACGGCCTCGGTCAGGTTGCCCCAGATTTCGTCGTATTCCTGACGCATTTCGACGTTCGCGCTGAAACCGCCGCTGGCGACGATGACGCCCTTTGTTCGCGCTGACGGTGTAAGGCGTTCCGTCCACAGTGGAAACGCCGGTCACGCCGACCATTTGCGGGCGTCATCCTTCACCAGATGCTCGGCGCGGCACTCGAAGACGGTGGTCACGTCCAGATTTTCGTTCTGGATGGCGTCGCTGATGACGTTGATGAAGCCCTGACCGCTGGCATAGGTATCGGAGGCTTTGGCAGCGCATCCAGATCGAGCCGACGATGGCGACGGTTTTCTTTTTCCACGTGAAGCCATGGTCGCTCAGCCAGTTCATGGAATCGACATCGCCGTAGCACATCATCTCGATCAGCTTCGCTGTCGCCGAGATAATCGCCGCCGTCATAGGTCTGGATCATGTGCAGTTCGGGGGAATCGAACAGATACTCGTGACCCGCGGCCAGGTGCTCGGCATACTGCTCTTTCACCTGGCCTGCCAGGGAAGCCATGCGCTCGTCCTTCGGCTCAAAGGGAGATGGCAACGCTCGATCTCCTTTCTGGCCGTCAGTCAGAGACGCATACTGGAGATAATCCGGGTGAGCCGCCTGATAGTAGCCGCCCGAGAGGATGGTGTTGCCGCCGTAGGCCGCGCCCTTTTCCAGAATGATGACGGAAGCGCCTTCCTCAGCAGCCGTCAGCGCCGCGGCAAGGCCGCGCCGCCGCCGCCGACAACCACAACGTCGGCGGAGTTTGACTTTTCTTCGCCCAACCTTTTTTCAACCGGGACGGCCTTGAGCGCGTCCACACGTCGCCGCGCCGGCCTGATTCACAGCGTCGGCCACGGCTTCAAGGATGCCGTTAGAGGTGAAGGTCGCCCAGAAGTCGCGACGTCACGCCCAGGGACTGATACTTCACGATTTCCGCGGGGATCTTTCGACAGCCGCGTCGCAGACGCCGGGTTGTCGTTGCAGGAAACCACTTCGATGCCGGTGATTGTGTCCGCATCAAAGGTGACGGCTACCTCGATCTTGTCGAGCATGCCGGTGCCGGTTCCCGTGTACGTAAACCTGTGACCTTTGGAGGCCAGCGCCGCCGGAACGGCGGAGACCAGCATCATCAGACAGAGCGGGTGAAATGTTGACAGCCGCAAGTCAGGCAGTTTCTTCATGTTGTTTTCCTCCGTAAACAAGATTGTGAAGGATAAACCTTCTCTGCTATTTTGTACACCTTCAACCGGGTTGAATGTCCACGTAAAGACAAAAAGCGGAAAAATCCGCTTTTTGCGTTCAATAGATGCAAAAGGCGCTCAGCGCATGGTGTAGGACGGGCCAGCCAGACCTCGTAAAACCGTTCATAATCCGGCTCTTTTCGGCTTTCATGGTGAGCTCACCATGCGCGTAAACGCGTCCGCCGTGGGGACGAGCCGGTTTTCGCGAGCAGTCCAGACCAGCGGGGTCGAGCATATGAATCGGAACGGAATCTTCCCCAACCACCTTGCCCGCGAGGATGGTGTGAACGGCGGCGTTGACGGTCAGCGGGAAAGCACTCGACCACCGCGCCGTCCATGCGGTGGTGCCGCTGGGTGGCGGTGGTGTTCCAGCGGATATCCACGCCGTTCTAGCCGCAGGAAATAATCGAACGGCTGGGCGCGCGGTGATAGATGGATTCCAGCGGAACCTGCTGATTTGCTCAGGCCGACGAAGGAAAACGGTGTTCTTCGCCTCGCCCACAAGGTGCCAGCAGCTCGTTCCCGCGCGTCGCCGGAACCGAGGTCGTCGCCATAGCGTCGCTGAGGCATGGCGATAATCCACGCCCAGAACATGGAGGATTCCACGCCGATGGTGCCCGTTCTCACGGCCGGAAGAGAGACGGTGGTGATCTCCCATGCCAGTTCGCAGGTCCGGCGACTTCGTCCCTCACCCATGACTTCTGTTCAGGTCGTTCAGGCGGCGGAGCATGCGGAGGCGTTGGAATCAGGGTCTGTTTTTTGAGCCAGTTTTCCATGCGTCTGATTCGCGACGATCGCTTCGCAAAACTGCGGCATCGGCCACGCTGCGTCTGTTGATGTAGCGCCGGCGGCCTCCGACAACGGTAAAGGCCGTCACGTCGCCGCGAATTAGGAAACTAAATCTGGCGCGCTGTATCGCCGCGCCGATATCCAGAACGGCGCTGAGCAGTCTTCATGTTCTTCATGTAGCCCTTTTCTTTTTTTTCTGCGGATGGACGATTTGCCTTTGCGTTGGTCGTTTTCGTGTTATCACGATGATGGGTTCGGTGGACAGCCCCAAACAGACGGTTTCGTCCGGAAATTCGGCCCAGATGGTGGACAGCGCATAGGTGTTCAGACCGTAACCGTGCGGCAGGTTCCGCTTTGGTGGTGGAAAAGCCGCCGCGCCCGCGTGGCGGCGTTCGCCCTGACTAGCGGTTTTCCGTGCGGATGACGGAAAATTTGTTTCTATTTACAGTTTATTTTTAGGTGATTTGTCAAGGCGGAAAGACCGAAAGGCGTCAGGTTTAAACCAGACGCGCCGATTTGAAGGGGACGAAATGACTTGCTCGCGACGCGGAGGCATTCGGGTTTTCCGCGAGAGGCGCAAAGCTGGTCAGGCGGCGATAATCCGCCCCTCGCAGGCCGCCATCGCGCCTGGCGATGTTGTGGACGAGCTGCAACGCTCATGCCGGAAACGTTGTTGCCGGTGGCGCCGGAAGCGCCCATGCCGATGACCGGCACGTCGCAGTCGGCGACGGTATCGACATACGGCGTCTGATTCGCGACGATTGCTTCGCAGAGCCGCGGCATGGCCGCGCCGCCTCCCCTTATCCGTTTAAACTGCGATTATCGTATCATATTACAGCGCGAAAATCCACTGTAAACCGCTTTTTTTCCGCGAAAAGCCCGCTTTTCAAGCCCTGTGCGATGCGGTATAATGAATCGAAAATCGACGCGCCGGACGACGGCCGATCCGGGCACGCGAGAAAACGAAGGCGCAAAGCTTTTTACAACCAGGAGTCTGAACATGACCCGGAAACGGAACTGAAAAAGAGACGATCGCCCGGATCGTTCGCGCCGGATGAAGCGGCGCGGGCGGCGGCGCACGCGCACTGGGCGCGGCTGGCAGAAGCTGCTCGGCGGGCTGGGCGCGCTGGAGACGATGATCGAGAACGCGGCGGCGCTGACCGGGCATGGAAAATCGCCATCGACGTGAGCGGCGCGCGGCGTTGGTGCTCTGCGCGGATAACGGCGTGGTGGCGCAGGGTGTGAGCCAGACGGATCAAAGCGTGACGCGCGCCGTGGCGGAAAACCTCGCGGCGGCGCACCACGAGCGTCTGCCGGATGGCGGCCGCCGCCGCGCGGTGCGACGTTGTGCCGGTGGATATCGGCATGGCGGGGAGAAAAAAGGTGCGCGCGTGCTGGACCGGCGCATCGCGGACGGCACGGCGGATTTCACGCAGGGGTCCCGCCATGACGCGGAGCAGGCGGGCCATCGAAAGCGGCATGGCGGCTCGTCAGGGATTGGAAAGCGGGGTTATACCCAGGGTGCTGGCGACGGGCGAAATGGGCATCGGCAATACGACGACGTCCAGCGCGGTGGCGGCGGTGCTTTGGGCGAGCCGGTGGAACGGATGACCGGGCGCGGCGCGGGGCTTTCCGACGCGGGGCGCGGTGTCGCGCAAAATCGACGCCATCCGGCGCGGATCAAAGCGTTTCGCGCGCGGCGCACCTGCGGCCGAACGCCGACGATCCGCTGGATGTTGTGGCCAAGCTGGGCGGGCTGGGATATCGCCGGACTCACCGGACGGCGCGCATGTTTGAGGGCGGCGCGATCCATTGGCATTCCGATTGCGATGGATGGCTTTATCAGCGGCGTGGCGGCGTTGTGCGCGGCGCGCCGCCTGTGCCCGAGGGGCTGGCGCGCAAATCGGCGGCGTTTAATCGCCAGCCACGCGTGTTTTTGGCCTCGGAACCGGCGGCGCGGCTCTGTGCTGGAGGCGCTGGGCAAACAGCCGCTCATCACGGCAGACATGCACCCTGGGCGAGGGGACGGGCGCGGTTGCGTCCATCCCGCTGTGGGATATGGCGCTGGCCGTGTATCAGGGCTGCTATTCGTTTGCGGAGGGCGGCATTGCGCCGTATACGCCGCAATGCTGACGCTGGTTGTCGGCGGTTCGGCCAGCGGCAAGAGCGCGTTTGCAGAGCGGCTCGCCGTGCAAAGCGGGCCTGCCGCGCTTTTTACGTGGCGACCATGCGTGTCTGGGACGCGGAGAGCGAGAAGCGCGTGGCGCGCCACCGGGACATGCGCCGGGAAAAGCGATTTGACACGCTGGAATGCCCGCTGCATCTGGAAAAACTGGACATGCCGGCGCGCGGAACGGCGCTGCTGGAGGACATGGGCAATCTGGCCGCCAACGAGTTGTATGACGCGGACGGCGCGAAGGCGGATGCGGTTTCAGGCGATTCTGCGCGGCGCGGACAGGCCTGCGCCCAATGCGCGCATCTGATTATCGTGTCGAACGAGGTGTTTCGCGGCGGGCGGATTATGCGGGCGATACGGACGCGTATCTGCTGGCGCTGGCGCAGATCAACAACGCGCTGGCGGCGCGGGCCGGAGAATGTCTGCCGCGTGGTCTGCGGAATACCCAAATGGGTGAAGGGAGGAAACGGCTTGGTCGTGCTTGAAACCGTCTGCGTGGCGTTTGCGATGTTTTCCGCGCTGCCCGTGCCGCATGTAGACTGGAACGAACGGAACATGCGCTATGCGATGGCGGCGTTTCCCGTTGATCGCACGGTTATCGGCGCACTGTGGTGCGTCTGCGGGCTGATGCCCCTGCCGGAAATGGTGAAGGCGGCGGGATTCTGCCTGATTCCGTTGCGGCGACGGGCGGCATTCATCTGGACGGCTTTGCGGATACGTCCGACGCGCTTTCCAGCTATGGCGACAGGGAAAGAAGCGGTACATCTCAAAGACCGGCACTGCGGCGCGTTCGCAAGTGATCCGCCTGTGCGGCTATTTCGTGCTGTATTTCGCGCTCTGCGCCTGTCTGCTTTTTGACGCCGCGCGTGGGCGCCGTGGTCTGACGCTGGCTCGTGCTGGAACGCGCCTTATCCGGCTATGCAGGTTGCGTGACGTTCCCGATGGCGAAGAACACGAGGGCTGGCGCACGTTCGCCACGGCGGCGGATAAGCGGCGCGTGCAGATCGTCCTGCTGGCGGTGAGCGTCTGCGTCGGCGCGGGCATGGCGCTGCTGGGCGGCGGGCTGCTTGCGCTGGCGGCGCTGGCTGTCCTTTGGCGGTATCGCGCCGTGGCGGCGAAGCAGTTCGGCGGCATTACGGGCGATCTGGCAGGCTGGTTTTTGCAGCGCGCAGAGCTTGTCATGGATACTGGCGGCACTGCTGATTTCGGGAGGGGTGGATCGGGTGATTTTCATCACAGGGCCGCTGTACAGCGGCAAGCGGACGTTCGCGCGGGAAACTCGGCGGGCGGCAGATTTTTCGACGTGCAGAATCTTGCGGCTCAGGCCGACGATTTGGACAGGCTGGCGGACGAGCTGGCGGCGGATTACGACGTGGCGGCGGCGACGGAAATCGGCGGCGGCATTGTGCCGATGGACGCGGGCGAGCGGCGCGCGCGCGGGAGGCAGCCGGGCGGCTGGCCTGCCTGCTGGCGGCGCGCGCGACACGGTGATCGAGATGTTTGCGGCATCCCGACCGCGCTCAAGGGGGAATTGCCATGCTGATTGTGCGCCCGCCACGGGGAGACGGCGTATAACGAGCAGCATCTCTATCAGGGCGCGTCGGATGTGCGCTCTCGCCAGCGGGAAGAGCCGCGCTGAAAAAAGGCCGATTTTGAGACGGAAACCGTCTCATGTCACCCCCTCTGCCGAACGGCGCAGACGGCGCGGATTTTTTCCGCATGCGCGGCAGATCGTCGTTCCGGCTTTGCTGGGGAGATGGATTTCGGCGTTTTTGAGGGGCGCACCGGGACGAAATGAAGGATGACGCGGCCTATTGCGCGTGGCTGGCCTCTGTGCTGAAAGCCCTGCCCGAATGGGGGAAAGCAAGGCAGTTTTCTGCAGCGGGTCTGCCGCGCGTTTGAAAACTGGCGGACGAGGGCGCTTGCGCGCGGAGACGAGCCGCTCACCATCGTCGCGCACGGCGGCACGCAGATGGCGGCGCTGAGCCGCTTTGCCGAGCCGCATCAGGATTATTTCGACTGGAATGCGCCGCCTGCGGGCGGCTTTGTGTTGATGCGGACGAATGGCGCGCGCGGCGGCGCCCTGCGTGATAAAGACCGTTGGCTATGCGGAGGAACGGACATGAACATTCTGTATGCGATGCTGGGCGGCTTTGCGCTGGACCTGGCTTTTTGGCGACCCGGCGTGGCTGACGCATCCGTGGTCATCATGGGTAAACCATCAGCGCGCTGGAACGGGCTGCGCCGCGCCTGCCGAAAACGCCAAAGGGGCGAACGGTTGGGCGGGCTGACGCTGGCCTTGTGCTGCCGGTCGGCACGCTGCTGCTGACCTGGCGGCGTCTGCCGCTGGCCTGGTTGGTTCATCCCGCCCTTTTTGCGGTCGAGTCAACTCTGGTGCGCGGCAGGCGCTGGCGATGCGACCGGGCTCGCCCAGGGAGAGCACGAGATATCTACCGCCAGCTGGAAAGGACGACCTGCCCGCGGCGAGAAAAGGCGGTCAGCCGCATTGTCGGCCGGGACACGGAGAAGCTGACGCGCGAGGGCGTGACGAAAGCGGCGGTGGAGACAGTCGCCGAAAACGCGAGCGACGGCGTGATCGCGCCGCTGTTTTTACATGATGCTCGGCGGCGCCCGCTGGCGCTGACCTATAAGGCCGTCAACACGATGGACAGCATGGTGGGCTACAAAACGAGCAATACCTGAATTTCGGGCGCGCGGCGCAGCCAAACTGGACGACGCGGCAAACTACCTGCCCAGCCGGATTGCGGCGCTCTTGTGGATTGCCGCGGCGGCATTGACGGGAAACGACGCGAAAGGCGCGTGGCGTATCTGGCGGCGCGACCGGCGCAACCACGCCAGCCCGAACAGCGCGCAGACGGAAAGCGCCTGCGCCAGGGCGCTGGGGGTTCCGGCGCTGAGCCAGGCCGAGGGTGTGCCGCAGGAGCGTATCCTCTGCGGCAACGGCGCGGCGGAGACTGATCTTCCGGCTGGTCTGGGCCGTAAGCCCCATAAGGCGCTGGTGACAGCCCCGACTTTTGCCGAGTACGCCTCTGCATTGGATACGGTGGGGTGCGAAGTGAAACGCTTCTTCCTCGAGGAAGCGAATGATTTCGCTCCGACGGACGCCCTTGTGGACGCCGTGGACGAGAGCATCGACATGGTGTTCCTCTGCCAGCCGAACAACCCGACGGGGCAGCTGGCCTCACCCGAACTGGTGAAAAAAGTTGCTGCGCCGGTGCGGGGAGTGCCGCACGATTTTGGCCGTAGATGAGTGCTTTCTGGACTTTCTGCCCGACGCCGACGGGTGGACCGCGAAAACCTCTGCTGGAAAGTGGGAACCTCGTCATCCTGAAAGCTTTCACCAAGCTCTACGGCATGGCCGGCGTCCGGCTGGGTTACTGCCTCTGCGGCGACGAAACGCTTCTGGAAAAAATGCAGACAGCGGGGCCAGCCGTGGGCCGTGTCCAGTCTGGCGCAGGCGGCAGGTGTCGCGGCCCTGAAAGAAACCGCTTATGTGGACGAGGTACGCGCCCTTATCGCCCGGCAGCGGCCCGTTCTGACGGCGGGCCTGCGGGCGCTGGGCCTGCGGGTCATCGATGGAAAGGCGAACTATCTGCTCTTCCGCGCGCCCGCCGACCTGAACGAAGGCTTCGCCCGCTGGGAACACAGGTGCGCAGCTGCTCGAATTATCCGGGCCTCGGGCCGGAGTGGTACCGCACGGCGGTGCGCACGGCCCCCGAGAACGCCCGGCTGCTGGAACTTATGAAAGAGGTGCTGGGATGAGCAGGGCAAAATGCATCATGGTGCAGGGTACGATGAGCGGTGCAGGCAAAAAGTCTGCTCTGCGCGGCGCTCTGCCGCATTTTTTTGCGCAGGACGGCCTGCGCGCCGTGCCGTTCAAGAGCCAGAACATGGCTCTGAACAGCTTCGTCACATTTCCGCACGAAACGGCAGCTGGTGCCGGACATCCTGAAGGCATAGAGCGGTGGCCGATGGCGCTCTCCGGGCTGGGCTGGCGACGCGGACGGTGTTCGACGCAGCGAGGGCGCGCGGCCGCACCAGGGCGAACTGTTCGGCGCGCTGACGGGTTAAGCGAGATTCACAACGGGCGGACGGAAGTCGGCGGCGCGCCGCTTTGGTGCTGGAAGATGGAACGCCGGAGGGATGCGTCAACCGGAATGTGTTTGGCACCTATCTGCACGGCTTATTTGACAGCGGCGAGCTGACGGGCGCGTTGGTCAGGATGCTGTGCGCGCGTAAGGGGATTTCGCCGACGCAGACGCAGCTGATGTCGATGGCGGATTATCGGCAGCAGCAGTTTGATTTGCTGGCCGACGGCGCGGCAGGCGCTTTCGACATGGGCGCGGTTTACCGCGCGATAAACACGGCTTGAGGCCGCTCTCGCTTCCGCCAAAGTCTTATACACGCGGAAAACGGATTGCAGTTTTCAGCAAAGAGAAAAAGGGTCTGTCTCAAAATGATTTTTTAGAGAATCATTTTGAGACAGACCTTTTTTTAGCGCATGGAAAACAACGGCCGGCTGGCCGCGGGCAGAAGTTTGAAGTTTTACAAGAATTTGGCAGGTATAATGATGGAGCGAGAGCGCAAGTCATCAGACCACTTGTCTATCTACTACAGAAAATTTACCGAAATTCAAACGAAAATACTTGAATGCTTCCGGCGTTTTCGGCTATAATAAACATAGTTATTGTCTAAAAATTCATTTTCGGAGGTCATCTATGGGAAACAATGCCATCGTCGGCCAGAGCGGCGCTCGACATCCGTCATCAACGCCAGCCTTGCGGGCGTGTTTCAGGCATGCGTCATGGCGGCGCGAACCGCGTTTACGGCATGCTCAACGGCGTGGAGGGATTGTTGAATGAGCGCGTCGCCGATTTGACCGCGACGCTTGGCTTCGCTTGAAATTGAACTGCTCAAGCGCACGCCGTCCTCCTATCTGGGCAGTCGCTGTTACAAACCGCCGGACAGTCTGGAACATCCGAAGTCTATGAAAAGCTGTTTGCCATTCTCAAAAGCTGGATATCGGCTATTTCTTCTATATTGGCGGCAACGACAGCATGGATACCCATCTGCAGCGAGCGATTACGCCAAGCGTCGGCAGACATCCGCTTCATGGGCGTGCCCAAGACCATTGACAACGACCTCATGCACTACCGGATCACACGCCCGGCTATGGCTCGGCGGCGAAATACATCGGCGTGGTGATGAAAGAAATCATCCGCGATGCGACGGTGTACGGCACGAATTACGTCACCATCGTGGAGATCATGGCCGCAACGCCGGATGGCTGACCGCCGCGGCGGGCTGGCGCGCGGCGAAGACTGCGAAGGCGTGAACATGATCTGCCTGCCGGAAGTGCCGTTCCATGTGGACAGCTTCATCGACAAGGTGGAACGTACGCGCTGGGAGAGCAAATCCGTCGTCATCGCCGTGAGCGAGGGTGTCAAGCTGGAAGATGGGCGCTATGTTCAGAGCTTTCCGACGACGCGCACTTTGTAGATGCTTTGGCCACAAGAGCCTGGACCGGCACGGCGCGCTATCTGGCCAATCAGGTGGCAGGCAAGCTCAAGACCAAGACGCGCTCCATCGAGCTGTCCACGCTCCAGCTGCGCGGCGCACGTCTCCAGCCCGCACGGACATCACCGAGGCCTATCAGGTCGGCGGCGCGGCGGCAAAGGCGGCGTTTGAAGGGCATACGGGCGAAATGGTTGCGCTTCGACCGCATTTCCAACGACCCGTATCAGTGTACGACGCATTTGGTGGACATCCACAAGATCGCCAACTTTGAAAAGAAAGTGCCGCTGGACTGGGTGAACGCCTATCACACGGACATGTGCCGGAGTTCCTGCAATACGCACGTCCGCTGATTCAGGCGGAGCTGACCCCGGTGTAGCATCGACGGCCTGCCGAGGCATATCTTCATGAAGTAAGCGGACTCCTTCAGTCACGGCTTGCGCCGTGCCAAGCTCCCTTCGAAGAGGGAGCCTTTGGTATGATTAAAGCACAAACCTATCAAACCAGGTAGAGCTTGTGCTTGTTTTTTATTTAGGCCCAATAGCGCAAGAATAATGCCTCCCTCTCAGAGGAAGACGGTCGCTGAAGGCAGACGGAAGAAGTTATACAGCATATGATTCAAAACGCCGTTTATTTTCTGTTAAAGAAATCAAATCACGTGTCAAAAATAACAACATCGCTATGAAAGCGGCGCCTGTTCGCATAAAATTAAGATATCAGACGGCCGACGGAGAAAAGGCCAAACAAAGGAGGAAATTGTTATGCAAACGGGCAAAGCTGGGGGGGGGGGAACGCCCATGAACAAAGGGAGGATTTGCATCTGCGTTGGTCAGGGCTCAACCACATCACGCACAGAATCGCTGTTCATCGCGCAGGCCTCCATTCTGGCGATGGTAGCCATTGTGACGCTGACGGTCATTTTGCGCTACTGTTTCAACACGGGGCTGTCCTGGGCGGAAGAAGTGCCGCGCCTGCTGGTGACGGTATTTGCTTTCATCGCCTGCGCCATCGGCGTGCGCGACCACATGCGTATGTCGCGGTGAACGCGATCTACAACAAGTTTCCGGTCGGAGGAACGGGGCGCAAGGCGCTTGACAACCTGACGGATATCGTGGTGCCGCTGTGCGGGCCTGTTCATGCTCATCAGCGGCGGCACGCACGGCGAAGCTCTTCACCCTGCCCGGGCGTATTGCCGATCACGGGCATTTCGACCGCGTGGCAGTATCTGCCGATTCCGGTGGCGGGCTTTGTGATGAGCTTTGATTCCGATTCTTCCTGACGGGCATTATCTCCCGCGACGACCTGCTCTATTCCGGAGCCGGAAGTGGATTTTACCGATGAAGCGGCCGTTGCCGCCATGACGAAGGAGGCGGAAAAGAAATGACGACCGCGACATTGGCCGGTCTGGTTTTGATCGGCGGATTTGTGCTCCTGCTGCTGCTGGTGCCGATTTCCTTTGCGATGCTGCTTGCGACGCTGGGCAGCGCGCTGGTCACGGGCACGAACTTTCCGTGCTGGTTCGCCAGATGGTGGACGGCGCGAACAACTTTTCGCTGCTCTCGATTCCGTTTTTATCGTGATGGGTGAATTCATGAGCGCGGGCGGCATTTCCGAAAAGATTGTCGATTTGGCGAATCTGGCGGTCGGCCGCTTTCCGCGGCAGGCTGGCTTACGTGAACGTGCTGGACTCGATGTTCTTCGGCGGCATTTCCGGCTCGGCCGTGGCGGACGTGTCTTCGCTGGGCACGATCGTCATCCCGATGATGGTGAAGACAGGGCTATGACGAGGATTTCTCCGTCGGCCTGACTGTTACCACAGCCTGTCAGGGCGTGCTCATTCCGCCGAGCCACAACATGGTCATCTATGCTTTGGCGGCGGGCGGCGTTTCCATCGGCACGCTGTTCATGGCGGGTCTGCTGCCGGGCATCGCGCTGGGCTGCGGCATGATTATCATGTGCATGATGATGGCCAAGCGCGATAACTTCCCCAAGGGCGAAGGCGTGGCCAAAGGCGAGGGCATCAAGGTTCTGCTGCGCGGCATCCTGCCGATGATGACCCTGATTATCATTATGGTCGGCACGGGCGCGGGCGTGTTCACGGCGACGGAGGCATCGGCCATCGCGTGCGTCTACACGATGTTCCTGTCGATGGTGGTTTTCCGTTCGGTGAAACTGCGCGACGTGGGGCAGATTCTCAAAAACAGCCTCAAGACGCTGGCCATCGTCATGACGCTGCTGGCGACGGCGAAGGCGTTCGCCTACATGATGACCGAACTGCGCATTCCGGCGGCGATTTCCAACGGCCTGCTGAGCATTACGGATAACAAGTATATCCTGCTGCTGATTATCAACGTGCTGCTGCTCCTCTTTGCTGCTTCATGGATATGGCGCCGCTGATTACGATTATGACCCCGATTCTCGTGCCGGTCGTGACCAACCCGGCCATCGGCATGGACCCGGTGCACTTCGGCGTGGTGCTGATCTTCAACTCCGCCGTCGGTCTGTGTGGTACCCCTGCCGGTCGGCGCGCACTGTTCGTCGGCTGTGCCATCGGTAAGACCCCGATTGAGCGCACGGCAAAGAACATGATGCCGCTGTATCTGACGATGGTGATTGTGCTCATGCTGGTTACCTATATTCCGGATGTTTCGCTGTTGCTTCCGCGTTCTGCTGATGGGGTTACGGCGCGTAAAGATTTATAAACGGATTGAACGAAAAGGCGAAAATATTTCGATTGTTTATTGACAGATTCACCATGACAGCGTTATAATAAATGCAATGAAAACGGAAAATGAACAAAAACGGCAAAGCGTACGCATCTATCCGCACGGGGACGAAAAGTGCGGTGGAGAATAAACAAAATGGAGGATGACCATCATGAAAAACTGCATTCTGCCGTCGCCGCCGCGATGACCCTGTCCGTCGCCGCTGCGAGCGCCACGACGCCTGCTGAGCGAGGTTCACGCGGAAGGCTATCCGACCACGCTGGCGGATCAGGAATTCGCGCGTCTGATTGAAGAGAAAGACCGAAGGCCGCATCAAGGTCGAGGTGTATTCCGGCGGTCAGCTCTACGGCGAAGAAACCGGCGCGATCGAAGCGTTGCAGCTGGGCGATATCGCGTTCGCGCGCGTGTCCGCTTCTCCGGTGGCCAGCTATGTGCCGGCGCTGAACGCGATCCAGATGCCGTATCTGCATAAGAACGCCGACCACATGTGGGCGGTGCTCGACGGCAAAATCGGCAAAGGACATGCTGGCGCAGATCGAGTCCTCCGGTTCCGGCCTGGTCGGCCTGTGCTGGTATGACGCCGGGCGCGCGCAGCTACTTCACCACCAAGAAGGTCTCTTCCGTGGCCGACATGAAGGGCCTCAAGATCCGCATGCAGAATAACGCCATGATGGTTGACATGACCAACGTGCTGGGCGGCACCGGCGTGACCGGCATCGGGCCGAACGAAGTTTACCCGCCATCAAGCAGGGCACCATCGACGGCGCTGAGAACAACTGGCCGACCTACCAGAACATGGCGACTACGAGGCCGCGACCTTCTACGTGCTCGACGAGCACACCCGCGTGCCGGAAATCCTGCTGGCCTCTGGAAGTGCTGAGCAGCCTCGACCCGGCGGGACGTTGAGATCATCAAGCAGTGCGCGATCGAGACCGAAGCCTATGAGAAGCGAAGTGGGCTGAGAAGGAAGAATCCTCCGAGAAGATCGTCCGCGAAGCGGGCTGCACCATCGTCGAGCTGACGCCGGAAGCCTACGCCGAGTTCCAGGACGCGATGACCAATCCGAGCGACGCGCTGGGCGGCAAAAGAGCCTGTACGAGAAGTATGGCGCGGACTATCAGGACGTCATCGACGCGATCACCGCTGTCGGCGAAGCGTACCAATCTTTAAAGTTAAAACGCCGGGGGATTCGGCCCTTTGGGTCGCTCCCCTTTTTACAGACGGGTCTTTAACGAAAACGAAAGACCGTGTTACGAAACGAAATGCAAACTTGATAAGTGCCGAACACATGTTAAGATCTCTGTTACAGCATTTTAACGCGAATTAGCATGCGCTCGGCCAGACAGAATGAGTCCGGAACAGAGGAATCGTAATATGAAAACGTTCAGATGCGCTGCGCAAGGTGCTTGTGCCGCTGAATCACTTTGTCCATCGGATTGTGCTGCTGATTGCGCAGATTTCCATGATGGCGATGGTTGCGATTGTCACGCTGACGGTCGTGCTCCGCTACTGCTTCAACACCGGCCTGTCGTGGGCGGAGGAAGTGCCGCGCCTGCTGGTGACGCGTTTTATCGCCTGCGCCATCGGCGCGCGACCACCTGCATGTGGCCGTCAACGCAGTGTACAACCAGCTCCCGGTCGGCGGCAAGGCGCGCAAGGCGCTCGACGTGCTGACGGACGTCGTGGTGCTGCTGTGCGGCCTGTTGCTCTTTCGCCTGGCGGCGCGCACAATGAAGCTCTTCAGCATGCCGGGCACGCTGCCCCATCACCGGCATTTCCACCGCGTGGCAGTATCTGCCGATTCCGATCATCACGTTTGACTCGATTCTGTTTCTGACGGCATTGTCAGCGTGACGATCTGCTCTATTCCGAAAAGGAAATCGACTATACGTGGTCTACAAAAGAAATGAAGAAGGAGGCTGAACACAAACGACGACGGCAACCCTGCCGCAATCGTGCTGATCGGCGGCTTTATCGCGCTGATGCTGCTGAAGTTCCGGTGTCCTTTGCGATGCCGACGAGCGCTGGTGACGGGAACGAATCCTCCGTGCTGGTTCGCCAGATGGTGGACGGCGTCAACAACTTTCGCTGCTCTCCATCCCGTTCTTTATCCTGATGGGCGAAATCATGGGCGCGGGCGGCATTTCCGACAAGATCATTGCTGGCGAACCTGCCGTCGGCCGTTTCCGCGGCGGTTTGGCGTATGGAACCGCCTGAGCTGGGCGGCATTTCCGGATCGGCCGTGGCAGACGTACCATCCCGATGATGAAGCAGCAGGGCCGGACGATTTTCTTGGTCTGACCGCTGACCACCGCCTGCCAGGGCGTGCTCATTCCGCCGAGCCACAACATGGTTTGGTCTATGCGCTGGCGGCTGGCGGCGGCGTATCCATCGGTTCGCATCGCGGTGCATTCTGCTGGGATCGCGGTGCTTCTTTACTTTGGCGTGACCGCTGCCGAGCAGAAGAAGAGCGTCATCCTGCGCGGTATTCGCCGATGCTGACGCTGGTGATCATTCTGGTCGGCACGGGCATTGGGCGTCTTCACCGCGACGGAATCCTCCGCCATCGCTGTGGTCTATACCATGTTCGTATGTGGTCTTCCGCGACGCGGAAGCTGCGCGACTTCGGCAAGGTTTGAACGCGCTCAAGACGCTGGCCGATCGTGATGACGCTTGCTGGCGACGGCGAAGGCGTTCCTTACATGATGACCGAGCTGCGCATCCCGGCGATGATTACGCAGCGTGACGAGCAACAAGTATGTGCTGATGCTTATTGTCAACATTCTGCTGCTGCTGCTGGGTGCTTTATGGATATGGCGCCGCTGATTACGATCATGACCCCGATTCTGTTGCCGGTTGTGACCAATCCGGCCATCGGCATGGATCCGGTGCACTTTGGCGTGGTCATGATCTTCAACCCGCCGTGCACCCCGCCGGTCGGCAGCGCGCTGTTCGTCGGCTGCGCTATCGGCAAGACCCCGATTGAGCGCACCAGCAAGAACATGCGCCGCTTTACGCCGTGATGGATCTGCCGCGGTCACCTATATCCCGAAATCTCCTCTGGTCGCCACGTCTGACGGGTTACGCCGGTTAAAAACGAAAAACACATGAAGCGCCTTTCCTCGAAAAACGGGGAAGGGCGTTTTTGCTGTGACGGTGAAAGAAAAGGTTGACAGATAGATTTCAAAAGCATAAAATGAAAAACCCAATGAATCAGCAAGGCCTCACGCAATGAAAGGGAAAACGATGTATGACAATGTGCTTGAACAGCTTTACGGCATACCGCTGGCCAAACGGAGGCGGATGGAAATCCCTTGCGCTGATGGTATGTTATATAATATGCACATTACATATGTTTATGAAAAACTACTCTGCTGCATCTTCAATAGCTTCATCAATATCTGCATCAGTTACAACCTTTTCATCCTTACCCTTGAATTTGTCAATAACATCAGGAATCATATCAAGAATCTTAGTTACAGTATCCTGATTCTTAATATTAACAAGCTTGGTTGCACCATTCTGAATAACTAAAACCGCGCTCGGTGTAACCTTTCCGGTCATTCCACCACCGGCATTATTCTTCTTATCCCCTGCAAATGCTCCTGCTCCAACTCCAAACGAAACATCAACAAGCGGAAGGATAATTGTATCCTTAACCGTAACCGCATCACCAACAACAGTCT
>VOFC01005598.1_pt1 | contig 23206 bp, 36 predicted proteins | sample 5384161 | NCBI WGS metagenome assembly VOFC01 (sample SAMN12384722, study PRJNA508395) | human gut metagenome | isolation source: healthy gut B | host: Homo sapiens | reverse complement strand
CGCAACCGGCGTCGTGCTCCATACGAATCTCGGCCGTGCCCGTCTGAGCGGACGCGCGGCCAAAGCCGCGGCGGACGCCGCGGAACAATATTCTACCCGGAGAATACGATGTGGAAAGCGGCGGGCGCGGCTCGCGCAATGCCCATGTCGAAGAACTCCTCTGCCAATTGACCGGCGCGGAGAGCGCGCTTTGGTCGTCAACAACAACGCCGCCGCCGTGCTGCTGCTCCTCACGGCGCTGACCGCCGGCGGCGAGGTCGTCGTTTCGCGCGGGGAGCTGGTGGAGATCGGCGGCAGCTTTCGTGTGCCGGAGATCATGTCCGCCTGCGGCGCGACGCTGCGCGAGGTCGGCACGACCAACAAGACCCGCGCCGCGGACTATGCCGCCGCCATCGGTGAGCATACCCGCGCGCTGATGAAGGTCCACACCAGCAACTACCGCATCGTCGGCTTTACCGAGCGCGAGCCGCGAGGAGCTTGCCGCGCTCGCTCATTCCCACGGCCTGCCGTTTTTCGAGGACCTCGGCAGCGGCAGCCTTTTCGACCTTCGACGAAGCGTTCGGCATTCACGGTGAGCCGACGCTGCAGGGCTCCGTCCGCGCGGGCGCGGACGCGCGTCCCTGCTCGGGCGATAAGCTCCTCGGCGGCCCGCAGGCGGGTATCCTCGTGGGGAAAAAAGTCCTGCCTTGACGTGCTCAAGCGTCACCCGCACCTCCGCGCTCTGCGCGTGGATAAAATGACGCTCGCGGCGCTGGAGGCGACGCTCCGCGCCTATGCCGACGGCTCCGCTGTCTCCACGCTGCCGACCCTCGCCATGCTCGCGGCATCGCCCGAGGAGACTGCGCGCGCAGGCGCGGACGCTCTGCGAGAAAGCTGACGGAGCGCGGCATTTCCGCCGAGGTCCTCGCGGAGGAGGACGCGGTCGGCGGCGGCAGCGTGCCGGCGCAGACGCTGCCCGGGTTCGCCGCGGCGGTCACGCCGCGGCATTGCCGCGTGGACGAGCTGACGGAGCGCCTGCGGCAGCGCGGAAACGCCTGTTGTCGCGCGCATTGCGCACGAACGGCTGCTGCTCTGCCTGCGCACCCTCCGGCCGGAGGAATACGACGAGCTCGTGCGCGCCGTCGCGAGAGAGCGACCGATGAAGCACGTCGTCATCGGCACCGCCGGTCACGTCGACCACGGAAAAACGGCGCTGGTCCGCGCCCTCACCGGCGTGGACACCGACCGTCTGGCGGAGGAGAAGCGGCGGGGACTCACCATCGAGCTCGGCTTCGCGCGGCTCGACTTTCCCGACGGCAGCTGTGCCGGCGTGGTGGACGTGCCGGGTCACGAGAAATTCATCAAAACCATGCTCGCCGGCGCGGGCGGCATCGACCTTGCGATGCTTGTCGTCGCGGCGGACGAGGGCTTCATGCCACAGACGGTCGAGCATCTGAATATCCTCTCGCTTCTCGGTGTGCGCCGCGGCGTGGTCGTCCTCACCAAATGCGACCTCGCGGACGCCGACTGGCTCGCTATGGCGCGCGCGGAGCTCGCCGCGCGCGTGAAGGGGACCTTTCTGGAAAAACGCGCCGGTCGTTGAGACCTCCGCCGCCACCGGGCAGGGATCGAAGATCTGCGGGAAACGCTGCACGCCCTTGTGCAGCAGACGCGGGAAAAAAGCGCCCGCGTCCCGTTCCGCCTGCCCATCGACCGCGTGTTTTCGGTGGACGGCTTCGGCACCGTCGTCACCGGCACGCTCATCGAGGGCGCGCTGCACGTTGGCGGCGAGGCCGAGCTGCTGCCCTCCGGCACGCGCAGCCGCGTGCGCAATTTGCAGGTCCACGGGGAAAATACGGCGATCGCCGTCGCCGGTCAGCGCGTGGCGGTGAATCTGGCGGGCATTAAAAAACCAACATTGCCCGCGGCGATACGCTGGCTGAGCCGGACAGCGTCCGCGTCTCGCGCCTGCTCGACGTGCGCCTTTCCTGCCTGCGGGATTCGAGCGCACCGTTGAAAACGGCTCGCGCGTCCACTTCTGCCACGGCACGGCGGCGCGGCTTGCCAAGGTCGTGCTGCTCGACCGCGACGCCCTCGCCCCCGGCGAGAGCGCCTATGCCCAGCTCCGCTTCACCGAGGACGTCGCCGCGAAGTGCGGCGACCGCTTCGTGATCCGCTTTATTCGCCGCTCGAGACCATCGGCGGCGGCATCATCCTTGACGACGCGCCTGCGCGCCATAAGCGGAACGACGCCGCGGTACGTTCCGCCCTCGCCGTGCGGGAAAACGGCAGCGGCGCGGAGCGCGTGCTGCAGGCGCTGACTGCCTTGGATACCGCGCTGCCCTCGGCGGCGCAGCTCGCCGCCCGCCTCGGCATGGAGGAGACGCGGCTCGCGCCGGAGCTTGACGCGCTGCTGCGCACGGCGAGGCCGCCGCGCCGCTGCCGGGACGCTTCATTGCCTCCTGCCGTGCTCTCGACGCGCTCTGGGCACGCTGTGAGGCGCTGCTGACCGATTACCACGCAAAAACCCGCTCCACGCGGGCATCCGCGCGGCGGAGCTGCGTCAGAGGCTTTTCCGCGCTGTCGAGCCGGAGCGCGCGGATGCTCTGCTCACGCTCTTCTTGTGCGCGAGGGAAGCCCGCTTCGCCGCGGAGCGCTACGCCCTCGCGGACTTTACCGTGCGCTACACCAGACGCCAGACCGCCCTGCGTACCGAGCTGCCGGCGCTTTTACCGCGCGGCGGACCTGCGTCCCGAGCGCACGGACCGCGTGCTCGCCCGCTTTGACGCAAAGCGACCGCGCCGAGGCGGAGCGTGTGCTCGAGAGCCTGCTCACCGGCGGCGAGCTGATCGCGCTTGCGCCGCGGCTCTGCCTGCACCGCGAGGTCTACGTGTGCGCCTGCGCGCTCGTGCGCGCTTATTTTGCCGACCACGAGACGCTCACGCTCGCGGCCTTCCGCGACCTCCTCGGCACCTCGCGCGACAGTGCGCTGTTGGTGCTGGAATGTCTTGACCGGAACGGCCGCACAAGGCGGGAGGGCGGATCTGCGCCGCCCGGGGCGGCGTTTGTACGAATAGCTTTTCCATGGGGGTGGATGGGTGCTGGTGTGCCCCGCGGTCTTCAAAACCGTCTGCGGGAGGCTCAAAACCTGCCGGATGAGTTCGATCCTCATACACCCTCGCCAGAAAAAAGGAGAGCGGCGGCTCGGCTGAGCCGCCGCGCTCTCCTGCTCTTTTGTTGCGGAAGCATACGCTATCTTGTGGGAAACGGGCGATTCCTGCCGCGAAATGTTGCCTCCGACACGCATGGCTTGACAAACGGCGGGGAATAGGGTATACCCTCGAAGTTTAAAGGTTACAAAATGGTTACAATAAAATGACAATTGTAACCATTTTGATGCGCCGCCTGTTCGGCGCACAGCAAACTTCGGAGGTCAACTATGTTAGCAAACTGGAAGAAGCGGGTCTTCCCGCTCAACCGGCGGCAGGCGGTTTTCGCCATGCTGCTGTGTCTGGTGCTGGCTGTGAACGCGGTCCCCGCTCTGCGCGCAAGCGCGCTCTACCTCATCACCGACGGCGAGGCGACCACGGCGGTCGAGCTGGCTGAGCCGGTGACGGCGGATAAACTGATCGTCGTCGGCGCGGCGGACGGCTCGGCCGAGCTGCGCTTTGAGGGCGGACACAAGGTCACGGTCACCCATGGGACGGACGCGGTGCAGTACGCCACCACCCGCACCAATGAAACGGCCGACGCGCTTTTAAAGCGCATGGGCATCTCGGTCGGCCCGATGGAGATGGTCAAGGTCGACGTGAGCGAGCCGGAGATCTTCATCGAGATCGCCGCGAGCTTCACCTACTACGAGACGCTCATCGAGCCGGCGGAGCACGCCACGGTCTACACCGAGAGCTATAAGGTCCCCAGGGGGAGACGCAGGTCTGGCAGCAGGGCATGGACGGTACGCGCGAGGTGGTCTATGAGGTCGTTTACGCCGACGGCGAGCTGGTCTCGCGTCAGGCGGTCGCCGAGCAGAACAATACCAGCGTCACCGAGTACGCCTACGTCGGCACCCTCGTCAAGGAGACGCAGGCGGGCGATACCATTGCCTCGGTCGTGAAGAACAGCGACGGCAGCGGCTATCTGCTCATGCAGTCCGGCGACGCGCTGCACTTCACCGGCTCGATGGAGGTCAAGTGCACCGCCTATACCACCGGCTACGACGGCGTTGGCACCATCACCGCGACCGGCACCACGGTCGCGCACAGCTGCGTGGCGGTGGATAAAAGCGTCATCCCGCTGGGGACGACCATGTTCATCACCTCCGGATCCTACACCTACGGTATGAGCCATGCGGAGGACACCGGTGTGCGCGGCGCGAAGATCGACCTGTTCATGGACACCTACAACGAGTGCATCCAGTTCCGGACGGCGCAATTCCGTCGCCTATTTTCTGGACTGAGAGCAAAAAAAAACCGAGGGCGGCTGCCCTCGGTTTTTCGTTTTCGCTTCCTCAGAACAGCAGCTCATAGAGCATCTTCACGAACAGCAGGCCCAGCACCAGAAACATCACGCTGGGATCTTTCTTGCTGCCGCCGCGGATGGCGTAGAGCGCGCCGAGATAATTGCCGGCGATGCTGCACGCGAGAGCGGGATCGCCAGCGCCCAAGCACCTGCCCGTGCAGGATCCACACCACGGCGGAGGCGGCGCAGGAGGCCAGGTTGCTCGCCTTGGCGCAGCCGCCCGCGGTGATGAGGTCGAGCGAGAGCAGCGCCGTGAAGCCGAGGATCATAAAGGTGCCGGTGCCCGGGCCGACCAGCCCGTCGTAGCAGCCGAACACCAGTCCGATGAGGGCAGAGCGCAGCAGCTCCTGCCGCGGCGTATAAACGGGACGCTCCTCGGCGGGAATGTCCCGCCCGAAGTCCTTTTTGACGCTCAGAAAGACAGCCACGCAGGGCAGGGCCACAAGCATCAGCGTCTCGAGCGTCTGCTCGGAGATGAGGGCCGCCAGTTCCGTGCCGACAGCCGAGCCGATGAGCGCGCACAACCGCCGCCGTGACGGCGGGACGCAGCAGAACCTTGCCGTTGCGGAAGTATTTCATGGTGGAGGCGGCAAGTCCGGTGCCGTTGACGATCTTATTCGTGCCCATCGCGAGATGGGCGGGGATGCCGGCCATCAGATAGGCGGGCAGGAGATGATCCGCCGCCCCGGCGACGGAGTCCACAAAGCCCGCGAGAAACACGAGCGGCAGGACGATGAGATAGGTGACAGGCGTCAGCTCCATAAAACGACCTCTTTCTGCAAATATCGGCAGAATCATAGCACAGGCGCGAAAAAATGCTACTCTTTTTCGCCCCTCTGTGGTAAAAATATTTTCGATTCTTTTCGCCTGCAAAGGAGACACGCATGGAGCATTGTGACATTTGCCGCCATCGAGGCGCTGCTGCGCCGCCACGGCTTCCATTTCAGCAAGTCCATGGGGCAGAATTTCCTCATCGACGCCTCCATCCCCGCCGCCATCGCCGAGGCGAGCGAGGCGGGGGAAATGGCGTGCTGGAGATCGGCCCCGGCATCGGCGCGCTCAGCCATGAGCTCTGCCGCCGCGCGGGCAGGGTCGTTGCGGTCGAGCTGGACAAGGCGCTGCTGCCCATTCTGGATGAGACGATGGCGAACTTCGATAACTTCGAGGTCGTCTCCGCCGATATCCTCAAGACCGACATTCCCGCCCTCGTGCGCGAGAAGCTCGCGGGGCTCACGCTCATCGTCTGCGCGAACCTGCCCTATAACATCACGACGCCCGCCATCACGGCGCTGCTCGAGTCAAGTGCTTTGAGAGCATCACGGTGCTCGTGCAGAAAGAGGTCGCCGAGCGGCTCTGCGCCGCGCCGGGCACCGCCGCCTATGGCGCGTTCTCGGTCTATATGCAGTACCACACCGCGCCGCGCCTGCTCTTCGAGGTCGGGCGCGAGTGCTTCCAGCCGCAGCCGAAGGTGACCTCCGCCGTCCTGCGCGCCGAGGTGCGTAAGACGCCGCCGGTCGCGGTGGAGGACGAGAAATTTTCTTCCGCGTCGTCTATGCCGCCTTCGCCCTGCGCCGCAAGACGATCGTCAACAGCCTGATGACCGGCTTCGGCAGTCAGCTCACCAAGGAGCAGGTGACCGAGGCGGTCGTTTCCGCCGGTCTTGCGCCGACGGTCCGCGGCGAGAAGCTGGGGCTGGAGGAGTTCGCCCGTCTGGCCCGCGCACTGGCCGAACGCCTGCCGGCTTGACGGCGGGACGCCATTTATAGAAAATAATAATGAGTCGATTTATTGCTATTGAAAACCTTTCTGCTAAACTGCTGAAGCAGGAGGACTCTCAGTAGCAATTTTTTCTCTGTGCATCGGTCAGCTCCCTCCCGCCTGGGATGCAAAGCGAACCACACAGCCACGGGGTAAAAATTTTCTTTTCATTTGCCTCGCGGATATGCTGAAGAGGAAAGAAACGAGATGACAAAAACCCGAAAGCAAGACCGCTCTGAAGTGGATGGACGCGGCAAGCGCCCTCACGAAAAACAGGCCGTTCTCCAGTGGATGGAGGAAATGGCCGCCATGACGCAGCCGGACAAGATCGTCTGGATCACCGGTGAGGAGGAACAGCTCGAGGCGCTGCGGAAGCAGGCCGTCGAGGAGGGCATCCTCATCAAGCTCAACGAGTATAAGCTCCCCAGCTGCTATCTCCACCGCACCGACCCGGACGATGTCGCCCGCGTCGAGGACCGCACCTTCATCTGCTGCGAGCGTGAAGGAGGACGCCGGTCCCACCAACCACTGGATGGACCCCAAGGAAATGTACGAGAAGATGTACGCTCTCGCTGACGGCGCCTATGCCAAGGGGCCCGCACGATGTACGTCATTCCGTACTCCATGTCCATCATCGGCTCGCCGTTCGCCAAGTACGGCTTTGAGCTGACCGGACTCCATCTACGTCGTTTGAATATGGCGATCATGACCCGTATCGGCAAGGCCGTGTGCGACGCGCTCGGCGACGATACCGGTTTTTATCAAGGGACTGCACTGCCAGTGCAATCTCGATAAAGAGAACAAGTACATTGTCCACTTCCCGCAGGACAATACCATCATTTCCATGAACTCCAACTACGGCGGCAACGTGCTCCAGGGCAAGAAGTGCTTCGCCCTGCGCATTGCCTCCAACCTGGGCCGGCAGGAGGGCTGGATGGCGGAGCATATGCTCATCCTCGGCATCCAGAATCCCGCGGCGAGATCAAGATGCTACCTCCGCCGCCTTCCCCTCCGCCTGCGGCAAGACGAACCTCGCCATGCTCATCCCGCCCGAGGGCCTGCAGCGCTGGGGCTGGCGCGTGTGGTGCGTGGGCGACGACATTGCGTGGCTGCGCATCGGCAAGGACGGTCGCCTCTGGGCGGTGAACCCCGAGAACGGTTTCTTCGGCGTCGCGCCGGGCACCTCCATGAAGTCCAACCCCAACGCCCTCATCTCCACGCATAAGGACACCATCTTCACCAATGTCGCCCTCGACCTGGCGACAACACCGTGTGGTGGGAGGGCCTGAACAAGACCCCGCCCGCCCGCGCGATCGACTGGCGCGGCCGTCCCTGGACGCCGCAGAGCCCCGGAAAAGGCGGCGCATCCCAACAGCCGCTTCACCGCGCCCGCCCGCAACTGCCCCTGCCTCAGCCCCGAGTTCGACAATCCCGAGGGCGTGCCCATCAGCGCCATCATCTTCGGCGGCCGCCGCGCCAAGACCGCGCCGCTCGTCTACCAGTCCTTCAGCTGGCCGCACGGCGTGTTCATCGGCTCGATTATGGCGTCGGAGACCACCGCTGCGGCGGCCGGCGCCGGTGGGCGTGGTGCGCCGCGACCCGATGGCAATGCTCCCCTTCTGCGGCTACCACATGGCCGACTACTGGCAGCACTGGCTGGATATGGGCAAAAAATCCCGCACCCGCCCAAGATCTTCAACGTCAACTGGTTCCGCACCGACGACGAGGGTCACTTCGCCTGGCCCGGCTTCGGCGACAATATGCGTGTGCTGCAGTGGATTATCTCCCGCGCGGACGATGAGATCGGCGCGGCGGAGACCGCGCTCGGCTACGAGCCCAACACCACGACATCGACATGGGAGGGCCTTGAAATGTCCATGTACGATATGCGCCGCCTGCTCTCCGTCGACCGTGACCTTTGGCTGCAGGAGTGCTCCGACGCCCGCGCCTACTACGAGAAGATCGGCAAGGTGCCCGAGGAGCTCTACGAGGAGCTTGACGCCCTTTGAGATGCGTCTCAACCGCGGCTACAAGAGAAAGTAACACCGAAAAACACAACAAAGGACGCTGCCCGCTGGGCAGCGTCCTTTTGATCTTAGCGTGATTCGTCCGCTTCGGCAGCCGCCGCGGCGGCCTCGCGCGCCGCGGTCACGGCGTCAAGCACCTCCTGCAGCGTCATGCCCTCGCCGGTGAGGTCGGCCTCCAGCACCGGATCGAGCGGCACACAGAGGTACATATTGTTGCCGTAAACGTACGCTCCGGTCGTGACGGCGACGGCGCGGCCATATTCGTTGAGCAGCGCGCGCCGCCGCTCGAGCCGCGCGAGATGGTCGCGTCGCTGACGATGCAGGGCAGCGTCGAGAGGTCGGCCTTGTGCGCCGTGGCGCTCACGATGCCCCGGCTCATGGCGAGACCCAACCCCAGCGGATTGCCGAGCGCGTAGACCGTGTCGCCCATGCGCACCTCTCCTTCGCGCCCGCGAGCGCGATGGCGTGAAAGCGCGGAACGGTCTCGCCCTCTGCGGTCGTGCGCGATGCGGATAACGGCAAGGTCGATGTCGGCGTCGTAGTAGATCACGCGCTTGATCGCGCACGCTTCGCCCGTGATGAGCGTCGCGCGCCCGCTGATCGCGCCGTCGATGGAGTGGTAGTTCGTCACGGCAAGACCGTCCGGCGAGATGAGGAAGGCGCTGGCGTTGGCGGTCGGCTCATCGGCCTCGATGGCCTCCTCGTCCGCGAAAAAGGTCAAGGCAGAGAATGGCGGAGAGGTGGCGGTCGGCGGCCCTCGCGGGCGGTCAGCGTCTCGCGGCGTAGACCGAGCGCGCTTTCGACCGCCGCGGCGGTGCAGAGTCCCTTCGCGAGCAGACCGTCGAGCAGCGTGCCGCCGTCCTTCGACGGGATAGGTCAGCGCGGCGAGCGCCGTTTCAAAGAGATCGCCACGCGTGAGCGTGCCCCGAGCGGACGGGAGATCAAGCCGATGCGCAGCGCGGTCCGCGCCGCGCTGCTTCCCAGCTCAGAGCCGCAGCCGAGCGCGCGCAGCAGCATGGCGCACCAGAGCTCTGCATCCAGCGCCGCCGGCGCGGTATTCGCTCCAGTCGATCAGGTCATGAAAGGCACAGTAGTTCACCGCGCCCGCGCCCAAGGCAGGAACACCCGCCCAGCCGCAGCTGCGGCGGTCGGCCTTTGCGGCTTTCTCCGCGCCGAGCAGACGCACGAGCAGCGCGGCGGCCTGCTCCTGCGTCGCGGCGTCCCCGGCGGCATAGCCGGCTCCGGTGCCGGTCACAAGACCGAGGGATGCGAGCGCCTCCGCGGCGCGCGTGCCTTCGCCCTCCAGCGCCTGTGCGGCGGGGAGCAGAGAGATCGTCAGCGCGAGCGCGCAGACGAGGGACAATAGTTTCTTTTTCATGGGATACCTCCGATGCTTGCGAGTCTGCCGCCATTATGGCACACTTCTCGCCAAAGCGGCAACTCTTTTCCGCCGCGGGCGGACATAGGCGGCAGGGCGCGCGGCATAGGTATGAGAAGATCATTCTGCATGGAGGCCGCTCTATGAAAAAGCTCGCCGCGCTGCTGCTCAGCGCTCTGTTCCTGCTCCCGCTCACCGCCTGCCGCACGAAGGAGACCGCCTCCCGCGCGGAGACGGTGCAGGAGCGCTATGCCGCGCTCACGTCCTACACGGCTGCCGCCGCGGTCGAGCTTGCGGACGAGGAGGAGAACGTGCGCTGCCGATCTTAATGCTGGGCTTCACGCCCGCGGATCAGACGGCGCGCATTTTGCAGCTGCACATGACGCAGGCGGTGCAGAGCTACGACATCGCAAAGGAATTTTCCGACCGCGCCATCACGCTGGGCGGGAAGATGACCGTGCACATCAAGCTCGACACCGGCATGGGCCGCCTCGGCTTTTCGTGCGACGAGGCGCACTTTGACGCGAGCCTGCGCGACATTCTGCGTGTGCTCGAACTGCCGGGACTCGACATCGAGGGAGTGTTCACGCACTTCAGCGTGTCGGACGAGGACACGGCGGAGAGCGTCGAATTTACGAAATTGCAGCATGAGCGCTTCGCGCGCATGATCGAAAAGGCGGAGGCGCAAAGCGGCTTCCGCTTCCAGCTCCACCACTGCTGCAACGCCGGCGGCATCGCCAGCTACCCCGAGTGGGCGTGGGACATGGTGCGCTGCGGCATCATCCTCTACGGCTCGGGCGACTTGGCCGAAAAGATGGGCATGCAGCCCGTCATGTCGCTCAAAACGCGCGTGGCGACGATCAAGGACTTCGCCGCGGGCGAGCCCATCAGCTACGGGCGCACATACTTTACGCAGCGGCCCAGCCGCATTGCGGTCCTGCCCATCGGCTACGCCGACGGCCTGCACCGCGCGCTCTCGAATCAGATCGAAGTGCTCACGCCCTATGGCCGCGCCAAGCAGGTCGGGCGCATCTGCATGGATATGTGCATGATCGACGTGACCGACCTCCCGCAGGTGAAGTCCGGCGACGAGGTCGAGATCTTCGGCGAGCACATCCTCTGCGCGGACGACGCTGCGCTCTGCGATACCATCCCCTATGAGCTGATGTGCGCGGTCAGCAAGCGTGTGCCGCGCGTTTACCGCTTGAACGGCGTACCCGTCGACAAGAATTTGCAGCCGCTTTAAGAAAAGCACGCGGCATCTGTCCTCAGCATACGATGGACTGGGGGCAGAAAGACGGGGAAAGTTGCGAGCCCCCGTATAAATTCCGCCCCCGCGTGGGAGAATGAAATTGGCCCCTGACAAAGGCAAGGGTACTTTCTTCCGCTCGGAGTGTGAATAGCTAAGTGGATATCAATGTGAAACGCGGCGATATTTATTACGCCGATCTCTCGCCCGTGGTCGGAAGCGAACAGGGCGGCGTGCGTCCGGTGCTCATCGTGCAGAACGACACCGGTAACCGCTACAGCCCCACGGTGATCGCGGCGGCCATCACCTCGCAGACGAACAAGGCGAAGCTGCCGACGCATATCGCGCTCTCCGCGCCGGACTACGGCCTGCCGCGCGACAGCGTAGTGCTGCTCGAGCAGATCCGCACGCTCGACAAGCGGCGCCTGCGCGAGCGCATGGGGCGCGTGGACGGCGAGCTGATGGAGCGCATCGACGCGGCCATCGCCGTGAGCTTCGGCCTGCAAAACACACAGTTGGTCTAACCCCTCCGGCGCGTACGGAAGAGTGCGCGCCGGGGAGAAAATGAGGAATACAGCATGAAAAAGAGAAACAACGCCTTTGCCCGTCTGGTGGGACTGCTTTTGGTGAGCGCGACGGTGCTGACGCTGACCGTCGCCGCGACCGGCGGCGCGGGCACGAGCAGCGACCCGCTTGTGACGCTGAGCTACTTAAACGAAAAATTCCTGCCGCAGATCCTTTCCGAGGTGGACAAGAAGACCGCCTCTCGCGAACAGACGCTCTCGAGTAAGCTCACCGAGCAGGTGAAGAGCGAGACGCAGGCCTTCGAGCAGAAGTACAGCGCGTCAAGCGGAAACGCCTCCGGCGGCACGGCGGCGAGTTTTACGGTCGTGACGCTGAATCAAGGGCAGATCCTGTACATGGGCGTCGGCTGCGAGGCGATGCTGCGCACCGGCAGCGGCGTGTGCGTGGCGGCGAGCACCCCGGGCCTCATCGACGAGACGTCGGGCGCGGCGCTTGCGGGCGGCCTCGGTTTGCAGAAGAACCACCTTTACATGGCGACGGTCGACAGCCGCGGCGTGCAGGCGAGCGCGAACGGCACAAAGCTGCTCGTGCGCGGCAATTACAGCGTGCAGTAAAATCCCTACATAAAGAAAAGAGCTTGTGCATAGAAATAGCACAGGCTCTTTATTTTGCGCGGACAGGAGGGGAGAGCGGTGGGGGACTGGAAAGCATTGCCGCGCGGCTCGTTTTTCCGCTCGGCGCGGCTCGACTGCGCACTCTCACTGTTATCCGGCGCGATGGTACGCGAGGAGAAAAGCGGAAAACTGTTGGCGCTGCCGTACAGCGAGAGCGCGCCGTTCCCGCTGCCGGAGCTCTTCTGCCTTGCCCGCATCGGGACGGTCGGCGGGAGAAAGTGCGTCATCTACCGCGTGAATGAGAAAAATTCGCCCATCCTGTGAAAAAATGCAAATTATGTCTACCATCCCGAAAGAAAGTATGCTATACTCTCTCTGACTAAGATGAGAAAAGAGGTTCTGCACGATGAAATGTCCCTATTGCGGATACAAAGAGAGCAAGGTCATTGATTCCCGCCCTGCCGAAGAGGGCAGCAGCATCCGCCGCCGGCGCGAGTGCCTCTCGTGTGCCAAGCGCTTCACCACCTATGAAACGGTGGAGAGCCTGCCGATGGTCGTCATCAAAAAGGACGGCAGCCGCCAGAGCTTTGACAAGCGCAAGGTCTTGAACGGCATGATCCGCGCGTGCGAAAAGCGCCCCGTTCCCTTTGAGGTGCTTGAGCAGAAGGCGGACGAGATCGAGCAGACGCTGCAGAACTCTCTCGAGCGCGAGGTCAGCACCGAGTACATCGGCGAGCTCGTTATGGACAAGCTGCGCGCCGTGGACGAGGTGGCCTACGTGCGCTTTGCCTCGGTCTACCGCCAGTTCAAGGACATCGACACGTTTATGAAGGAACTCAACAAGCTGCTCGAGGGCAAGTGAGCTATAAAATGTTCTGAATCGAAATTTCCTGCATTTCCGACAGCACCAAAAGCTGCGATTTGAGCTCCGCGACACACGCGCGAAATTCGCCCTCGTCCTGCTCGAAGGCGAAGCTGTCCGCGCGGGCCAGCAGGGATTCGACCTCGTTGAGTTCGTCGTGCTGCAAAGTGATGTGGAAATACGTCGCGTGCGCGTCCCAGCTTTCGTGAAGCGCGGAGAGATCATCGCGCACGCTGTCCCAGTTCTCCGCCTGCGCGGTGTCCTGCAATTTGTCGAGCTCCGCGCACCAGTCTGTGACAAGACCGTCGGCGACGGCGGCGTTCAAGAGCGTCGCGCCAAAGAGCGCGAGCAGCAGGCAGAACGGGATCCAGAAAAATCGCTTCATTTGGCGCTGTCCTTTCCGATGCAGAGGATCTTGCCCGCGCCGTCGAGCGAGAGCAGAAAGAATCTCCGACGGGGCGTGGTAGCCCTGCGCGCGCACGGTTTTGTCGAGCCACGCGGCATCCAGACCCGCGAGCGAAAGGTTTTCGCCCAGCACCCGCCCGTCGTTGATGAAGATGTGCGGGAGGAAGGTGTCGTCCTTGACGGGCTTTCCCAGCTGTTTAGGCGTTGCGGGCTGCTCGTCGGGATAGAGGAGGACAGAGAGCTGCCCGTCGGTTTCGAGCACCGCGTATTTGACGCTTGTGAGGTCCGTCACGCCCTGAGAGCGGAGTTCCTCGATGAGCTCGTCGAGCGTGAAGCGGTTGTGGCGCATCGCGTCCTGCTGCACCTTGCCATCTAAAATGAGCGCCGTCGGGCTGCCGCAGATGAGCCGCCGCAGCCGGATGGAGCGCACGCTCCCCCACGAGAGCAGCATCGAGAGCAACAAGAGCGTCACGATCGGGATGACGCCGTTTAAAAGCGGGATGCCGAAATCCTGCATCGGCACGGCCGCAAGGTCTGAGATGAGCAGCGTGAGCACGAGCTCGATGGGTTCCAGCTCGCCGATCTGCCGCTTGCCGAGAAGGCGCAGCCCGACCATGATGAGAAAATAGAGCACGATCGTGCGGATAAAAGCAGTAGCCATAGTCATCCTCCCTTTTTGAGAGTTTGCCCCGCGGAGGGGCGAAATAACCGCTTTCATCCGGAGAAGTCCGGTTTGAAATATATTAAAAAAACGCAGAAGTGAAAGGAGCTATGGAGTTTTCTCCATCATAAGCGCCAGCGCCCGCCCTTCCGGCGGGACGACGAGGTGGGAAGAGAATCGAATCTTCGGCGGATGCTTCCCCGCGCCCGTGGGCGCGCACACAGCCGACAAACATGCGGGCGACCGCAGAACAAAGGGGCTGTGACCACGGAAAAAGCGACAAATGACTGCGCATTTGTCCTTTTGACGAACAGCGGCTTTGCGCCGCAAAGGGGTAGTTATGCCCATTTTTCAGACTCATCAAAAGGAGAATGTTATCATATGTGCGGAATCGTTGGATTCATTGGTCAGGAACAGGCGGCCCCCATCCTGCTGGACGGGCTCGCGCATCTGGAATACCGCGGGTATGACTCCGCGGGCGTGGCCGTCATCTCGGCGCAGGGAAAGCTGCAGGTCGAAAAAGCGGTGGGCCGACTCAAGGTCCTCAGCGAACAGATCCACGGCGGCGCGGACCTCGAGGGCTGCATCGGCCTTGGTCACACCCGCTGGGCGACGCACGGCGCGCCGAACATCATCAACTCTCACCCCCACGTGAGCGAAAACGGCAAGTTCGCCGTCATCCACAACGGCATCATCGAAAACTACGTCGAGATCAAGGAATTTCTGATCGGTCAGGGCATCCGGTTCAAGTCCGAGACCGATACCGAGGTCGTGGCGCAGCTGCTGGAATTCTACTACAACGAGTGTCACGACTTTTTAGAGGCCGTGGGCCGCGTGCTGCGCCGCATCGAGGGTGCCTACGCCCTCGGTATGCTCTGCGCCGACTGCCCGGACCGCATCATCGCCGCGCGCAAGGACGCGCCGCTGCTGCTCGGCTACGGCAAGGGCTGCAACTTCCTCGCCTCCGACGTGACGGCCATCATCAAGCACACGCGCGACGTCGCCTACATGGAAGACGGCGAGGTCGCCGTACTGACGCGCGAGGGCATCGAGGTCTACGACGCGCTGGAGCAGAAGGTCGAAAAGAAGCACTTTACCATCGACTGGGAGGTCTCCGCCGCGGAAAAGGGCGGCTACCAGCACTTCATGCTCAAGGAGATCATGGAACAGCCCGAGGCGCTGCGCCGCGCGATCTCCCCGCGCATCAAGGACGGCAGGGTCGTCTTCGACGATCTCAAGCTCCCCGTTGAGAAAATGCGTGAATTCACCCGCATTTTCATCGTGGCCTGCGGCTCTTCGTATCACGTCGGCATGATCGGCAAGTACAATCTTGAGCATCTGCTGCGCCGCAATGTCGAGGTCGTGCTCGCGTCCGAATTCCGCTACAGCGACCCTATCGTGGACGATAAGTCGCTCGTCATTGTGATCTCCCAGTCGGGCGAAACGCTCGATACCATGGCCGCGCTGCGCGAGGCGAAAAAGCGCGGCGGCTACATCCTCTCCATCGTCAATGTGGTCGGCTCGTCCATCGCGCGCGAGTCGGACGACGTGCTCTACACCTGGGCCGGCCCCGAGATCGCCGTCGCGACGACGAAGGCCTATTCCACGCAGCTCGCGGTGCTCGACATGATCGGCCTTGCGTTTGGCGAGGCGCTCGGCACGGTGAAAAAGGAGGAGTACAACGAGGCGGTCGCAGAGCTTCAGAAGCTGCCGGAGAAGATGGAGCAGTTCCTCGCGAGCGAGAGCTGCGAGGCCATCCCCAAGTACGCTTCCCAGTATTTCAACCACAATTCTGTCTTCTTCATCGGCCGCAACCTCGACTATGCGCTCGGGCTCGAGGGCTCGCTCAAGCTCAAGGAGATCAGCTACATTCACTCCGAAGCCTACGCCTCCGGCGAGCTCAAGCACGGCACGATCTCTCTCATCGAGGACGGCACGCTCGTCATCGCGCTGGGCACCTACGGCCCGCTCTTTGATAAGGCGATGAGCAACGTCGTTGAGGTCAAGAGCTCGCGGCGCGGATGTGCTGGCGCTCACCACGGAGAGCCACCGCGGCGAGATGGCGAAGACCGTCGAAAATGTTATCACGATCCCCGATACGGCGCAAATGCTGCTGCCGTCGCTCGGCGTTGTGCCGCTGCAGCTGTTGGCGTATTATATCGCGCATGGTGTACATGGCTGGTCGTTGTTTCGTTCGCTGCAACCGCGCCTTACTATCGTGAGGCGCGAGTGACGGTCGCGGCAGCGCGTGCGAAATAGCGGCATTGCTTCGCTCGCCGCATTGAGGCGTTCACCGACGGAGATTACTGCGCCGCCCGTCCAGAGCGGCACCCGCAGTCGTCGTTGGCCTCGCTCTTAAGGCGGCAAAGCCGCCAACGGCTGCGCAACAGCGGATAGTCGCCATTCAAATCGTATAACAGCATTTCCATCACTGCCCTTCCGGACATGGCGCAGGGAAGTCGTCGGCAGACCAGCACGCCGTTTTCAAAGCGGGGCAAGGGGTTGAGCCCCTGTTCAGCGCAGCACCTGTCGAACGAGAATGGCCCCGCCGTTGACCCCTGCGCAGCGCAACGGAAATATTTACCGTCGCCGCGGCGTTCAAAAATCCGCGTAGACGGCTGGTTGGCGTAAACCGCGCCATCGTAGCAGGTGAGGATGACGTCTTCGCGAGCTCGCCATTCAGCTGCCAGCGCTGAGGGCGATAGCGAGCACCAGGCTCGTCCTCGCACGCGCCGTCCGCCGCCGAGCAAGGCGAAACGGGTGATCGTCCAGTCCATGTCCGAGCCGTCGACGCCCTTGGTGGCGTAGACGTCGGGCGCGCGGAACGAGGCGGTCGTCGCCTCGACGCCGGCGTTGATGAGATTCGCCGTCACGGTGACGTCGCCGGTGAAGAAGTCTTCATACAAGCTGCCCGCCTGCGCGTCAGGCGGCCGTCGACGCCCTTGCGTCGTAGGACGCCTTCGCCCGCAGGCGGTCACGCCTCGACGCGCGTTGGGTCAGCGCGGCGGTGAGGCCGCACTGAAGATGTTTTTTCATATGGAATTCTCCTTTCCGATGTTTGCCGCACAGTCTGCGGCGATATGGATGGTAACATGACTTTAGACGAAAGTCGTTACAAAAAGGTTGCAGTTTGGAGACGTCGAAACAAAAAGGGAGCGCCTGCCCACGGCGCGACCATTTGTCCTTTAGAAAAAAAAGCGTGACCCCGTGCGTCAGCAGCGTGATGATGCAGCCCGCGATGACGACGCCGAGGAAGATGACCGGCACGGCGCGCTTTAGGCGCATGTTGAGTACGGCGGCGATCAGCGCACCCGTCCACGCGCCGGTGCCCGGCAGCGGGATGGCGACGAAGATCAAAAGCCCCCACGTCTGGTAGCGGAGCACGTCGGCGCTTTTCGCCTCGGCGCGCGCTTCGAGGTGTGAGATGAAGCCCTCAAGCTTTGGAATATGGATGCGCACCCATTGGAACAGCGGGCGGACAAATAAAATGATAAACGGCACAGGGATCATGTTGCCGACGAGCGACGCGGCAAACGCCACGGGGATCGGCAGCCCCATCGCAACGCCCGCGGGCAGGCCGCCGCGCAGTTCCACGACGGGGAGCATCGAGATGAGCATGGTGAGCAGCGTTTTCCGCCGAGCAGCCGAGAGCAGCCAGAGCAGAAAGCGTCGAGCATGGTGCGCCTTTCTGAAATGCAAGCGGAATAATACCTCATTTTAAATAAAATGATAGCACGAAACGCTACTTCGCCGCGCAAGGGCCGCGGGATTAAGGTTCTATAAAGGTGCAGGGCCCCGGAATTTCCGGAGCCCTGCGCTTTTGAGTACGAATCAGCGGTTGTTCTTGTTCTGGTTGTTCTGATTCTGGTTGCCGTTCTGGTTCTGATTGGTGTTTTCCTGATTCTGGTTCTTGTTCTGATTATTGCGCTCCTTCATGTGCTCGCCTCCTTTCGCTTTTCTTCTTGCTTGCAGACATAGTGTTGACGCGCGGCGGATATACAAAACGCAAAAAAAGAAGAGCGGTGGGATTTTCACTTCTTCACCCCCAAATTGTTGTTGACAAACCGGAAAATAGAGCAATCTTACGCAAAACAAAGAAGAGCGGGCTTTTCACCCCCAGCATGGGGTCAATACGGGTGCAGAATGTTCTGTGCTCGTTTTTTGTTTGCCAAATTCTTTATGAAAAACGGAGGTGCTTCGGTATTAGCAGCAACGTGCATCAGATCAACGAGGAGATCCGGGACAGCGAGATCCGTCTCATCAGTGCTACCGGTGAGCAGCTCGGCATCATGTCTGCCGCGCAGGCGCAGCACATCGCCGACGAGCAGGGGCTTGACTTAGTCAAGATCTCGCCGCAGGCCAAGCCGCCTGTGTGCAAGCTCATGGACTACGGCAAGTTCCGCTTTGAACAGGGCAAGCGCGAAAAGGAAGCCAGAAAGAACCAGCATGTCGTCGAGATCAAGGAAGTGCGCATGTCCCCCGGTATCGATGTGGGCGATTTTAACACCAAGCTCAAAAACGCCCAGAAATTCATTGCCGACGGCAACCGTGTCAAGGTCTCTGTCCGCTTCCGCGGCCGCGAGATGGCACACACGGACATCGGCCGCGATCTTCTTGTGCGCTTTGCAGAGTCCGTCGCCGAGGTCGCCAACCTGGATAAAGAGCCGAAAATGGAAGGCCGCAGCATGTCGATCTTCCTTTCCCCCAAGGCGGGAAAGTAACTTTGAGCGCCACTACAAATACGAAAAGGAGAAACTACTATGCCCAAGCTGAAAACCCACAGCGGTTCCAAAAAGAGATTCAACCTGACCAAGACCGGTAAGGTCAAGGCCGCCAAGGCTTTCAAGAGCCACATCCTGACCAAGAAGCCCACCAAGCGTACGCGTCGTCTGCGTCAGGGCGGCTATGCTGACAAGACCACTGCCAGCACGATCCGCAAGATGATCCCCTACAAATAAGATAATTACGATACGCTTTAAGGAGGCTTATACTATATGGCACGTGTTAAGGGCGCGATGATGACGCGCAAAAGAAGAAACAAGACTCTGAAGCTCGCCAAGGGCTACTGGGGCAACAAATCCCGCCACTTCAAGATGGCCAACGAGCAGGTCATGAAGTCCCTGACCTACGCTTATGTTGGCCGCCGCCTGAAGAAGAGAGATTTCCGCTCCCTGTGGATCACCCGTATCTCCGCAGCCTGCAAGTTGAGATGGCTGAAAATGCAACGAAAAGAGACGCTTTAAGCTGCTGTTTCTCTCCTGGCGGAGAAAAGGCCCTGCATTTCTACTGACGGCGCGGGGCCGCCTGGCGGATACCGCTGGCTGCGCCAAAGGAAGCCATGCGTACGTGACTTTACCGGACGAATCATCACGATTTTGGCACTCCGGCGCGGCGGCTGCCCTCTCCATCTCGAGCAGGGTGATAAGCTTGAGAAAATGCGCGAAGAAATTCTGACCGCAAAATAACGCCGCCGCATCAATAACTCCCGTAACGAGCTCACCGCAGAGCGGCAGCGGCCGCAAGTCCGCTTGCATCAAAAGCTCACGCAAACGAAGTCGCCGCACGCAATCCTTTGCGTAGCGCACAGCCGGCCTATTGTCAGGCTTCCGATGGCGATGTTGAGGGGGCGCGTATGCATCTACCGCTTTATTTTTCTGAAAATGCCAGCTCCTCGCCGTCTCAAATGCGCAAAAAGACCCTGCATTTCTATCACCCTCCGGGAGAGCGGCTGCGGCCCAAATAAAGCCAACAAAAATTGCACGCACTCCTGGCGGCACTGCGCATGCAGTCGGCCCACTATCAGGCTTCAGGCTGGCGGGGTGGAGAGGCGCCCCATCTCGCGCGGGTGAGCTTTTTCGCGCAGAAGTCGCCACCGCTTTAGAAGCCGCCGCAAAATACCCACCGCAGAGCGGTGCGGCCCGCAAGAAGCAGCCCAAATCGAAAGCCGCAAAAAGCAGGCTGCCTCCCCATACGGGCGCGTGCAGTATCATTTCTGCAGGGGGGTCAAGGGGCCTCCAGTTCCAAAGGGGTTCTCTTCACCCGAATCCCCTTTGATAGGCCGGGGTTGCGCGGCCGTTATTCTTCCTCCGGCTCCTCCCACGGCGTCATCGTGGCGACCAGACGGTGGATGGGCGTGCCCAGCTCATGGAACTTCGCCTCGTAGTCGGTCATCACGCCGACGGCGCCGTTCGCGTGCAGATCGTCCGTGACCTCGGAGAGCGTAAAGCCGAACTGCGGGATCTCCTCCACCGACCAGGCGAAAAGCGGGGCGTTGTCCGTCTTGAAATGGATCTGCCCGCCGTCCTTGAGCACCCGGCGGTAGAGCTTGAGGAAAATTGCCGTGCGTCAGGCGGCGCTTGGCGTGGCGCTTCGTCGGCCACGGGTCGCAGAAGTTGATGTAGATGCGGTCGACCTCGCCCGGAGCGAAAAACTCGGGCAGGATGTTCGCGTTCGCGTCGATGAAGCGGACGTTCCGGAAGCCCCTCGGCGGCGCAGCGCTCCATGGCGACCACCATCGCGTCGGGCACCATCTCCACCGCCACGAACAGCACGTCGGGCTCCGCAGCGGCGGTGCCCACGGTGAAGCGTCCCCTTGCCGCAGCCCAGCTCCACACGCAGCTCGCGGGCCTCCGGCATCAGCTCGCGCCAATGGCCGCGGTGCGCGATGGGATCCTTGATCTGCAGCGCCGCGCAGCGCTCCATGCGCGGCAGCAGGTTCTTTTTCTTTCTCATTCGCATGGGGAAATACCTCGCTTTGTGCGTTCATTTCCTGCCTATCATAGCGGAAACGCGGCGATAACACAAGAGAAAAAAATGAAGCCTTTCCGTCAGCAAAGAGAAATTTGCCGCAGGAACTGCGTTACATCGTCAGAAATGAATCAATTCTTGCAAAAAATGCGACCAAACTGGAAATAATTTCAAATGAAATGATATTCCTCTTGCAAAACGCGGGGAATTGCATATAATAGCCCCATTAAGAGAAAAACAAGGAGGGCATACCATGTCTTTCGTGACCTATGAACCGCAGGGCGCGGTCGCGTATCTCATCATCAACCGTCCCGAGGCGCTCAACGCGCTCAACTCGCAGGTGCTCGCCGACCTTGACGCGGCGCTCGACGCCATTGACCTCGACGCCGTCCGCTGCCTGATCGTGCGGCGGCGCGGGGAGAAGTCCTTGTCGCCGGCGCGGACATTGCGCAGATGAAGGGGCTCACCAAGGCCGAGGGCGAGCTTCGGCAAGCAGGGCAACGATGTGATGCGCAAGCTCGAGACCCTGCCCATTCCCACCATCGCGGCGGTCGGCGGCTACGCGCTCGGCGGCGGCTGTGAGCTCGCCATGAGCTGTGATTTCCGCATCTGCTCCGATACCGCCGTGTTCGGTCAGCCCGAGACGGGTCTCGGCATCACCCCCGGCTTCGGCGGCACCCAGCGCCTCGCGCGCCTGATTGGCCCCGGAATGGCCAAGCAGCTGGTCTACACCGCCGCGAACATCAAGGCGGACGAGGCGCTGCGCATCGGTCTGGTCAACGCCGTCTATCCGCTCGCGGAGCTTTACACTGCGGCGGAGAAGCTCGCCTCTCAGATCGCGGCGAACGCGCCCATCGCGGTGCGCGCGGCGAAGAAGGCCATCAACGAGGGACTTGACCTCCCGATGGACGAGGCCGTGGTGGTCGAGGAGAAGGCCTTCGGCTCCTGCTTCGAGACCGCCGACCAGCAGGAGGGCATGGGCGCCTTCCTCGAAAAGCGCAAGCACGAACCGTTCACCAACAAGTAAGCGTTACTTGACAATTCATAAATTTCAATTCATAGGGAGGAACACAAAAATGAAAGTTGCAGTTTTTCGGCGCCGGCACCATGGGCAGCGGCATCGCGCAGGTCTTCGCGGCACACGGCCACACCACTCTGATGTACGCGTCCAGCGTCGCTTCCGCGCAGCGCCACAAGACAAAAAAGGCTCGACGCTTCCCTGCAGAAGCGCGTCGAGAAGGGCAAGATGACTCAGGAGGCCAAGGATGCCCTGATGGCGAATATCTTCGTGGAGGAGAAGTCCGCCGCCGCCGATGCCGACCTCGTCATTGAGTGCGCCAAGGAAGAGATGGCGTACAAGCGTGCCATGCTCAGCGAGCTGGATGAGCTGTGCAAGGAATCCACCATCTTTGCCACCAACACCTCCTCTCTGTCCGTCACCGAGATGGGCCTTGGGCCTCAAGCACCCCGTCATCGGTATGCACTTCTTCAATCCCGTTCCCAGCATGAAGCTCGTCGAGGTCATCCGCGGCGCGAACACCACGCAGGAGACCTTCGATTTCATCTACAAGCTCTCCGAGGAGATCGGCAAGCAGCCGGTCGAGGTCGCCGAGGCTCCCGGCTTCGTCGTCAACAAGATCCTCATCCCCCATGATCAACGAAGCCATCGGCCTTGTTGAGACCGGCGTCGCCTCCGTCGAGGATATCGACAAGGCCATGATGCTCGGCGCGAACCATCCCATGGGCCCCCTCTCCCTCGGCGACTTTATCAGCCTCGACGTCTGCCTCGCCATCATGAACGTGCTGCTCGAGGAGACCGGCGATCCCAAGTACCGCCCCGCTCTGCTGCTCAAGAAAATGGTCCGCGGCGGCCAGCTCGGCAAGAAGTCCGGCAAGGGCTTCTATGATTACAGCAAGTAATTTTTCGACAATATATAACAGAAAAAAGAGCCGGTTTCGACCGGCTCTTTTTCTCAACACCGGAAAGGGAGGAGCGAAAAGAAGTGCGTTTGCGGACACGAGATGGAAAGCCGAGGTTTTACCAGGTGCTGGAGCTGCACGGCGAAAGTCTCCTGAAGGATTATATGGACGTGGGCTGTGGGTCTGCCCGTGGTGCGGTCGGATCGCGTTCTTTATGTGGGAGAAGGACCGGAAGGACCGCTACCGCGCCGGATGCGGCAGCAGGACCGACGAGGAGCTCAGCGCGCTGCTGGAATCGCCGGATGCGCCCGCGCTGCTGCGGGACGCGGCGCGCGAGTGCTGGACTCCCGCGCCGAATGGAAGGCGGCGGAGCAGCGCCGCCGCGCGAAGGAGACGGAGCGTGAGCAGGAGAGTACGCCGCGCGGTTTTTTCTCCGGCCTTTTCGGCGGCAGGGACGACGATAAGCCGCGCAAAAATCAGCCGCCCGAGTTCTGAGCCTGCCCCTTGACAAATCCGCAGCGACGGCGTAATACTGCTATCCATCAAACCGGCATCGACGGAGA
>VOFC01003269.1_pt1 | contig 23222 bp, 29 predicted proteins | sample 5384161 | NCBI WGS metagenome assembly VOFC01 (sample SAMN12384722, study PRJNA508395) | human gut metagenome | isolation source: healthy gut B | host: Homo sapiens | reverse complement strand
GCAAATGGCTTTCTTTCAGACGGATTGAGATGTGGCTTTATGCTCGGATTGCTGCTTTAATCGATGAAGATGGATATGACGCAGATGCTGATATGAACGAGATAGTTAATTCCATAATGTATAGCGACAGTTATCAAGTCGATTCAAAAACTCGTCAACTCATAGGAGATATCTATGCCTGGATGGGCGACGAAGATAATCTGCGTAACTGCATAGATATAAATGAATCACAATACGCTCGGGATATAGCTCGATTCATAAACGAGAATTTTCTCCGCATTCGTGCAGGGGCAAGCTGAACCCGGACGGAACAAACTCAATCTACTTCAGAATATCGTCGCACGGATATGATTGGCGTCGTAATATTGAAAAATTTCCTCCGGGATACTTTTGATAGCCCTGACAAGATGCCGAACTACATCTGGATAGGTCATGATGCTGAAACAAATCCGCCGGAAGTCACTCTGTTCGAAGGAACCCCAATGACTTCATTGAGCAGTTTGATTCAAAAGTGATAGCTCATATACAGCTTGATTAACAGGTTGATCTCGCCCGCGATCGCCACGAGATCGTGTTTTAACTTAACCCCAACATTATCACTAAGATAAACAAATGTCCTCCCTCGTCATCGAGTACAAAGGCTATCCGAAGGAGGATATTTTTTGTTGACTGAACAACGGTCAAGTTTTCCCCAGCATACGCGGGGTGATCCGGAGTTGTATAAATATTTCAAGTGAAAACGAAGGGCAATCCGGTTTGGTTCGAACGCCGCAATACAGATAAAATTAATATATTGTCGCAGCGGAACATAAAATGTACAGCAGCGTTTTATCATATCAAGTTGAATATGTCTCAATGAAGGAATAATACCGTCAGAAATATAAAAGAACATGTAAGCACATAATAAACGAAGTCAATATTTGTAGTGAACAGAAAAAAATGACGCTGAATGTCATATGTTGCTTTTTTTTGACGGATAAAGGTATAATATAACCGATTAAAAGGGCAACTTCAGAATGCTGCAATGAAATTGTACGCAATGAGAGGTAAAAATTTGAACAGATTATCCAAAGAGCTTTCAGCGGCGGTTTTCCTGCAAAAGCCATGACAATGATGTCTACATAACAACAGGTTTGATCAAGGAGGAAAAAATGACAATTGTTTTGATTATTTTGGTGGTGCTTGCACTGCCGTATCTGATATGTAAGTAGAGCAAAGCAATTCTTGTGGGCTGCCCTGTTCGGTGCAGGAAAAAATGCTGTTTCATGTGCAATATCGGAGTGAGCCGCAGCAAAGTGCATTTTTTGCACTCGAGACAACAGTTTTATCCTCACCTGCGGGAAAAACAAAACACCGTAAAAACGGAGGAAAAACATGAGCAACGGAACGAAAGTTAGATTGGGGCTGATAGTGTTTGCCCTCGGTATGCTGATTATGGTGTCAGCGTTTTGCCCGCCGTCATGTACGGTGAGACTGATTACGCGGCAACATCGGAAAACAAAAGCAACAGGAGAGTTGTGAAATGTCTGCGATTCTCAAATTTGATTGACAGAGCAGGCGTTTTCCGGCATATGCAGCAGTCACATTCGATTATTCAACGGTTGCTGCCGAGTGCGGAAGGCAACGTCGAAACCAACAGAAAACACGGGAAGCACTGTCCGTTACGGAAGGTTTCCCGTGTTTGTTTTTGAAGAAGTAATCGGTTGCTTGCCGAAACACTGCGGCCGAGCGGAGAACTTCAGCCCGCGCGGCAGGTTCAGCGGCTGCGGTTATCGGAGGTCTTCCGGTGTATCGGAATTTTCCGCCGTATCGGAGGGTGCTGTTTTGCCGGAGTCTGCATTGTCATTTGCATTTGATTTCGCCGTCGGACTCTTCCCCCCGCCCTTCTGCGGTTCATCATCGTTATGCGGCGCAAGCGCAACGCTTGCAACCCTGTGCCCCTCGTCGATTTTCATCAGTCGAACGCCCTGCGTGTTGCGGGAAATGACGGAAATCGTATCGACGGGAACGCGAATGACAACGCCGTCATCACGGATAAGCATCAGATCCTCATTGCCTTCGAAACTTTGAGGCAAACAAGCTTGCCGGTTTTTTCGGTGATATTCATTGCAATAATGCCCTTGCCGGCGCGGCCCTGAACGCGGTAGGCGTCCCTCTTCCGTGCGCTTGCCCATGCCGTTTTCGGTGATGGCAATGACGCAGCTGCCGGGTTTGACCATGGACATATCAACAACGCAGTCGCCCTCGGAGAGTTTGATGGCGCGAACGCCGGAGGCATTTCTGCCCATTGAGCGAACATCCTGCTCGCTGAAACGGATGCTCATTCCGTCCCGTGTGCCGATAATGAACTCATCATCGCCTGCGGAGAGCGCAACGCTGATAAGCTCGTCACCCTCGCGGAGGTTTTGAGCAATCAAGCCGCCCTTGCGAATGTTTGAAAAATCGGAGAGCGGGGTTTTTTTGATAACACCCTGCCGTGTGCAAAGAACGAGATAGCCGCCCCTCGGTCTGCCTGCCGATGGGGAATGCGGCGGTAACGAACTCGCCCGTCTGCAATTGCAGCAGGTTGACTATGGGCGTGCCCTTTGCGGTGCGGCTTGCCTCCGGAATGGAATAGCATTTAATGCGGAAAGCGCGGCCCTTGTTTGTGAAGAACATGATATAGGAATGCGTGCTTGTGACGAAAATATCCTCAAGGAAATCCTCTTCACGGGTTGCTCCGCACTGATGCCGACGCCGCCTCTGCGCTGCGTGCGATAGGTTGCTTCCGCAATGCGCTTGATGTAGCCGTGATGGGTGCAGGTAACAACCATGTCTTCTTCCTGGATGATGTCATCCATATCGATGTCTTCAACGATCTTTGTGATTTCGGTGCGGCGCGGATCGGCAAAGCGGCGCCGAATCTCGAGCATTTCATCTTTAACAACGCCCATAAGTTTGCCTTCGTCCGCAAGCAGGAAGCAAGGTATTCAACCGTGCGCTTAAGCTCGCCGTACTCGGCTTCCAACTTTTCGCGCTCAAGCCCCGTCAACCTTTGCAGCCGCATGTCAAGTATCGCCTGCGCCTGCCGTTCACTGAAACCGAAACGCGCAATCAGCCTTTCCTTTGCTTCTGCGCCGTTTGCACTGGCTTTGATGATGGCAATGACTTCGTCAATATTGTCGAGTGCGATCATAAGGCCTGCCAAGATGTGCAGCCTTTCGCGGGCTTTGTCAAGGTCAAACTGTGTGCGGCGGGTGACAACATCGCTTTTGATGCGCAATGTAGTGATAAAGCATTTCGCGAAGGTTGAGCACCTTGGGTTCGCCGTTCACAAGCGCGATCATGATAACGCCGAAAGTATCCTGAAGCTGAGTGTGCTTATACAGATTGTTCAGCACAACGTTTGCATTGACATCCTTTTTAAGCTCGATAACAATGCGCATTCCCGCGCGGGAGCTTTCGTCGCGAAGGGTCGGAAATGCCGTCCACGCGCTTCTCGTGAACAAGCTCCGCAATTTTTCAACAAGCTTTGCTTTGTTGACCTGATACGGAATTTCCGTGACGATGATTCGTGAACGATCGGCCTTGTATTGCTCGATCTCGCTCTTTGCGCGAACAAGGATCTTTCCCCTGCCTGTAAAATATGCATGGCGAATGCCGACATCGCCCATGATGACGCCGCCGGTCGGAAAGTCCGGGCCGGGGATATAGTTCATCAGCTCGTCGATCGTGATATCGGGATTGTCGATCATTGCGGCACAGGCATCGACAGCCTCGCCGAGATTATGCGGCGGAATGTTTGTTGCCATGCCGACAGCAATGCCGTTTGAGCCGTTCACAAGAAGGTTCGGGTATCTTGCGGGCAATACCGCGGGCTGCATCAGCGTTTCGTCAAAATTCGGGTAAAAATCAACCGTGTTCTTGTCAAGATCGCGGAGCATTTCGAGAGTAAGTCTGCTCATGCGCGCTTCGGTATAACGCATTGCAGCGGCGGGGTCGCCGTCAACGCTGCCGAAATTGCCGTGACCTTCAACAAGGGGATAACGAGTGGAGAAGGGCTGGGCAAGGCGCACCATTGCATCGTAAACCGCCGTATCGCCGTGCGGATGGTATTTGCCGAGAACGTCGCCGACAAGGCGCGCACTCTTTCTGAAGGGCTTGTCGGGCTGCATGCTCAGCTCATCCATTGCGTAAAGAATGCGCCTGTGAACGGGTTTCAGCCCGTCGCGCACATCGGGAAGCGCACGGCTGATGATAACAGCCATTGCGTATGATATAAAGCTGCGCTTCATTTCACCCACAAGGTTTATGGGCAATATTCTGCCGCCTTCAACATCGGTCGGCAGCTCGTTTGTTCCGAGCATTTCAAGATTGGGTCTTTTTTGTTTTCGTCCATTATTTCTCCTGCATGAAAGGTGCGGAGCCTGCCGCAGTCGGTGCGTCGCACCTTTCGTCGGTCGTCAAGTCATTGAATCGTGTTAATAATTTCGGATTGCAGAGTTCAAAGCTCTTAATCTGCCGTTTGAAAATTGAAACGTTTCCGCCTCAAACGTCAAGGTCGGCAACGAGCTTGCTGTTCTGCTCAATAAATTCGCGGCGCGGTTCAACCCTGTCGCCCATCAAAAAGGGTGAAAGTTTCGTCCGCAAGCATTGCATCGTCCATTGTGACGCGAAGCATAATGCGGTTCGCGGGATCCATTGTCGTGTCCCAAAGCTGTTCGGGGTTCATTTCGCCCAAACCTTTGTAGCGTTGAATGTAGATTTTATCCCTGCCGATTTCGTCAAGAGTTTTGTTCAGCTCTTCGTCCGAATAGACATAGCGTTCCGTATTGCCCTTTTTTGATGAGATAGAGAGGAGGCTGGGCAATGTAAACATAGCCGCGCTCTATCATCGGCCGCATGTGCCGATAGAAGAACGTCAGCAGCAGCGTGCGAATATGGCTTCCGTCAACGTCGGCATCGGTCATGCAGATGATTTTGTGATAGCGGAGCTTGGTTTCGTCAAAATCCGCATCCATGCCCGCACCGAACGCGGTTATCATGCATTTGATTTCCGCATTGCCGAGAATTTTGTCCAAACGGGTTTTTCAACGTTCAGAATCTTTCCGCGCAGCGGAAGGATGGCCTGAAAATGCCTGTCGCGTCCTTCCTTGGCGGAACCGCCTGCGGAGTCGCCCTCAACGATGAACAGTTCGCATTTTGAAGGATCTTTTTTCGGAGCAGTCAGCAAGTTTGCCGGGCAGTGCGGCGGAATCAAAACGGACTTGCGTCTGGTCAGCTCGCGTGCCTTGCGCGCCGCTTCCCTGCGCGGCTTGCACTGAGGCATTTGTCGAGAATAAGCTTTGCCTGCGCCGGATTCTCTTCAAGATAGGGTCGTCATGCCGGCCGTCACGGCGTTGTCAACAAGGAGGTTCTTATGTAGGCATTGCCGAGTTTTGTTTTTGTCTGCCCTTCAAACTGCGGCTCTGTCAGCTTAACGCTGATGATAGCGCTCAAACCTTCGCGGATGTCGTCTCCGGTCAGGTTCTGGTCGCTGTCTTTAAGGATTTTAAACTTTCGGGCGTAGTCATTGATGACCCTTGTCATTGCCGCACGGAAACCCGCAAGGTGGCTGCCGCCCTCGATGGTGTTGATGTTGTTGGCATAGGTAAAAAACATTTTCGCTGTAGCCGTCGTTGTATTGCAGCGCAACTTCAACGCTTGCCGTTTCAAGCGGATTATCGTTCTTTACAGCGGAAAAATAAATCGGGTCGGGGTGCAGAACTTCTTTGTTTTTGTTGATATAGCGAACGTATTCAACAACCCCGCCTTCGTAATGGAAGCTGTCCTGCACGGGCGGGTCGCAGCGTTCATCCGTCACGATGATGCGCACGCCGCCGTTTAGGAACGCAAGCTCGCGCAGCCGTCGAACAAGGATATCGTATTCATAGTTCACTTCGTCAAAAATTTCTTCGTCGGGAACAAAATGAATCGTTGTGCCGTGCTCGTCCGCTCCGCAGTTGCCCACGATTTCAACCTCCGTGACCTTTATGCCGCGGCGGCAGATCTGCCGGTAAATATGCCGTCCCGACGCACCTCGGCGGTAAGCTCCGTGCTCAATGCGTTAACAACGGAAAGACCGACACCGTGAAGGCCGCCTGAGACCTTATAGCCGCTGCCGCCGAATTTGCCGCCCGCATGAAGCATGGTAAGTGCGACTTCAAGCGCGGATTTGCCGGTTTTGGGATGAATGTCAACGGGAATGCCCCTGCCGTTGTCAACAACGGTAATGGAGTTGTCCGCATGAATGGTAACATAAATATGAGTGCAGAATCCCGCCATTGCTTCATCGATGGAGTTATCGACGATTTCATAAACAAGGTGGTGCAGGCCTCTTGAATCGGTTGAACCGATATACATGCCCGGGCGGCGGCGAACGGCCTCCAATCCTTCAAGCACCTGTATTTGCGAAGCGTTATAAGTCGTTTCCATTTTTAAAATTATTTCCTTTCAGAGTAAAACCCGCGGCATTTTTGAAAAACCGCCGCCTGCGGAGCCCTGTCCGCCGGGATTTTTATGTCGGGCTGTTTTGGGGAGAACGCCGACCGTATGATTTAAAACGACCACAAAAACGGCGTTTGTTTATACAATGTTAAATCAACACAGAATCAATTTTCTGCTGACAGAATTTTTTTTGAGTTTGCCGCCGCTGCATTCAAACACCGTCATGTTCGGCACCTGTTCAAGGCCGTCGAGAGTTGTGGATGTTAAAAGCATTGGCAATCAAATGCGCTTGAAAGCAGCTCCGCTGCCTGTCGCCGTCCAGTTCGCTCAGAACATCGTCCAAAAGCAGAACCGGCGCCTCGCCCCGAACGCGGCGCATAAGCGCAAGCTCGCTCAGTTTAAGGCTCAACGCTGCCGTGCGCTGCTGTCCCTGGGAACCGAAAACGCGGACGTCGCGCCCGTTGAGCAGAATGCCGATGTCGTCCCGGTGCGGCCCCTTGGTTGTGCAGCCGCGGCGGATATCCTCCGCCCGTGCCTTGCAGAGTGCGTCCCCGAGTGCGGCGCGCGCGCCGTCGCCCTCGAAGGAACGGAGGGTTTGTAGTAGGTAAAAAGCTCTTCCGGTTCATGCCCGACAGAAGAATTGCCCGTGATGCTGCGGTTCAGATCCCGCGCAGCGGTGCTGAGCCTGTCAAGAAAAATCGCGGCGAAGCAGCATGACCGAACCGCCGAGCTCCGCAAGCTTATCGTCCCACATGTCGAGAAGTTCAATGTTCGGTTCGAACGGAAAACTTGTTTTCAAAAGCGCGGTGCGCTGCTTGAGGGCGGCATTATATTGCTGCAAACGGTAGAAATATGCAGGTCGAAGCTGGCAAAGCTCCATGTCCATAAAGCGGCGGCGGGTTTCGGGAGAGTCCTTTGACGAGGGAGAGATCCTCGGTGAAAACATTACGGCGTTCAGAACGCCCATAAGCTCGCCCATGCGTCTGATGCGCTGCCCATCGATAAAAACCTGTTTCGGTGCGCCGGAAAACAGCTTGAGTTCAATGCTGTGCTTCCCGTTGCACTCACAAGCTCAATGCCCGCATATGCCTTGTCGGAAAGGGAGTTGATAAGTTCCGCATCGCGGCGCGTTCGGTGGCTCCTGCCCAACGCAGCAAGGAAAACGGATTCCAGAATGTTCGTCTTGCCCGCCGCATTTGCGCCCACAATGACGTTAAGCCCCTTTGCAGGCTCAAACCGCAGCTCCGTATAACTTCTGAAACAATAAAGTCTTACGGCGGTGATGTACACGCAAAGCCTCCGCCCTGCCGCATTATGCGGCATTATTACCTTCGTTCTATTATACCATATTTTAAGGAGTTCGGCAAGCCCGAAAGGCGCATTTAAAGGTACATTTATATAGGTAGGAGAAATGAGGAATTGGGAGCGGAGAGCGGAGTGTGGAAAGTTAAGAGCGGAGTGTGGAGAGTTAAGAGCGGAGTTTGGAGAGTGTAGAGCGGAGCTGAAGGCACTCGGTTGCCTCCCCTGCAAGGGGAGGGGGACCGCAGAGCGGTGGAGGGGTTTTGATTAAGAGTGTGGAGAGCGGAGAGTGAAGGGTGCGGCTTCTCCACTTACCGATGTGCTGAACCCGCACCTGTGCCTCAGGCGTATTGTACGGATGGCGTTTCTTCTCTCTTCAACTCTTTAAATACGCCCTATCGGTGCGGCACAAATACGGTTGAAGACGGAATTAAAAATATATCTTCAATCCTCTCCAAAACGGTCTTGACTTTGTACAAAATCCGAGTATAATGTGATATGCACTTGAAAGAGTGAATGCACCTTTAGCTCAGCTGGTAGAGCACCTGACTCTTAATCAGGGTGTCCAGGGTTCGAGCCCCTGAAGGTGTACCAACAAAAAGTCCTTGTTTTGCAAGGGCTTTTTAATTTGCTTTATGCTTAATTTACTTAAAGGGACATGCGGGTCTTTTGCGTGCCCTTGACTTTTCCCCGAATCGGTTCTATAATCATTGCATACAAAAAAGAGTCTGAAGGAGGGTTGATCCATGCAGCTTCTTGTTATCACGATCGACGATTGCGATGAATTTCTTGCAACGCTTGAAGGGCTCCGTGCACACGGAATGAACGGCATAGTTTTTCAGTCCACAAGCCTCAAACACGCATTGCTGAACAGCAACGTTGACGCACCGCCGATTTTCGGTCGAGTCAGCAAAATCATGAGCCATGATTTTGAATCCAGTCACACTGCGTTTTTGCTGCTGAACGATGATCAACTTGAGCACGCAAAGCGCGTTATCCGCCGCAACACGCACGGATTGGGCAAAAAAGGCGTCATGTTCACGCTGCCCGTGCTTTCGTTCGAAGGAATCGATGCGGAATAACGCACGCGGAACGATAATCGAAAACCGACTTAAGTAAATATAAAACGGAAAACCGCCGTTCGGCGGCATTCCGAAGAATAAGCGCGCTGAAAGATACCGACAGCGTGTTCATTGGTGCGCGGCAGAAAAGCGGCGCATGTTCCAACGCGCCGGTGTGCGCGAATTTGTCGAAAATTCGCACCGCCGGATAAAAGGCGGAATTCGAATTGAAAGGAAAAACAACATGAAAATTCTGCTGATTCTTGCAATCGCAATGGCGGGCGGCCTTGCCCTGTCCCGCCTTATGAAGCTGCTCAACCTGCCCAATGTCACGGGCTACCTTATTGCAGGCATTCTGATAGGTCCCTTTGTGCTGAAACTTGTCACAAACGTTGATATTAAAAGCGCAAAGATTATCACAACCACCGCATTGGGTTTCATTGCTTTTTCGATCGGCGGCGAATTTAAGCTGTCCCTGCTGAAAAACTCGGCGGCAAAATAGTCGTTATCACCGTTGTGCAGGCTGTTATGACCGTGCTTTTGTGCTGCTTGCGCTTTTGCTTGTGCCGGGTGAATACCGCGTTCCTCGTGCGCTGCTTCTCGGTGCAATTGCGGCTGCAACCGCACCTGCCGCAACACTGCTTGTTGTTCGCCAATACAAGGCAAAAGGGCCCCGTTACGGACACGCTCCTGCCCGTTACGGCGTTTGATGATGCGGTCGGCCTGATGATCTTCTCCCTCTGCTTTGCACTTGCACAGGCATTTGCCTCCGGCGATGCGCTGACGGTTCAGGCAATCGTGCTTGATCCGCTGCGCGAAATCGGCCTTTCCTGCTTACGGGCGGCGTTATGGGTGCCGTGCTTGCGTTTGTAATGCGCTTTTTCAAGTCCAAAGCAAACCGTCTCTGCCTGATGCTTGCGGCGGTTTTGCCTGCGTTGCACTTTCGGAAATGTGGGAGCTTTCTTCACTGCTGACCTGCATGATGCTTGGCGCGGTGTTTGCAAACATGCGCAGCGACTCTGTCATTGCGATGGAGCTTTGCGAGGGCTGACGCCTGCATTGTTCATGCTTTTTCTTCGTGCTTTCGGGTGCGGAGCTTGATTTTTCAATCCTGCTGACGGTCGGGATTCCGGGCATTATCTATATCATTGCACGTTCCGCCGGCAAGTATTTCGGCGCGTTCACCGGAGCGGCAATGTCCCATGCCGATCCAAAGGTGCGCAAATACCTCGGCATCACGCTGCTTCCGCAGGCAGGTGTTGCAATCGGCATGGCGCAGATGGTTGCCGCAAGCGACCTTCCGCAAACGCTTTCCGCGCAGGTTGTGACGGTTGCACTGTTTGCAACACTTGTTTATGAACTTGCGGGCCCCTGTGCTGACAAAGCTTGCGCTTTGCAAAGGCAGGTGAAATTTCGGCTGAAAATCTCGGAAAAAAGAAAAAAGACAGCTGCTGCCGTCGAAAGCACTGCGGATGCACCGCAGGCGTAAAACCGAGCGAGACGAAAAGCCGAAACATATCAGATTAATATTGAATTAAAAAGAAAAGGGAGAATGCAGACCGAACCGCGTCTCCCCTTTTTTATTCGCCTGTGCTTCGTTCCAATATGCACCGCAAGATATGGTGCCGCACCGATTGTGCATAATCTGTTCGGCCGACTGAAACTTTTCCGCATTTGCCCCAAGATATTGTGCCGCCCGGCAGGGTTATCCACATGAGTTTTCCACAATCAGACCCCGTTTTCCACAGAGTTATCCGCAAGAGAGGGAGTTATCCTCAACCTTCGTGAGCAAAACAGCCGCAAAATGCGGAAAACTCCGAAATTTGGCGGTGTACAGGCTTGTTTATGTGTGGATAAGTCTGTGGATAATGTGGAAAACCCTGTTGACAGTTTCGGAAAACCCCGCAAATATACCAAATTTCGCCCGCTTTTGACAGGGTTTTCCGCAATTTCCACATTCTTTCGCCGCAGAATAACCCGCAGAAGGTCAACAGGTTATCCACAAGGGAATGAGGAATTGGGAATGAGGAATTAGGAATTAGGAATTAGGAATTATTTTTCTCGGTTGAACAGAGGGGTGCGGGTGCACCTTTAATTACTCATTGCTCACTGCTAATTGCTCATTGAAAATATATTGCCGCTTTTTCCTCTTTGCGGAACATTTTTTTAAAAAACCTTATTGACAAACGGGATTTGATGTGCTAAAGTACCAAGGACGTCCCCTCGAGGGGCTTTATTTAGCTTGAGTTCATATCGTTTGCCCGAATTGCGGCTTGCCTTGTGCTGGGGGAGGCGGGTTCAGCGGCGGCGCGGGCTCAGGCAGACTACAAGGAGGCTCTACCATGCGCGTAAAGATCACACTCGCTTGCTCCGAATGCAAGCAGAGGAACTACAATACGTTCAAAACAAGAAGAACGATCCTGACAGGCTCGAGTTCAAAAAAGTATTGCCGTTTCTGCCGTAAGCATACTTCCTCCACAAGGAATCCAAATAAGGAACAAGGAGAACGCTATGAAAAAAAGAAGTAAAACAGACAGGCGAAAAGAAGCCGGGCTTTTTCAAAAAAGTCGGCGGATTTTTCTCCCGCATCGGAACTTATTTCAAAGAAGTTTTTGCTGAAACCAAAAAGCTCAGCTGGCCCGGCAAAAAGAACTTGTCGGATATACCCTTGCTGTTATCGGCTTTGTTGCACTGATGGCAGCTATCATGTGGGTGCGATCTCGGCTTCAGCAAAGGCATCGTCGCACTTGCCAAAATCGTTGTTAAATAAGGATTGCCAATGACGGACGAAGTAAGGACTCATTACGGGGATGACACCCCGCTTGATGCCCGGTGGTACGTCGTCCATACCTACCCGGATACGAAAACAAAGTCAAGGAAGACCTTGAAAAAACAATTGAGAACCGCAATCTTCAGGATTTGATTCTCGAGGTTAAGTATCCCACAGAGCAGGTCACGGAGCTCAAGGAGCGTTCAAAGAAGCCCAAGACGAAGCTTCGCAAGGTGTACCCCGGTTATGTCATGGTCAAAATGGTCATGAACGACAACACATGGTATATTGTTCGCAACACCCGCGGCGTTACCGGCTTTGTAGGCCCGGGAAGCAAGCCGATTCCCCTCACCGACGAGGAGGTCACGGCAATGGGCGTTGAACGTATGCAGCTTGAGCTGGATATCAAAGTCGGCGAACACGTCCGTGTTGTTTCCGACCCGTTTGCGAATTTCTAAGAAGGCGCTGAATATCGAAACTGCTTCCGGCCGCCCCAACCGCGACAAGGTTGGTCAGCTGACCAAGGAACAGCTCCGCAAGATTGCTGAGACCAAGATGCCCGACCTGAACGCCGCCAGCATCGAGGCTGCTATGTCCATGGTCGCCGGCACGGCGCGCAGCATGGGCGTCACCGTCGAGGAGTAATCACTCGGCGCATCAGCAATTTGCCTGGGGCATAAGTGCCCCGTGAACAATGTGGGAGGACGAAAGTGCCGTTAATACCACATGGGAGGAATATTGAAATGAAGCATGGCAAGAAGTATCAGGACAGCGTGAAGCTGATTGACCACCTGAACCAGTACGATCCCGATCAGGCCGCGCAGCTGGTCGTCAGCACCGGCAAGGCCAAGTTCGACGAGACGGTGGAAGTTTCCATCCGTCTGGGCGTTGACCCCCGTCACGCTGACCAGCAGGTTCGCGGCGCGGTCGTTCTGCCCCATGGCACTGGCCGCTCTATCCGCGTGCTGGTCATCGCTAAGGGCGCGAAGGCTGATGAAGCCCGCGCGGCTGGCGCTGACTACGTCGGCGATCAGGACATGATCACCAAGATCCAGACCGAAAACTGGTTCGACTTCGATGTCTGCGTGGCTACCCCTGATATGATGGGTCTGGTCGGCCGCATCGGTCGTGTCCTCGGCCCGAAGGGCTTTGATGCCGAACCCGAAGTTACTCTCCACCACCATGGGCCCCGGCGTCAAGTTCAACGGCATGAAGTTCTGATTTCACCTTTGATATGACCCAAATCACGGCGGCGCACCCCCAAAAAGCAGGGTGTGCCGCTTTCAATTCAATGCCGTATGAGGCTGAGACTGTACACATGTACAGGTTGCATTTTTCCGAGCGGTTTGCTATACTTATTTCAGGGGAACATTCGTTCCGCAGCGTTTGCTGACTATTAACAGGGAGGATGCTGCAATGGCAAAGAAAAAGAAAAAAATAAATACACGGTCAATATCCTTTGAAGGATCGGCGGCGCAGGCTCGGAATGCCCCTGAGTTTTCAGCGTTACCGTCTGGGCGAGGACAGGTTGTTTTATGAAAAAGGCTTTTTAAGTACTACGGTTGACGATATCCTGTTGTACAGAGTTCGGGATATAAGTGTAAAAATCTCATTTTGGCAGCGCCTTACGGGCGTCGGCACGGTAACGGTCAACTCTTCCGATCATACAATGCCTGTGCTTGTTATGCGCGATATTAAGCGTCCCCGTGAAGTTAAAGAAATGCTTCATCAACAGGTCGAAAAAGCGAAAAATCGCCTATCGCGTCCGCTATAATGAAATGATGGGCGCGGCGGGTGATGCAAACGGGATGGGATCCCCGATGTGCTTCAGATGGAAATTTTGATGCATAGTGCAAACCAGTTTTCAATGCGCAATGCGCAGTCAACGTGAGCCGGTGGGAAGAAATACCCTCTCGACTCACGTTTTGTTTTGAGCTCTGCCGCCGCTGCCGGTTTTAAACTTAAACCTTTCTGCGTAAAGCCCGTTTCACTGCACGGTTTTCTGAATAATCATATACAATCCGGAATCAGGGGCGTACAAGAAACTTATGTAAAAAACTGTGACAAATTTTTAAAATAATGTTGCAATTCGGAAACAATGATGCTACAATATATGCGTACAACATATTTGTGCGTTAATTATCTACATCCGAAGGAGAGTCCAACATGAAAGCATTTCGCAAACCCATCGCATTGCTTGTGGCCTTGCTGATGGCAATCATTCCTTTTTGCGGCTTTGCAGAAGCCGGCCCCGTTCGAACCGAGCTTGACGACGCATTGAATGTTCCGGGCGGAACACTCAGCTTTTCCGACGGCGGAACAGAATATCCCATGCAGGCTGTCACAGTTGATGGGCGTGTCTGCGCAAAGACAACAAACCAAACCGTCGGCAGGGCAACCTCCTCTGTAACGCTGACTGCAAGTGTTGCGGCGGGCACGGTTTTGAAATACGACATCAAAACCAGCACGGAACCTACCTACGACAAATTCACGCTCACCGTGAACGGTGCAGTGATTGCAGCGCACACGATGCACGGTATAAACGATTGGACGGAAAAGTCCTATATCGTGACAGAGGCAGGCGACTTCACTTTCGTTTTCGGTTATACCAAGGATTCTTCCGTTGACAGGAACGAGGATACCGTCTGGTTGGACAATATCCGCTTTGAAGAGCCTGTTTCCGTGACGGGAATCGAACTTCCCGCAAATGAAACCGTCTATATCGGCACGCCGCTCACGCTTGTTCCCTGTTATCTCCCCGAAAACGCAACGATTCAAACTGTTGCATGGGCAACGGACAACGAAGAGGTTGCAACCGTCAATGCGGCAGGCGTTGTTACCGCTGTTGCGCAGGGTGAATGCAATATCACGGCAACAACTGCCGACGGCGGATTCACCGCAACAACTCATATAACCGTTCCTGCGCCCGTATTGCCGGAATCCGTTGAACTGAATTTCACCGAGGGCGATCTCGCGGCGGGCAGCTACGTTACCAATGTTTTTGCAACGGTACTTCCGGAAAATGCATACGATAAAACGGTAACTTGGGAATCTTCCGATACAAGTCTTGTGACCGTTACCTCCGAGGGCAAAATCTCCGCAATGACCAATGTAAGCGGCACCGTCGTTGTCACTGCAACGACAGCGAACGGCCTTTCGGCTTCAATCACCGTCAACGTTATTGCGCCCGATGATATGCCCGGGCTTGCGGATTTTCCGTTCACTCCCGCTGAAGTGGACACCGACTACACCGGCGTTATTGCGTGGAACGTTGTTCCCCACCTGCGCTTCCCACGGTCAACGGCAACAACAAGCTTCCTGTCAACCACCAACGCTGTCGGATACGAATTTGAGCTTGTTGAAGGCAAAACATACGATTTCCTGACTTATTCGCCCAACGGGCTGCGCTTCGACACATATCTCAACGTTATCGCACCCGACGGCAGCTATCTTGTTTGCGACGATGAATCCGCAGGGCTCGGATTCGACAGAAACTTGATGTTACTGCACCGATGAGCGGTACATATCGCGTGCTTGTTTCCGCTTATCATTATTACGGTGTCGGCGAATACGGTCTCCGCGTTGCGGAACATCCGTACATTGTGCCGACCGGCGTTGAGTTTGCGGCGGACAGCACGGAACTCCCCATCGGCGGAACGGAGCGGCTTGTTTACAGCCTTATTCCCGCAAATGCAACAAACCAAAATGTAACGTTCACTTCCTCCGATGAGTCCGTTGTGACCGTCAGCGAGAACGGCATTGCATCCGGCGTTGCAGTCGGTTCGGCAATTATCACCGTAACCACCGAAGAGGGCGGATTTACCGACACGATTACCGTCAACGTTGTGAACCGCACGGTTCTGTTCGAAGAAACATTTGACAACAGCCCCAACGACAGATGGGTTCGCCGAACGGGTGCTGCAAGCGATACCTATTGGTATTTCTCAAACGGTGCAAAGGCACATGGCGGTTCGGGCGGTTTTGCGGCATCCGACTCCTTCGATGAAGACTATTCCGCAAGCCCCGACAACTGGCCTCATCTCCCCCGCCATTGAGCTTTCCGGAGACAGTGCGGTCTATACTCTTTCAATATTTCGTCTCCTGCGACGGATTTGCCGGTGAACATTACGAACTCAGACTCAGCACGACCGATAATTTGAATACGAGCTTTACCGAGGTGCTTTTGAGCGAAACACTCTCCAACACTTCATATGAGGCACGCGTTATCGATCTCTCCGCATATAAAGGGCAGACAATTTACCTTGCATGGCATCACTGCGATTGCACGGATGTTATGTCCCTCCTGCTTGATACCGTAACGGTCATCGGCGCGGGCGGCGAAATCCCCGAACCGGTTCCCGGTGATGTAAACGGCAGCGGCGCGATTGAAACAGGGATGCACTCTCGTTCTCCGCTATATGCTCGGCGGGAAACTTTACGGAGGAACAGCTTTACAGCGGCGGATTTCGACGGCAGCGGTACCGTTGATCAGGCGGGATGCACTGCTCATCCTTCGCGCTGCACTCGGAATCGGTGCATAAAGCGGCATGGTTCAGGCTCCTTTCCGCAAAAAGCGGGTGAAACGGAGCAACTCACACATTCTTAATGCAATTTTCTTTTTGCGGAGTGCTTGGAACTCACTCCGCACGATCGGGGAAATACTAAGTGCACGAAACCACCTGCCGAACGGCGGGTGGTTTTCGTATGCTGAATTATATGCTTTTTATGTCCGGCAGCTTTCTGCGGCGAGGCACGGTGCGCCGGCGCAGTGTCAGTGTCGCTTTGATGCTTTCCTCAATAAAGGCATTCGCCGCCGAAAGCAGCTCATTGGTTTTCTGCTCGGCCTCCGCATGCGTTTTTGCGGAAGCACTGATGTAAAGCTTCAGCTTGGGTTCTGTTCCGCTCGGGCGGACAATAACGGATGAGTTTCCGCCTTCGCTGAAAGTAAAACGAAGAACATTGCATTGCGGCAGCTGAGCAGCAAAAAAGAAAGATTAAACTCGAAATCCTTTGTTGTTCCGTTGGAATAATCCTCAAAAACTTTAACCTTGTGCGCACCGAACTGCTGCGGCGTTTTGCTGCGGAGGTCGCTCATTGCGCGGCAATGCGTTCCATGCCCTCACGGCCCGCAAGGGTGTAGGATTTTGTTTTTTTCAACATAGCAGCCGAATTTTTTCGTAAATCTCCTGCAGCATGTTCCAAAGAGTTGACCCTTTGCTCTCGCAGTAAATTGCTGCTTCGCAAACGAGAAGAGCGGTTGAGATTGCATCCTTATCGTGAACGAAATCGCCGGCAAAGGGAAGCCGTAACTTTCCTCAAAACCGAACATGAAAAGTGCCCTTGTGCTGCTTTGCGGCAAGATCGATTTGTTCTGCAATAAAGCGGAATCCCGTCGGAACGGTGCGCATTTCAACCCCGAAAAGAAGCGCATATCGCATCCGCAAGCCCGGTGCTGACGAGGGATTTAACAACGAAGGCATCATCGGGCAGCTCCCCGCGTTCGCGCCGCATGGTCAAAATATAGTAAATCAGAAGGCAGCCGATCTGGTTCCCGGTAAGGGGACGATATTTTCCGCCCTTTGAGCGGCAAATGACGCCAAGCCTGTCGGAATCCGGGTCCGTTGCAAGAAGAAGTTGTGCATCGGTTTTTTCGCAAGCTGCAAGGCGAGTGTAAATGCGTTCGGATCTTCGGGATTCGGTGCCGCAACGGTCGGAAAAATCGCCGTCGGGCTGTGCCTGTTCTTCAACAACGCGCAGTTTTTTAAGCCCTGCCCGCTTTAAAATCTCCGTCACGGGAACAAGCCCCGCGCCGTGCAGCGGAGTGTAAACCACGCGAAAGTTTGCGCCGCGCTCCTGCATCAATTCGGGATTGAGGCGGAGAGAAAGAGCTTTTTATAGTATGCTTCATCAACAAGATCGCTGACGGTGCAGATCATCTGGCTTTCGTTCACCGAAGCGAGTGAGCTCGTGTCGATGTCGAAATAATCTGCGCGGCGGATGCTTTCAAAAATCTTTTCCGCAAGCTCGGGGCCGACCTGTCCGCCGTGCGACCAGTAGACTTTATAACCGTTGTACTGCGGCGGATTGTGGCTTGCGGTGATTACGATGCCCGCTGCGCACCATAATTCCCGCACGGCAAACGAAAGCTGGGGAACGCTGTGAATGGAAGAAAAAACAAAACTGCGAATGCCGCAGACGGCAAGCGTTCGCGCAGCTTCATAAGCAAATTCCTTTGAGCAGCGGCGCGAATCATACGCAATGGCAACTCCGCGCGCCGCCAGTGCCGGGGATATTTTGGAAATGACGGCGGCAAGTCCCGCAGTCGCTCTGCGAACGACATATACGTTCATTCTGTTTGTGCCAGCACTGAGAATGCCGCGCAGACCGGCCGTTCCGAATTCAAGCTCGGTATAAAATCTGTCTTCCTGCTCTTTTTCGTTATCCTTAACGGAAAGAAGCTCGGCGCGGGTTTTTTCATCGATCGCGCTGCTGTTAAGCCAACGCTGATATTCTGTTTTATAATCCTGCATTTCGATCCTCCTTTGTATTTTGCGGGTTAAAAACGTGCGGAGCAATCAACGGAACATGCGGCTTTTTTCAGCTGCCGGTCTTTCCGCTTTATTTGCTTTTTCCGTACCTTCCGTATTTTCCGTATTTTCCGTATCTTCCGTACCTTCCATACCTGTCGGAATACCTTCCGTAGCGGGAATATCTTCCGTAATTCAAACCGGAAGCGGAGCTTTGAGCATTGTTCAGAACATAGCCGATAAACCTGATGCCCGTGTGCGAAAGGTTGCCGATGCCGTTAATAAGGCTGCTTTTGCGCGTGTATTCACGGCAAACAACATACACCGCACAATCGGAATATCCCGCAAGCACCTGTGCATCCGCAAGGATGGCGCAGGGCGGGGAATCAAAATGATAAGCTCCGCAACCTCGCGCAGAGCGTTGATGAGCTCTGCCATTTTATCGGTGCGGAAAAAGCTCGGCGGCATTGTCCGCAGTGGTATTGCCGTTGATTACAAAAAGATTATCCACAGGCTGGCTGATAATGTCCGCAAGCTCCGCCGTGCCGTTAAGGTATTCAACCAATCCGGCCGGTTTAAGCCCGCGGAAATCGCCGATAGTTGCAGGCTTGCGCACGTCGCAATCGATAAGCACGGTGCATTTGCCTTCCTGTGCAAGTGCAACGGCGGTGTTCAGCGCAACGGTGGTTTTACCCTCGCCGGGAACGGAGCTTGCGAACAAAATGACTTTGTCGCCGTGTTCCTCGGCGGATTTTTTGAATCCTGCTGCGGATAAGCTTGATTGAATCGCCGAAGTTTTTTGTAACATCGTCATCGCGCAGCGAGACGGAGTCCTTGTTGCGCAGGCGGCGATTCACGCGCTCATAGGGCAGCGTGCCGATGCAGCGAAGGTTGAGAATCGATTTGAGTTCGGCTGTGCTGCGAACGGTTTTTCGCGTTGCGGCAGCGATAACGGCCACTGCAATGCCGAGAAGAATCCCGAGTGCGGCACCCTTTTTTGATACAGCTTGCGTAACTGAGGCTGTTATAGGGTGCAGAGGGAACTGCGGGAGGGCTGATGAGCGTGAGCTCCGTGTTGCCGACAACATAGTTGCAACCTGCGGATATTTGTCAATTGCAGATACAAGAACTTTGTACGCAAGCTCGGGATCGGCAGCGGTTGTTTCAAGGGTGAAGAGCGTGGTCGTTCCTTCAACATAGGCATTGATGGAGGCGGGAAGCGTTTTAAGCTTCAGATCCTCGCATATAAGGTTGCGAAGCACGCCGCTTGTGAGTATGTACGGAAAAGGTTCGCGCAAACTGCTCCGCGGTTGATTTGGAATAATAAAAGCACTTGCACCGGACATGCCCACAACGTTGACAGTAAACGTTGCGGAGGCTTTGTACATCGGCCGATACGAACGTTTTGCGTTGTAACAGAAGAGTGCGCTGAACACAACGGCAAGCAAAAAAAACGGAAGCCAGAAAAGCCGAAGAAGCATCCGCAGGGAATCCTGCAAACACCGAAAGATCAAATGATGAATCCGCCGCATCGGCAGAGCTTTCTCTTCCGTGTGCATGTGTTGCCGAAAACCTGCGCGGCAGTCGTATTCGCTCATTGACGTTTCCCTCCCCGTTATTTTCGGATGAACCGCGGCTGCCGTAGCCGCCGTAGCCGTATTGCCGTAGTCGCCGTACCCATATTTGCTGTAATATTTTCCGTAACCGTACTGCCTGCCGTAGCCGCCGGACAAAAGCCCGCTCAGGAATCCGACCTTGCGGACATCGTTTAAAATGCAGCCGAGTATCTGCGTGCTGCCGGAAAGCGTGTCGACCGCATCGCGTATGCTTCTGCCGGAAGCGACGCCCTGCCGAACAACCATGACAGCGCAGTCCGAAAGCTCCGCATAGTATTCCGCAAGCCCGGAGCGGCACAGTGCGGGAGTGTCGATGATTATGAAATCATATTGTTCGCGGGCGGCTCGAATGAGCTTGTTCATTTTTTTTCGGAAACGATAATATCGGCCGCATCGCCCGAAAAATCGTTGTTCGGAAGCAGCCGAAGGTGCTTTGCGCCTCCGGAGAAGGCAGACCCGAAACATTGCCGTTTCAAGGCGGGCGCAGAGGCAGTCCTCATCTTTCGGTGTGATGTCGAAAAGCTTTGAAAGCCCGGGGTTGCCGTTGGTGTCGCAATTTCCGTCAATCAGCAAAACTTTGTTGCCCGCATATGAAAGCATGACGGCAAGATTTGCTGCGGTAATTGTTTTGCCCTCGCCTTCGGCAACACTTGCAATAAGCAGGGTTTTCTGCCCGTTTTTGTTCAAAAGGTATTCAACACGCGTGCGGAGCAGGCGGAAGGTTTCCGCATAGCCGAAGCTCGTTGTGGGATTGCTGACAAGCAGGCTTTCGGAAGCGACTTTTTTTGCGCTGCGGCCGCGGCGGAGGCGGCTGCGAAGGGTTCGCCTGTGTTTTCGCAGCCGAAAGTCGAAAGCCGTTCATAACCCGGCAAAAGTGCGGAAAGATCTCTTTCACTGCGGACTTTGTCGGAAAAGATGATATAAACAACGGTTGCCGAAACAATGACGGCAAACAAAATTGCGGTGTACTTAATAACGCTGCTGCGGCGGTTGAGCGCGTGAGTCGGAGCTTTCGGAACGGTGGGCTGCATAAAGCACATCCATCGCGGCGTTGGACATGACATTGTCCGTTATAAGATGATGGTTGTTTATAACGGCGCGGATTATTTTGAATGTCAGCCTGGCGAGTCCGATGTCACTGTGAGCGACATGATGTTGGTTTCCGGAAGCTGGGATGTTGTTATCGTGCCGGAAAACTCCGTTTCGCCGATTGCATCAAGCACCGTTCGGCGCATTGCATCGCTTTCAAGCAGATACTGGAATGCTTCGGTAAGGCTTTTGCGGTTTCAATATTTGTAAAAACGGTTGAAGTCACCGACCCCTTGCTCGTTACGAAAAAGGTTGCGGTGGATGAATACTCTTCTTTGTAAGTCTCCGTAACAAAAACATAGGACAGCATGGCGGATATGAGCAGCCCGATGAGCAGCAGCCAACGGCAGCGGATAAGCTCGGCGGCAATAATGCCTGCATCCGGGCGAATCTGCCGCTCCTCAGCCGCGGGAAGATCGTTTTTTGAAAATATTGACATAGTCTGTTGCTCTCCCTTTTTATGAGGCTGAAACCGAATCGGTCACGGCAACAAGCAGCGTCGCCGAACCGGTCGCATCCCCTGCGCTCGCAGTAAATCGTCACCTTGTACAATCCGGGCTTTGCAATGTTAAGCTCCGAATCGTCAATAACAAGGTTTTCCGCACCGTATTGCTCAACCGTGTAGCTTTCACGCAAAAATGCGATCTCACGAACATAGTCGATGGGATTGATTCTTTCGCCGGGCTCGGTGTAAACAAGGTAGTCGGAAAGAACTATTGAGGGTGCGTTATAGGATGAACGCTCATAAACAACGATTTCGGTTTGCAGCGACGAAACGTCGCCGAGGCTGTTGGTAACGCGGAACTCAACCGGATGAACGCCGATTGCTGATATATAGTCGCCGGATTCGAGCAGGGTCATTGAAATTTTGTTGGAAATATCGCCGTCAATGCAGTCCTCGGCCGTGATATACAGCAGAGGATTGATAACCGTTCCGGATAAAAATTGCAGCGAATCGGTGATGCGAAACCGCGGCGAATGATAATCGGTGTAATAAAAGAGTGCGTGAGGCCGTTGCAACATGGTTATGCGAATCAAACGCGGCATATGTTATGATGCTCTTGCCCGGCTCAACAAACGATGAAATGCTCTCGATAACGACCGATGAAGTAATGTCGCCGTCCTCCGCGTCCATGGCCGTAACGCCGAAAAAGCAGCTCCTCTTCGGAAGCATCAACGCTGACGTGAATTTCGGAGGAAGAGCAAACGATAACGGGTGCGGCGTCGTCGCTTCGCCGCCGCTTCACGCAAAAAGGTATGTAAAAAGCCCGCCGTTGCGAGAAGAAGTGCGGCAAGTGCCGCAATCGGTAATTTGGATCTGCTGCCTGACATTCGTTCACTCCTGCCCGTTTGGCGCAAATGAGCACCGTACTTCAGTATATTTAACCTGTCCATAGTCATGCATCTATTTTTTACCACTTTAAATTCAGCTTGTCTACCGCAAAATCCGCAGGACGCGCAGCTCTTCTTTGCGGGCATCGGTTCAATTTATTCTGCCGCCTGTTTTGCCGCACAAAAAACCTCCCGACAAAGCCGGGTGTCCGTAAAACAGTTTCAGTCCCGGCAGTAATGTCTGCCGGGACGGTTCTTGTATATATTGTAGCCATATGATATGATCAAACAGGCCGATAAACTGGAATTTGCGAGGTAATGAGATGGAAGCCGTGTTTGGGGAAAGCTCCTGTATCGATTCGTGGATGCAGCTTGTTAGAAAAGGTAAGTTGGAATTTTCCAGGACTTGAAACGGAAGAGTGTATATATGAGCATGAACAAACCGTACTGAAATTCATGAATAAGAAACAGGCATTATGCGTCAAAAGCCGGGGAACAATCATTGGTGTTCTTCTTTTTTCGCACAAAAGAACATGATTTGTTGTATGGCTGTGGACCCTGAGTATCGAAAGCAGGGTATTGCTTCGATCCTTTTGAGAAAAAGCACTGAATGAATTGGATAGAAGCCGGGAAATCACGGTGTCAACGTTTCGTGAAAATGATGAAAAAGGGATTGCACCAAGGGCACTGTACAGAAAATTTGGATTTCAGGAAGGCGAATTGACAGAAGAATTTGGGTACCCCAATCAAGTATTTGTTTTGCACCCATAAATTCCAATTTGTTGAACTGATAAAAGAGCGCACTTCTATACAGAGGCAAGCTCTGTATAGAAGTGCGCTCTGCGAGCGAACAGCCCGGACATTTGAATGTCCGGGCTGTTTTGTTCGTTCCGAACAGGGGCTGCACCCCTTGCGCCGCGAAAGCAGCTGTACCCATAATGAAAGGCGTGACTTTCGCGGTCACGCCTTTCCTGTTTTACTGTTTACGAACACCGCCCGAAAAAGCAGGAGGGTTTTTTAATAATAACTCGGGGAAGCTGCCGATTTCGCCCGTTCGTCTGTT
>VOFC01003385.1_pt1 | contig 23243 bp, 41 predicted proteins | sample 5384161 | NCBI WGS metagenome assembly VOFC01 (sample SAMN12384722, study PRJNA508395) | human gut metagenome | isolation source: healthy gut B | host: Homo sapiens | reverse complement strand
GGGGTTACGTATTGCTTGTATCTGCGGGCGTTTCTCCGAAATTGTGTTCGAGAGAAAGCGTTATGAGTGCATTTTCAAAGGCGGACGGCGCATATATCGGCACGGGATATATCGTCCGACTGGTGGAGCGCCGCAGACGGCGTTCTGCCGAAAAGCTTGACGGCGGGGAGTTTGGCTTTGTATACGCTGACCGAAAAAGGCGCTGGCCTTGTGGGATGCCGTAAGCGGTGACTGCGTTTGGCGGCAACTGAGTTCGGCAGGGCATCGGGCAACAATTCGTCATATTTTCGTCCGCGCATAGACCTTGGCAAGAGACGGTTTTATGTGCGAGTGTACGCCTGCAACGTTTGAAGAAAGCATTAAAAAAATACGCCCGCACGCCCCTTAAAGCAAAGATGCCTCATTTATCAGATTGGCAAAAAAGCTGAAGATAGTATCAGCTTTTGAAGAAGCTTTGCGCCAAATGATAATGTTTTTACCTATTGAGCAAAAAAAATAGAAAACTGTTGCACAATTTGCGCCGCACCGTAAGCATAATCTCATCTGTGATTTTAAGAGACGAAGATATGAAAGGACAAAGAGAGAAAAATGAAGTACGCATCGCAATTGTCTGCGGATATGTTTATGACGAAGAAGAGGGCGATCCTGATAACGGAATTGAGCCCGCACGGCGTGGGAAGATATTCCCGACAGCTTCACCTGCCCCATCTGCGGCGTGGAAAGGCTGATTTTCGAGCCGTTGAGTAATACATAGGCAAAAAAGGCTGACAATCGTGTCAGCCTTTTATTTTTGCCGTACTTATCCTTACACGCCGCGCGGCGGGCGTGTATTCATAACGGCGGACAGATACCAGGCGCGGGCGCCTGCGGCGGCGCACGTCGGCACCTGATTCATCGCGCGGCGCGCTGGCAGACACATATCGGAGAGCGGTCAGACGTCTACCGGGAGCGGCAATGTTTGCGCATTACGGAAATACCCGTGCGGGTCAGTCAGCCCCGCACGGGGTATTTTGTTGTATTTATGCTGGCGTCCTGCCGGCGGTAAGTTCGCCTTTGCCGACGTGTCGGCGGTGTCTGTTTTCTTGCCGAGTATTTCGGGAAGCCGCATACCTGCTATGGAGAATACTCTTCAAGAGGAGTGGACGGATTTCATCATGCCCGAGAGAAAGTTCGCGGGTGGCGTTCTTGCCGTCCACGCACCCTGACCGTTATCCCAGACGGTGACCTTGTCGATCTTGTGATGTTCTTGGATAGCGTCTACCTGAACCTCCTCATAAGATCTTCAAGCTTATCCGCAATCAGCGCCAGCGCGGCTTCCGCGTCTCCGCCGGCGCTCTTGACTATCTCCGCAAAACCTGCGGCCTGTTATGAATTTCAGGCGCCGCGCGCTTCGGCACTATCTTTTGCGTATATTGCGTCCGCTTTCACCCTGTGCCTTGCGGCGGGTCTGCAACTCAATTGCCAATTTTTCATTTTGTGCTTTTTATTTTCGTATTGTACGAATTTATCATTGATAATTTTGTAATCAAGTTCAAGTTGTGGAATGATTTTTGTTTCTAATTTTTGGATATCATTACGTGTATTTTCGATATTTTGTGCATTCCCCAAAAAGTTTGATTTAGTTTTTTCTAATTCTTTTTTTAATTGATTTTTTCTCTTTATCCAGAGTTTTTTATCAGTTTCATCTTTTTTAATTTGGTTTTTAGTTCCTCTAGCAATTCTTCTTCTGTATTATAGATGTTCTCGAGCTCGCCTTTGCTTTGTTTATTTCGAGGTCGCTCGATTATCTTGTTCCGTACTTGTTGCGGGCAGCGCGTCAAAGCATTCGCGTATCTCGCGGTTTTCAAGAAAGAATTTTCCCATTTTATAAAAGCCTCCTTCAATTCTATTTTTGCTCCGCCGCGCGCCGATATTCATTGAAACCGCGCCCGGCGTGTGGTATAATTCATCTGTCAGAAAACAGGAGGGTATTTTATGCAGAGAATAACCAGCTTTTCGGTCGATCACGACTATATAGTCCCGGGGATGTACATCTCGCGCATCGACGGCGATATCACAACATACGATCTGCGCACCCGCAAGCCGAACTGCGGAGACTATATGGATAACATCACGATGCACTCCATGGAGCATATGCTCGCGACGTTCCTGCGCAGCTCGGACGCGGCGGAAGATGTCATATACTTCGGCCCCATGGGCTGCCGCACGGGCTTTATCTGCTCATGCGCTCGCAGAACCATGAGCGCGCGCTCGAAAAAGTCAAAGAGGCGCTGAGAAAGACTATTGACGCGCCGGAGATGTTCGGCGCATCGCGCAAGGAGTGCGGCAACTATAAAGAACTCAGCATCGAGGCGGCGCACAAAGAGGCGGCGCGGTATCTCAAAGAGCTCGAGAGCCGCGAGCAGGATTTCAAATATCCCACGGAGTAAAAAAGGAGACAGCCATGACCGAATAATCGGAGCGATGAAAAATCGAAATAGAGGCGCTCAACGCGCAGATGGAGAACAGGCAGACAAGGGACAGTCAGCGGCATCGAGTTCACGAGCGGCACGCTCTGCGGGCGCGAGGTAGTGACCGCCGTGTGCGGAATAGGCAAAGTGTTCGCGGCGATGTGCGCCCAGACGATGATCCTGCTCTATTCACCGGATAGGATAATAAACACGGGCGTTGCCGGAAGCCTGAGCACGAAGCTCAATATCGGCGATATCGCGGTCAGCGACTTCGTTGTCGAGCACGACATGGACACGAGTCCGCTCGGCGACCCGGTCGGCATGATATCGGGCATAAATATAGTCGATATCCCGCCGACGGCGAGCTTGCCGATAAAATCTGCGCTGCAGCCGAGGGAGTCGGCGGCATCAGATGCGTCAAGGGCAAAATTGCCTCGGGCGACTGCTTCGTCAACAGCGCGGAGAAGAAGAAATATATCTCCGAAACTTTCGGCGCGATAGCCTGCGAAATGGAGGGCGCGGCGATAGGTCATGTGTGCTATGTGAACAAAGTTTCGTTCTGCGTTATCCGCGCGATATCCGACGCGGCGGACGGCTCATCGCACATGGATTATTCAAAATTCACCGCCCTTTGCCGCGAAGAATTCGGCGGCGGTCATGACGGAACTGCTCAGGAGCGGAAAATAAACGATTTTTTCGATTTTTTTTGATTTAGGGCTTGACTCAACGCTCGATTTGTGATATATTATTCGAGCGTTGAGATGCTGGTGTAGCTCAGCTGGTAGAGCAGCTGATTTGTAATCAGCAGGTCGGGGGTTCGAATCCGTCCACCAGCTCCAGTTTTTTTTTTTTTCCAACCTCAACGAAAAACAGAATATGGGAGAGTTCCAGAGCGGTCAAATGGGGCAGACTGTAAATCTGTTGTTTCGGCTTCGGTGGTTCGAATCCACCCTCTCCCCCACCAGAAAAAATGGCACTTGCGATTGCAAGTGCCTTTTTCAGTGAAATTCGTTCCTACGGAACGAGTGAAATATCTTCGATGTGAAATATTTGCCTCGCAATGTGAGATATGCCTGCGGCATATGAAGGAACGAATTTTATTTCACTTGATGCGCAGCATCAAATTTCACAATTTACGAAGTAAATTATTTCACCGCGAGCAAGGCGAGCGATTTCACTAAAGCTTATAGTGGCTTTATTCGGCACTGCGATTAATTGCAAGTGCCTTTTTCAGTGAAATTTGCCCTTGCGGGCAGTGAAATACGCCTGCGGCGTGTGAAATGCGATAGCTCGCGTGAAATGTTCGCTGCGCGAACGCGGGCAAATTTTATTTCACATTGCGACGAAGGAGCGATATTTTACGTTTGCCGCAAGGCAACATTTCACATCCCGCGTCGGCGGGATATTTCACCGAAACTTTATCTGTAAAACGCAAAAAAGCACTTGCAATGCAGGTGCTCAGTCTGTAGAAAAAACCCTAAAGCTCAAGAGAGTTTTAGGGTTTTAAAGTTAAAATATAATAAAAATTGAAAAGCAAGGAAAATTTGGCAGATGGCTGAAGTGCATTCAATCTTTTTCCACCTGTGAACTGCATATTTTTCAGGTTCATGGTAGCAAATTTAAGCCTAACCCAGTTGGTTACTTGGGATAAGCCTCTGTAAGGGGTGTATCGCATTGCGTGTTTTTCTTTTGCGTCTGCAAATACTCGTTCAATTGTTTCTTTTCTCCGTTCATACATTTCCTTGTATATCGGAGTGTGTCTGATGTCTTCCACCTTTTCAAGATAATCAGACCAAATGTGCTTTTGTTACCGTTTTTCTCATACTTGCTGTTTTCTGTGCACTTGTATCTTGACGGGCAGTTTTCGCATATATATGTTTTGCTCTTGAATTCTCGGTATTCTTCTCTGTTTGTTGTAGCATAATTCAGCACATGGTTTTCGGGACATATTACACAATCATAGTATTTATCATATACATATTCATACGGTTTAAAAAGTCTTGTTTACCCATCGGCCTTTTATACGGCAGTACAGGTATTCTCTTTGTCATCCAATACTCTCTTTGCTTATCCACGGCGTCTTGTATCCTGCATCCATTACTACTGCTTCTATTTCAGGATTCTTTCTATGAGTCTTTCGTATAATCCGTCAAATGCCACACTGTCATGAACATTGCCCGAATTGACCGTTACATCCATTACATAGCCGTTTTGTCACAACCTGTCTGTGCTGTATATGCAAAGCATTTCTTGTGTTCTCCTTTTGTGAAACACTCCGCTTTCCGGTCTGTTGTTGATTCATTTATTGCTTTTTCTTCCGTTGCTTTTGTTCCGTCAAACGGCTTTTTTGCCGTGGTCTGCTCTGTCCTCGTTGATTTCTTCCATCAACTGTTCTTCTGAGTGACGGCAATCCGTACAGATGCTGTATCAACACCATTTTAAATATCACAACCGGGTCTATGCTCGGTCTGCCATTATCTGCACAATACAAATCTTCTACTATTTCATATATAAGTGAAATCTATCGCACTGTCTATTTTCCTTAACAAATGGTCTGCCGGTACGAACTCTTCTATGCTGAATATTTCTACCTGTTCGCGGTTTTCTCTCTGCTTTACTATCATTTTATCACCGCTTTTATTTTTACCACATTTTTCAAAAAATGCTCAGCTCTTGCTGGGCCTTTTTCGACAGACGGAGGCACTTTGCAATTGCAAGTGCCTTTTTTAATTTAAATTTGCAGGCACGCATGCTGCACATGAGAATATATTTACATCACCAACAAATCGGCACCTGAAAATAATAAATTATCATATTGTCAGAGACAAAATAAAGCCTCAGAGGATTGTGCCAAAAACAAAAATAGGTGTCGAAGTTTTAACTTTTTTAAAACACTGTTAAAAAGAAAGTCAAAAAGTGCATGTTCATACCGTTTTTAATGCGTTTCGTACCGATTCTATATGGACAAAGAAATTTTTTTTTCTGCTATTATGTGCCTGAATACATATAATATGGAAAAAAATTGTGCTGAATATTGAAAAGACATTTATATTTAAAGAGTAAAAAACAAAAAATATATGCACATATCTGGTAGAAGCATGAAAACGGAGAGTTCAAAAATCACTCCATATTGTAAAATAGTCAGAAGAAAAATGCTTTTTGAAATCACATGAAACAGATGTGTTCTGCGGCAAAAAATGACAGCGAGGAAAACGAAATGATAATTACACTTATTAAGTCAACACAGATGTTCAGCCTTACTTTACCTCAGAGTCAAGGGGCAGTATTGGCTTACGGATTTGATGAAAAGGGCAGACTGCGTCAATTGGCGAGCATTGAAGCCATTGATGAAAAATGGTTTCTCAAAGAAAACAAAATGGTAAAAATCTTCGATACAGAAGGGAATGTGCTCAAAAACCACATACTTACACCGTCCAGCTTTCTATATTTAAAAATTGAAAATTCGGACGAACGAGTAATCCTGTTTGCCGAGAATATTGATTATACACGCCAGACGCTTACGCGGATTGTTGCAAAAAGAGCCGGCAGTATTCACTATCGGAAGGGATCCAAACAATAATTTTTGCTTCAATAATCGGTTTGTATCCAATGAACATGCCAGGCTTATGTTTGACGGTGAAGCTTGGTCAATTTGCGATCTTGCGAGCAAGAACGGTACATATAAACGGTTACCGAATTGAGACTAAAAAGCTCAAACCGGGGGACTTCATCTATATTATGGGTCTGAAGATGGTTGTGGGCAGCAATTATATTGCCCTAAACAACCCGGACGAAAAATTGAAAATCAAGTCCGACAGTATCGGTATCGGCAGAACACAGGTTGCGAGAAATAGCGACGAGAATATACCCGAACAGCCAGAAAAACAGTTTTTCTCCCGCTCGCCCTGTTTTAGAAAAAGAGATTGAGCATGCCGAGGTAAAGATTGATCCGCCGCCGCCGTTAGAAAAAAGAAGAGACAGTTCCGCTTGCATTGATGATAGGACTCGTCCATTACAATGGGAATGACATCTGTAAGTACGGGACTGATATCTCTCATCAACGGAATAAACGGGGGCAATATGGCGTCCGTAATTCCAACGCTGCTCATGTCGGTCAGTATGCTGCTTGGAACGGTACTTTGGCCGCTCCTGACAAAGAGACATGAAAAGAAACAGCGTATCGCCAATGAAAACAGACGTCAAGAAAAATATCTGAATATTTAAGCGAGATCGGTGAAAAGTTCAAACGACTTTCGAGGTGAGCAGAGCGATATTCTCAACGAGAATCTGACATCTCAGGGTGAATGTGCAGACAGAGTAATGATGGAGAAATCGAATCTGTGGGAGCGTGTGCTGGGTCAGGCAGATTTTTAAAGCTGCGTCTTGGAATCGGAACAATTGAAATGGATGCGGAAGTAAAGTATCCCGAAAAAAGTTCACGATGGATGATGATATTCTTCAAAATGCCATGCTTACTTTGGCAGAAGAGCCGAAGGTTCTGCATAATGTGCCGATAAGTCTGTCGCTTACGGAGAATGCCGCAGTCGGTTTTTACGGAGAAAAAGCAGCAACATATAATTTTATGAAGTCCGTTATTCTGCAGCTGGTTGCACCTCCACAGCTATGACGAACTGAAAATAATGATATTGCTTGACAAGAGCGATGAAGATGAATGGGCTTTTACAAAATATATTCCCGCACTTTTGGAGCGACGATAAGAGAATAAGATTTTTGCGTCCGATGATGACGAAGTGAAAGAAATTTCGGCATTCATGGAAAACATTCTGGTGCGCCAAGACAAATATACCAGGAGCTATGCGGACTTTTGCACCTTACTATGTTCTTATATCCGCCAGCGGAAAACTGAGCAGAAAATGCGAAACGCTCAGCAAACTGCTTAGCAGCAAAGGCAATATAGGATTCAGTGCACTGTTTATCGGCGAAAAGTTCAACGATTTTCCGAAAGAAACAAAGACCGTTATCCATGTAAATGGCAGAAATACAAAGCTGTACGACAAAGATAACACAACGGGGCTCAGATAGTTTTTGATGCAGAACATGCGGATGAAAGTATTTTTGGAAGGGTTTCCGAAAAAGCTTGCCAACGCAGAAGCCGAGCGGAGTCGTTGACGACCAAATCTGGAGCAACAGTAAATTCAGAGTTTGTCTCAAAGGTTCAGGAGCGGGCGGACAGTCAGGATATGATAAAATGCCCGGATGCAGCGGAGCTTACACAGACGGGAAGGTTTTATCTCCAGGTCGGATACAATGAATTGTTTGCGCTTGGTCAATCGGCATGGTGCGGTGCAGATTATATACCTACAGATGTCATTGAAAAGACGGTAGATACAAGCATTCAGGTTATTGACAACATCGGAAGAGTTGTTATGAATGTCATGCCCAGCCAGAAAAAAGAAGATCGGAAAGGCGAGCACAAAGCAGATAGTGTCGGTTGTAAAGTATTTGTCCGATCTTGCAAAAGAAGAAAATGTGTATGCCAGACCGTTGTGGCTCGAACCGATACCCGAAAGAATATATATTGACAGTCTTGAAAGCAAGTATGGCACATTATCGCACGGCGTATATCTCGAACCGATTGTCGGCGAATATGACGATCCGTTCAACCAGAAACAGGGATTGCTTACGGTTCCGCTGTCAAGAGAAGGAAATTGTCTTATCTATGGTTCGGCCGGCAACGGAAAGGCTACTTTCCTGACAACTCTTTGCTATTCACTCATCAAGAATCACACGGCCGAAGAGCTTAATATGTATATTCTCGACTTTGGCTCGGAGACTCTGAAGGTTTTGAAACTGCGCCTCAGGTCGGCGGGTTCATGACGTCGGCAGATGAAGAAATGATTACCAACCTGTTCAAGATGCTGCAGGCTGAGATGAATGAAAGACGCAGTCTTTTCTCTGACTATGGCGGCGATTATGCAAGCTATTACAGAAACAGCGGTACGGTTATTCCGAACATTGTGGTTGTGCTCAACGATTTCTCCGGATTTGCGGAGCAGTACGAGGATTTTCAGGATGATTTTACTGTTTTAAGCCGTGACGGAGTAAAATACGGAATCTATTTTGCGGTCAGCGCAACCGGCACAAATGCAATCAGGTACCGTACCCAGCAGAATTTCAGAGTTGTTATGACGCTTCAGCTGAACGACGCAACAGATTATTCAATCATAGTCGGAAAAACAGACGGCCTGATTCCCTCTGCATATAAAGGGAAGAGGATTGGTTGCGATGGACAGAGTTTATGAGTTCCAGACCGCTTATGCAAAGGACAGCGCCAATCTTCGAGAGACAATTATTGAATTTGCGACGGTCTTGCAAAAAATTCGGATTCATTGCAAAGAGCGTTCCTATTCTTCCCGATACAGTGGATTGTGACTTTGTCGGCGATTACATCAGGGATATTTCGCGTGTGCCTGTCGGAGTCGAGAAGAGCAGCTTGAACATTTCGTTTGTAAATCTGACAAATAAGGTGGTTCTTCCGGTTGTTGCGCAGGAGCTGCCCGAAATGATCAACTTCGCCGAAGAACTTTCCGTGCTTTTTGTCTGAAATTGCAAACACAACAGTAATAGACCCGGAAGAGTTTATTTATAAAAGAAGAGCTTTCCGTTGTGAATATGGATTTTGACGAGGTCGTTAAAGACGTTTTCGCTGAGATGGTCGAACGGCATAACAGCTACAAGGACGGCAGAATGGAAAAAGAGGTGCTTGCCGGATTTGATGACAGAATTTATGTCATATTGGGTTATAAGCGATTTTATGAAAAGCTGTCTGCGGATTCCAAAGACAAGTTGAATGTATTGCTCGAAAAGGCAGAAGAAATCTACAAAATTCATTTTGTTATTTTCGACACTGCGAGCCAGCTCATGTCGCAGAATTATAATACCTGGTATAAAAAACACATAAGCGGTTCCGACGGTATCTGGGTTGGCGACAGATTTGCGGATCAGTATACGATAAAGATAAGTAAGATAACCGCAGACCTTTATGATGACATAGGCTCGGAATATGGATATGTCGTTTCAAAGAATCGTCCGGTACTTGTAAAATTGCTTTCATCCGCTGAAAGGGAGTGACGGATATGGACAAGATCCTTGTAAATATTTTTGTGCCGATAATAAACTCTTCATACGACATGTTTATCCCTGTGTCTCTAAAAGTATATACGGTGCTTGAACTGATAAAAAAGTCGGTGGCAGAGATGTCGGACGGAAAGATTTATTGCCAACGAAAACAATGTGCTTTGTTTTCGCGGGGACGGTTCTATTATAGATATAACTTGTCAGTGCTGGAGACGGAAATAAAGAACGGATCAAGACTGATGTTAATATAAAAAATCAAGGAGGTCATTTAACATGGCAAAGATTATTCAGGTGACGCCTGAACTGTTGGAGTCTACGGCGGGCAAGATTGAAGGCCTGGCTGGTGATTACAAGACACAGTATGACCAGCTTTACAGCGAAACAAACGCTATGGCTTCGACCTGGAACGGAAAGGACAATGTGGCATTTGTTGATCAGATTGCAGGTTTCAAAAGATGATTTTGAAAAATGCATTCTGATGCTTGAATATGCCGATTTCCTTAAAAAAGCGCCAAGGGCTATCGTGACACGCAGGACAACGTTGTTGCCGAGGCTCGCAAGCTTGTTAATTAAGGGGGAGTAAAAATGGCAGACGGTATTCAGATTTCAACGCAAGTACTGGTAGATACTGCTGAAAAAAGTCCGCAGCATCAACAATGCGCTCGATACAAAGCTTGAGGAGATAAACAAGAGCATGAACGACCTCAGCTCAACTTGGAAGAGCGACGCCGGAGAAGAGATTCGTGCGGCAATGAATGCTCTCAAACCGAGGTTTGAGGAGTACAAAACCGTTGTTGAGTCATATGCAAAGTTTCTTGTCAATACGGCACAGACCTATGAGTCAACAGAGAGCGCCATCCAGGCAAACGCCGAAGCGTTCAAATAAAAAAGTGAAACATGTGGGCGGGTATTTCCGTCCACATGTTTGTGAAGTTTTTTGAGGTGAAAATAATGAAAATGAAGGGGCTCCTGAAAAAAGTTATTATGTCTGTTCTTTTGTACGATATTTGTTCTGTCGTCTTTTTGTTGCCTGTCGAAATGATGAGGATGAAGATTATTATATGACAAAAGGCCAGTTCTTCAGCCTTTTATTGAACAGACAAATCTCTATTCTGAAAATCATACAATGGAAGAATTGAAAAATGGAGAGGGCTATGAAATTGAGTCTGAGATTATGCTTGAATGGGAGCTCTTGGATAAAGGTCAGGTAAAGAATGTTACAGGCTATGTAACAAAGGAAATAGTTGCAGATGCCTGCGTAAATTTTATGACATACAGAAAAAACATGCGATGATATAAAGGTTAAAGATATTTTATTCTGTCATGATAAACAAGCAGTAAAAGATGCCGTAGGAATGGGAATATTCGAACTCAACAAGGGATATTTTGATGGAAATGAAAAAATGACGGCAGAGGAATGTCTTAATGCTATAAACAGAATGTTTATAGTTGAGGCAAACAGTCAGTATGAAAAAGGCGAGTTAAAGGTCTCATATAAAGATAACGTTCAGGTTATCGATAAGAGCGTAAAAATATATGATTATAAAGAATTTGATGCTGTATCGACAGAGAGTATTGATACAGATGGCGGCGAAAGGCCAAAGACTGTCTTTTTTGCGACAAAGAAATAAATACAGAAACTGAATTTCTTGACGGTCCCGCAAATCGCAGAAAAAATTTCCTTTCAAATAAGTAAAGCTGCTTATCAGCAAAATATAGAGGCATATGAAGTCGGTAAGATTGTTGTGATGCCAAAGGCGGGAGCACAACAATCTTTAACCAGAGGCCTTTCTTATTCAAAACCGATATCGGTTGAAATTACAGATGTCAATTATGTCGGGGTAATGGTAACGATAACCGGATATGACTGCGATGCGGAACAATTTCTGAAAGATGAGCCCGAAAATCAGGGAATAAACGCAAAGAAAACAATAAGTCCGGTAAGTAATCCTAAAGATGAAGATGAAAAAATACAGACAATTCCTTCCAAAGATATTCCTGAGGGCGTGAGCATAAAACCGGCCGCAAACAACAACGGAATAACCGTCACTTTCGGGCACACTTTTAAAATAAACGACCCGATTTATTCAAAACAGGAATGGAGAAATCCGGCAATAGACCCAAGCATTGAACTCTCGGCAACAATAAGTGATTTCAATGTCAGTGTCCATAATGTCGGAAAACTGTTGCTTAGTAAAAAAGCGGTGGAAATGTGAAACTCTCATATAAAACGGAGTTTACTGCAAATGCTAAAGCGGAGTTCAGATATAGCCCTGCAAATAACGGAAACGGCGGACTTAAAATTGACTTTAAAGATAAAAAGTATCCGGTAATTTTTTTTGCTAATATTAAAAAAACGCGAGATTTACCGGAAGTTCTGCCGGTGGGTCAAAAAGCATTAAGCTGGCTCAGGTGATAATTCCGTTGGGTAGCGGATTTACTATAGGCGCAACATTATATTTGGAAATCAGGTTTGATGGAACAATAAATCTGAAGATTATGCAGAGCAATGCATATGAACTTACCATAAAAAAAGACAAGCTGGTTCAGTTACAGAGCAAATACAGCAAACCTGTCAACGACAGACACGGATTCACATGTCAATGCAAATGTTACAATAGCGCTCGCGTTGAATCCTAATGTTGGTTATTTTGGCGATCCGATTATAGATGGAGAGATAAAAGCTAAATTTGAGATTGATGCCGAAGCAAGATTCTTTTCTCATGATGAAAAACCGCAATCCGGATATGTGTATGTTACCAAATATACGGCGGATGAATGGAGTAAAAGCGGTGATCTAAAGTATTGCATAGGTATTGATTATAATTTGAGCTTTGAAGGAAATTTGCTGACAGAAAAAAAGCAAAGTGGGTAAATTTGTTATTAAAACCCTGAAAGCAAAAATCGGTTTCAATGTTTAAGCCTATAAACCTGTGGTCACACTCGTCGCACTTTTTGAAGACGGAAAATATATGTCAAACTGTACACGAGACGGCAGCGGACAAACCGCTGTTGAGGTTAACGGTCAGGGAAAATATATCTTGAAAAATACAAAAGCATAGTTCGCGAAGGTGACGAGGAAAGCGTATCAATAACATCACTTCCATTAAGCGATAAGGATATTAAAAATAAGGGCGGTATCAAAGTAAGTATAGCAGATCCCAACATAGCCGAAGTCAGATATAATAAAACTAAAAACAATAAGTATAGTAGCGAAACACGAGGGCTCAACGGAGATAAAAGTTATAATTGAACGCAACAAAAAAGAAGACAAGGTTCTATGAGCAAAAAAAATATCGGTTACCGTTGAAAAAGGCCTTGAAAATCAATCGGTTGCTTACTTTGACAAAAAAGTCGTTAATGGATTATGCGTTTTATTCAATTTAGTCAAAGGCACTTATTCATGTGGAGGTCACGGATTTGTATATTCAAATTATAATAATTTTTGTGCTTCTCGGTATTTCAATGGCGCTTCACGCAGTTACAATTTCAATGCTTTTGAAAATACGTAGGGAAGGTACCGGTTCGATGCAGGACCGCAAGGAAACGAGGTCGGTGTCAAACAGGGGTAAAGCGCAGAAAACGCCGTATCCCAACAATCAGGATGTGAGAATAGTTTTTTGCAAAATTGTTCTGCGCCGTTCAGCTCTAAATACGGAGTCTGTCCGAAATGCGGAACGCCGAGATAATTGCTTAGAGAGGTTGAACATATGGCTGTAAATGTAAATGCAGCAAGGATCAGGCGAATCAGATAACAAATCAGATAGCCGGTCTCAAACGGGCAAAAACACAATTGACAGATTATAAATCGTCACTTGCCGCAAACTGGAGCGGTGCAGAGGTCAGGTATGTCTCAAAGGGTATCGATCAGGTAGTCAGGCAGATAGACGATGTTATTAATCGGCTCACTTCTTTAAGCAACGCTATAAAATCGGCGGCGGCGGCAGTCAAGAGGGAAGAAGATGCTGCGGCAAGAGCAAAGGCTCAGGCTGCTGCCAGGGCAAAAGGATCAGAGAATTGCCAAGGCCAAGTCCGATTTTTGAAAAAGCGGAAGCGGAATACAAGAAAAAGAAGAAAGAGCTGGAGCGGTTAACAAAAATGATGATGACGCTCCGGGCGAATTCGATGCTCTGTTGAGGGTTTCAAAATTTTTGAGAACTTTGAAAGAATTCAAAAACTTAACGAAGAGCTTGAAAAGAGCAAAGACCTTATGGAGAGCAAACGCCGTATATGGGATAATGCGCGGCGATAAGACCGCGGATATAAGATTTAAGGGGGTGAGCGCTGATGGGAACAATAAAATAAATGTTCCGGCTGTTCTCAATGCCGGCAGTCAGGCGAAAAAGGCAAAGGAAAAACAGTTACGACTGCAAAATCAAAACATCCGGTCTATAAAAAATAGGATAGATCCAAAAGTAATCAATAAGGGCGATCTATCCGCGAAATTCAGAAATATAGACTCCCAATTAAAGTCGGTGTCGCAAAAATTGACCGGATAAATTCTTTTGCGGATAGCAGCGCCAATAAATATTACCGCACGGAACAGCGGGTTAGGCGCTCAGTGCCTGCTGCTGCGGTAGGAGTCAGAAAGAAAGGCTTTGGCGGGGGATCGGGCGGCGGCAGAATACCGTACACCGAATATGACGGTCGGGTTGAGGCGAGAGACAGGGGCGCGAGCTGATCAAAAGTCTCGGTGCGATGTGTGTCGGAAGCTCGAATGCAATAGCAGACAAAGTAAAAGTATTTATTCTGTGCTCAAAAAGGATTATGACGCGCGCGGCAATACTTTTAAAGTCTGGCATTACGGAAAAGCTATTTTTTAGGCGAGGGAAAGGCTATCACAAAAATTGCCGGCGGAATAGCTGCTTGTTTTGCCGGCGGAATTCCGATCGGCGCAGTTATGCTTATAAGCGGCACAAACGATTTTGTGAATAACACGGCAGATATGTGTCTTCTCTCTGAAGGGTTATATGAAGAAGTCGGCGTCAATTGGCTTAAGGACCTTCTGATTGAAAACGGAGAGAGCATTGGAAAAGACTTTTTTAGGAAACGCTCAAGTCGGTGCCCTTATAGGAAAATTGGTATATACGGGTGTGGATTTGGTAACATTCCTTGACGGGCTCGATAAAATGATTTCAGCCTTCGGGAAGGCCAACACAGTTCTTACAGGCAAGCCGAAGCTGTCGCCGATATGGGGTGAGGCTACATACAGTGACGTGCTCGACAACAAGATTTCGTTCAGCATGGATCCGGAATTTTTTATAAGGAAACTTATGAAAATAGATCCGAGTTCAGACGGAAATATATTATATGAGTGCTGCAGAAGAATATATAAAACATTCAGATCTGCATACAAATTAGGAAAATTGGTAATAGATAATTGAAAGGGGCTATAAGAAGTTATGGAAAGCAGCAGGCTGCTGCCTATAGGCAGCGTTATAACTTTGACCGATGCAGAGAAAAATTGATGGTTATCGGGACAGAGGTTGAGCGCGAGGATGATGAGAATATATACGATTATGTCGGAGTTCCCTTTCCTGAGGGATATATCGACAGCGAGATAATGTTTTTTGTTTATGCATGACGACATTGAGTCAATTGATTTTGTCGGATTTATCAATTCTGAGGTTCAGGCATACAGAAGCCGTCTCAACGAGTTGGCAGATGAAAAATAAACGGAAACAGAGAGCAAAAAATGAATTTGACATATGCGTTATTATTTACAGATCGCGGAGACCGGCCGTCAACGAGGATTCAATAGGGGTTTGCAGCAAAGAAAAACGAACATTGTTTTGTCCTTTGCGACGGACTTGGCGGTCACGGTATGGGAGATGCGGCGTCTTCACTGGTTGCAGAGGTTTTCAAGAATCAATTTAAAAAAAGCGGCAACTCATCGGATTTTCTCGCATCAGCTTTTATGGCGGCTCAGGATATTCTTATGGCCAAACAAATTGAGCTGAAAGCTCGGCACAAAATGAAGACGACGGCTGTTTCCTTAGTGACAGATGAAAAAAAACGCTTATATCGGTCATGTGGGGATTCCAGAGTTTACATATTCGGAAAAAACAAGGTCTATAAAGAACATTGGATCACAGCATTCCGCAAATGCTTGTGCTTTCCAAAGACATAAAGGAATCCGAGATACGTAATCACCCTGATCGAAACATCGTTCTCAGAGTTATGGGTATAGAATGGGACGAGCCAATGTTTGATCTGATGAAGCCGGTGCCGCTTAAAAGTGTCGAGCGTTTCTTCTTTGCTCAGACGGTTTTTGGGAGCTGATAGAAGAAAAGATATGTGCGCACTTTTTGAAGACATCTGCAACCGTTGAAGATTGGTTGAGCAGCATGGTTCAGGTCGTTAAGGAAAGCGGCAAAGACAGAAATATGGATAATTTTTCGGCGATAGCTGTGTGGTGCGACAAATAACCGGGAGGAGAAGCATATGCAGAAAAAGAACAGCTTATTGTGAAAATCCCATATGCTCGCTTGCAGTTCTTTCGGTGATGGGCGACCGAACGGATCAACAGGACGCCTTTTGGCTATATGCTCGATGATGAAAGAAGCCTGATTATTGTTTGCGACGGAATGGGCGGTCACGAGGGAGGCCGTCTGGCGAGCAATGCGGCGGTGAACAGATTTATATTACAATATAAAAAGTGCACCAAAAAACTATGAAATAATTCCGTTTTTGGAGGAATGTACAGCTTTGGCCAATGCGGATGTACTCAATTTGAAAACAGCCTCCGGCGAAAAAAGTTGAATGCGGGAAGTACACTGGTCGCCGTTATGTTGGATAGCAGCAGAAATCTGTATTGGAACTCCGTTGGCGACAGCAGACTGTATCTTTTCAGAGACGGAGATTTTGCACAGATAACGCAGGATCATAACTATACAACCGTACTGCTTGAAAAACTTAATGCCGGAATGATAGACCGTGAGGAATTTAATTCCGAAAACCTGAAAGGTGAAGCACTAATCAGCTTTTTTGGGCATTTCCGGTTCGCCGCTTGTTGATTATAACAATCTGCCGCTGCCACTATTGCCGGGCGACAGGCTGGTGATAATGTCCGACGGATTATATAAAGTATTGCCCGATGCGGATATTCTGAATATTGTCAATAATTTCAGTAATGTCAATGAAACTGCGATGGCGTTGGAGATAAAAGCCGAAAAGACGGCAACAAAAAACGGGATCAGCAGAGATAATACAACAATAGCGGTTTTAAAAATCAAATGATGGAGGAATTGTCATGAATGTCACGATGTGCACCAACAATCATTATTTCGACAGCGATATGTATGATGTTTGCCCAATTTGCGGCGCCGGTGTAAAAGCAAACAATTTTTTCGGATTCCGGGAAAAAATCCTCGGGATCGCCCAAATTCGGCGGTCTGTTTCATAAGAAGAAAAATACGGAAGAAAGGGCGGCAGAACCCGTATCAAGGGAAACCCTGTCAGCATGCCCGGAGTCCTTTTCACAAAGCGGTAAAAAATGCCGGTATATAGTAATCAGGTGAGCGGGACGACGGGCGGCGGCGGTCTGCAGCCCATAGGAGGACAACCGAATTCAGAGAAGACCATCGATTTCTGGAATGTGAACAAAAAGCAGCCGCGAGGACAAAGAGCCCGCCGTAAATACGGCAGTAAATTCAGTGCCGGAGCCTTCGGTCTCTGCAAATGCTTCGGAGAAGGATAGCGGAGAATCGGACAAAAGTGAATCGGCAGCGGCGGAACCGGAGCAGAGCAGACCCTCACTGTTGGATGCAGTCAAAAAGGTTTCTGCAAATACGGACGAAAAAACCATAAGTTATTTCAGTGCAGCAAACAAGAAAATGCTGAGCAGTGATACACCAAAAGGTCCCGGTTGATCCGGTCGTCGGGTGGCTTGTATGTGTGAGCGCCTCGCATTTTGGAGACAGCTTTTCGATTGTTTCCGGCAAAAATTCAATCGGGCGCAGCACGGAAAACAAGATAGTAATCAGTGGAGACAACACTGTTTCGCGGTCAAAACATGCGTTGATTATCTATGAGCCGAAGAAACGAAACTTCTATCTTCAGCCAGGGGACGGAAGCGGTCTTACATATCTCAACAATGACGATGTCTTTGAAACCAAGATTATAAGCGCAAAGGATATCATAGAAATAGGTTCAAGCAAATTCATGTTCGTTCCGTTATGCGATGAAAGTTTTTCGTGGAGCGATTATGAGGAGAAGGAGCAATAACATGAAGAGATGTTTTTCCTGTTTTAAGGAGTTCAACGAAAGCCTTTCGGTTTGCCCTTATTGCGGACACGTTGAAATAACAAAGGCTGAAGAACCGATATATCTTGCTCCGGGAACAATGCTTGCAAACAGATATATAGTAGGTGAAGTGGTAGGTGCAGGCGGCTTCGGCATCGTCTACAAAGCCTGGGATACGAAGCTGGAAACAATAGTGGCTGTCAAAGAGTTCTTCATCAGCAGACTTGTCACCCGAGCAGAAGGGCTGAAGAACGTTATCATTTCAAAGAACTCAAAAGATGAGTTCGATTACAGAAAAAAAGAACGTTTCCTTGCCGAAGCCAAAAATATGGCGAAATTCGGATCGCACAGAAGTATACCGAATGTTTTTGAGTTCTTTGAAGAAAATAATACGGCATATATAGTCATGGAGCTGTTGCGCGGAATGGCACTTAATGATTATCTGAACCAGATGGGCGGAAAAATCGATGTGGATTTCGCTATAGTTATTGCAACTGAAGTCGGAAAGGCATTGAGCTCCCTGCATGCCGAAAATATAATTCACAGAGATGTTGCGCCGGATAATATTTTATCTGTACTGGCAAGGAGATCAAAATAAAGCTGATGGATCTCGGCGCAGCAAAGCTTGCGGACAGCACCGATGATGTCATTGATATTATTCTCAAGCCGGGATACTCACCTCCGGAACAGTACGATAACACAAAGAATATAGGCCCGATGGACTGATATTTATGCGCTCGGCGCGACTCTTTATATGATGCTCACCGGCGTTAAACCGGATGAATCAACAAACAGAAAAAAATATCGGACGAGCTGGTGCCGGTCAATGAACTCAATCCCGCGGTTTCGGAAAATTTGAGCAACACCGTTATGAAAGCAATGGCTGTAGAACGCCATATGCGCTTTAAAAATGTCGACGATTTTCTGCGCGCTCTGAGCGGCGAAAGAAAGGTTATGCCGCTTTCAAAAGAGAAAAAGGTCAGAAAGCTGAAACAATTCCTTGGCATAATGGCTGCGTGTATTGTGGTTGCTGTTGTGTCTGCCGTCACGTTCAAAATATATTCCAGTCAGAAGGCGAATGAATATCTTGAGGCCGCAGATATAACGGTTTGGGTTATTCGGGAACATGATCAAAATGATATCCTGAAAACAATATGCGAAAATAACTTCAAAATGCAGGAGGGCAACGAAAAGGTAACGGTCACAGTTGTTTCTTTCACGCAGGAAGAGTATGAATCCCGCCTCAAAGAGGCATTGGAATCGGACAGCGGGGGAAAACCCGATTTGTATGAGAGCACGGGAGTTTCCGAAGATATAACCGATTCCGACGCGGAACCCCTGGATGCGGTCATAAGCTCCTCCGAGTTTAAAAAGCTGTGAGCTTCTCAAGAAAAACTATAACAAAATTTACAATACAAAAAAACGTATGCCGCTTGCAGTGAATCTGCCGGTTGCATATATGTTCGGAAAAAGTTATACGGATCAGTATTTTTATGATATTTCAGATTTCTCTGCGCAGAATGTTAAGTCCGATATTGGAATGTCCGACTTAATAACAAAGAATTTCGGAAATATAGAGATGTGTGATTTCAGTGAAATTTCTCAGGCGGACGATCTGTCAGGAACGGTTCTTGTTTCTTCAATAGAGATGCTGAATCCTATTACCGCCCTTAACTATAGAAACGAGAAATTTTCTTTCAAATGTGTATACCCGGAAAAAAGATCCTTTGTTCTGTGAATTTACATATGAATGGAGCATATCTGACCAGAACGTCGCAGGCAGAAAAGAAAGCTGCTGAAAAACCTTTTTAAGATATATGCTCAATAATGATTATCTGAGCAAGCTGTGCTCTGACACAATACCCGTTAGCGTTGATGCACTCAACAGCGCAAAATTCGGCGCGGTGGCGGATATATATCCTAACTTTACTTTTTGAGGAGGAATAACAGTGAAAAGATGTTTGGGGTGTATGGAACAGTATGATGATGCGCTCAATGTATGCCCGCATTGCGGATATGTATGCGGAACGCCGGCTGAGGAGTCAATACATATGCAGCCCGGGACGCTGCTGCACGACAGATATATTGTCGGCAGAGTTCTCGGATACGGCGGATTCGGAGTGACATATATAGGCTGGGACGGAAAAACTCGAGCAGAAAGTTGCAATAAAGCGAGTATCTTCCCCGGCGAGTTCTCAACAAGAATGCCCGGTCAGTCACAGGTAACGGTTTTCAACGGCGATAAGAGCGAACAGTTCCGTGACGGTCTGAAAAAGTTCGTCGAGGAGTCGAAGAGACTGGCTAAATTCCAGAACGAAGCCGGAATCGTAAAAAATATTTGACAGCTTCGAGGAAAATGAAACTGCATATATTATCATGGAGTATCTGGACGGAATCACGCTGAAAGAATATCTCGGCCAGGTCGGAACCATTCCCGAGGACGAAGCAATAAATATGCTTATGCCCGTTATGGAATCGCTCCAGACCGTTCACGCCGAGGGACTTCTCCACAGAGATATCGCACCGGATAACATATTCCTGACGAAGGACGGATCGGTGAAGCTTATCGATTTCGGAGCTTCAAGATATGCAACGACGTCTCACAGCAGAAGCCTTACGGTAATTATAAAACCCGGATATTCGCCCGAGGAGCAGTACAGAAGCAGGGGGAGATCAGGGTCCGTATACCGATGTCTATGCCATAGCGGCAACGCTTTACAGGATGATAACCGGCAAAACACCTCCGGACGCTATGGAACGCAGGGCAAAATACGAGAACCAGAACAAGGATATTCTTATTGAGCCGCATAAGCTTGTAAAAAATATTTCCAGAAACCGCGAAGTGGCAATTCTCAACGCGATGAATGTCCGCGTGGAGGACAGAACACCGGATATCAAAACCTTTATCGAGGAGCTCAATGCAGATCCGCCGGCGAAGAGAAGATACGGAAAGATAAAGAAGATAGATATCTATTCGTGGCCGCTGTGGCTCAAAATTTTGTCCTGTCGCTGCTTACTGTGGCGATAGCGGTCGGTGTGCTGACACTGACCGGTGTCATAAACTTCAAGTCAATGTTTAATGCCGGCAATATAGAAGGTTTCGTCCGCGTTCCCAATATCGTCGGTGAATCGGAAGAGAAGGCGAAGTCCGAGCCGGAGTTCAGGGATGGACAGCTGCGTCTGGATTTCGGCGTAAAGAAGTTCAGTGAAGAAAACGAGAATATAGTTATAGAACAGGATCACAGTGAAGGTGAATATTTGACCATCGGATCGGTTGTCAGATATAACAAGAGTGCAGGTTCGGAAAAGGACTATGAGCTTGAGGTCTCGGAAGACGGAACAATAACATTCGGAAAAAGCTATGACGGATTCGGAATCGACGAAGAATTTCTTGGCAGTTCGAATGTCGAAGCCTATCTCCAGAGCAAGGGACTCAATGTTCAGACCAGAGAAGAAGTACAGCAGCGAATATCCGACAAAGGGAACAATAATCCGTATCGTGACCGCAGACGGAAATACGATAACGGCGGGTACCACGCTGAAAGCCGGAGATACGGTTATAATCTATTATTCAAAGGCCAGGCTCCCTCAGAGGTTCCTGATGTTGTCGGCAAGGATCTCTCCGAAGCACTTATAGCGCTCTCGCAGGCAGGCTTCAATAATGTTGTGCCTATGCCGGAGGAGAATGATTCGTATCCGGAAAATGAGGTTATCTCGCAGGATCCGCCCAGCGGAACGGTTGCTTCCGTTGACGATACTATAACGGTATTTTTATGCAACGGCAGAGCCGATCGCGTTTATTCCGGTTGTTGCCGGCATGAGCAAAAACGAAGCAAAAGAGGAACTTAGCAACTTTACGGTTGAATTCAGACAGATATATGATTCCGAAGTCGAAGAGGGACTTGTTATCAGAACTTCGCCGGAGGGCGGAATGAATGTCCCGAAGGGCAGCACGATTGTTGTCTATATCAGCAAGGGACCGCAGCCCGTAAAGGTTACGTTTGATTACGGCGACGGATCGAGATCCACGACAGAGACCAAATATTATGAGAAGCCTTACGGCTCCCTGCCGACGCCGACAAGAAACGGTTATACCTTCTCCGGATGGTATTTGTCGAGGGCTTATACCAGGGGAGATAACAAGCAGCGATACCGTCAATAATTCCGAGGATCATACGCTTTATGCGCGCTGGATACGCAGGAGAATATACGGTGTCTTTCAACTCAAACGGCGGCAGCGCGGTCAGCCCGAGTGGTGTTACATACGGCAAAAAAATACGGAAATCTTCCTCTGCCGACAAAAACCGGGATATACTTTTGACGGCTGGTATACCGACAGCGGAGAAAAAGTGACCGCGGACTCAACGGTTAATGTCGACCGCAACCATACGCTCAATGCGAAGTGGCGCGAGAATACCTATACCGTTTCGTTCAATACTAATGGAGGAAGTTCGGTTGGCAGTATTTCGGTCAAATACGGAGATACCTATGGAACTCTGCCGACGACCCAAAAAGGATTATTATACTTTTTTACAGGTTGGTATACTTCGCCGAGCGGAGGAAACAAAAGTTTTACTTCGGGCGATACATTTAACTCCACAAGCAACATAACGCTCTATGCTCAGTGGAAAGAAAAATGGTTTATCCGATTGGGTTCTTGAGTCCGAAAAGCCAGCTAATGCCGATGTTTTTTACAGCAAGTGGACATATGATGAAACGACATATAAAACTACGACAAGTAATTCAGAGGCTGAAAGATATAAAAACAACGGATACAGTGAGTATAAGGATTCAACCTACCAATGGGGAGAGTACGGAGAGTGGAGTGACTACTCGAAGAATAAACCGGAAGAGAAGCCTGGATACCGTGAAATAGATGATTCCAAGTCTGTGCCCGATAAATATGATACCCAGTATAACTATAGTCGTTATACTGACGGCAAAGGGACAACCGGACCATGGGCTGGAACTTGGAGCGGAAGCTATTGTGGTAAAAAGGAAGTGCGCGGTTGGTCTACTGAGAAATTATCTGTTTGGAGAACAGAAACGGTAGGCGGCAAAGAAGTTTAATATATATGGTAAACACGGAAACAGCTGGTATAATGAGGATACAAGGGAGGTCTTGGTTTCAAAAGGTTATAAGCTCTATAGGTATAGAGATAGGAAACGTATAGAGACGTACTACCTTTCTAAAAACGGAAACAAATAAAGAATCTTTTAAAGAAGTTATATCAGGAAACACTTCAGCTGGAACAAAAATAAGTAATGTTAAGAAGTGGGTAAGGTTTAAAGTTAAATAACTTAATATTGTGAAAAGCAATACAAAAAATATTACGAAATATTGTATTCGCTAAAATCATCACCTAAAACACATCACCCCCGAAACTTTTGTGAGCTTCGGGGGTGATGTGTTTTTATATTTTACTCGCTGTATCTGTCTGCGATGCTTCT
>VOFC01003846.1_pt1 | contig 23257 bp, 33 predicted proteins | sample 5384161 | NCBI WGS metagenome assembly VOFC01 (sample SAMN12384722, study PRJNA508395) | human gut metagenome | isolation source: healthy gut B | host: Homo sapiens | reverse complement strand
AAGATCACAATCCGGCAGAAGGGCGACAAGGAAGACATGTAATTTTAAAGCCCGGCAGAAGCATAGCACTGCCGGGCTTTTGCAGATCAAGAATTTAAGAAGGGAGTTGGAAACAATGGAACAGAACTATGCGCGATACGCAGTGGAAAAAGGCAGTCCAGCTGCTCGCAATCGACAGCCCGACGGGCTTTACGGACAAAGCGGCTGAGTGGGTGCAGGAGGCGTTTACATCGCTCGGCTTTGCCGCGCAGAAAACAGAAAAAGGCGGTATTTTGATCGACCTCGGCGGCAAGGAATCCAGGGAGGGCGGGCTGCTTTTTTGCAGGCGCACATGGATACACTCGGCGCGATGGTCGCGGAGGTCAAGGCCAACGGCCGTCTGCGCGTGACGAGTCTTGAGGCATGCGTGCGGAAAACGGAGAAACAGAAAACGTGCGCGTCTATACGCGTTCTGGCAAGGTCTATGAAGGCACACTTCAACTCTGCAATGCTTCTGTCCATGTCAACGGTGAATATGCAAAAACAAACCGCACCTTTGACACATTGCCTTGACACGTTTGACGTTGGGCTTCCATGCACGGTTCGCACGTCTGTGAGAGTGGGAGACCTTGATACCGAATGTTACGCCCTTGCCGCAGATATCGCATTTTGCCATCGGATGCACCTCCTTGCCGCTTGGAAATCAGTTGGAAGCGCTATAAAGCGCCGACAAATATATTAGCAGATTGCGTTGGAAATTGCAAGAACTTTTTTCGGAAAAAAATTCGAAAAATCAAAAAATCGGACGACAGGAAACCTCCTTGGAATTTCCCTGTTGCGAAACCTGGGGCAAAACGGGTATAATCAGAATACTATCATACGAGGTGATCGCATGGCAAGTACCTATACCGTCCTGCTCTCCGAACTCGTTTCGGAATTCAAGCTTGACTTTTTCTACAAGTCAACGGATTTTGACAAGATCCGCGTGACCGTTGATGATATCAGCCGTCCGGGCCTTCATCTGGCAGGCTTTTTCGACCATTATGAGCCGATGCGCATCTACGTCTGCGGCACAGTGGAGACGGCCTACCTGCAGAAGCTCACGCCGGAAGAACGGATCATTATTTTTGACCACTTCCTGTCCTACAAGTGCCCAGCACTGATCTTCGCACGCGGGTTTGAGCCCATGCCGGAATGCCTGGAGATGGCGAAAAAATACGACGTGACCGTGCTCGGCACGAAGGACACGACGTCCTATATCGTCTCGAGCCTGATCACCTACCTCAAGAGCGCCCTGGCCCCCCGCGTGACCCGCCACGGTGTTCTGGTCGAGATCTACGGCGAAGGCATCCTCATCAACGGCGACAGCGGTATCGGTAAGAGCGAGACGGCTATCGAGCTCGTCAAGCGCGGCCATCGACTGATCGCGGACGATGCAGTTGAGATTAAAAAGGTGTCGCCGCATGAGCTAGTCGGATCCGCACCGCCTGTACTCAAGCACTATATCGAGCTGCGCGGCATCGGTGTCATCAATGTTGCGAAGCTGTTCGGTATGGGCGCGGTTAAGGAAAGCTCCAACATCGACCTCATCATCAACATGGTCCCTGGCGCGACGGCGAAGCGTATGACCGCCTCGGCATGGAGACGCAGTACACGGAGATTCTCGACGTGAAGGTTCCGTCGATTACGGTGCCTATTACGCCGGGCCGAAATCTTGCCGTGATTTTTGAGGTCGCCGCCATGAATAACCGTCAGAAGCGCATGGGTTATAATGCTGCCGTAGAATTTACTGAACAGATGAGCAAATCGGCCCGCAATGACGACTGAACCAAAGAAACCACCGAAAAGAGGAACCGGCTGGCTGGTTCCTTTTTATTTTATTTGAGATGTGATATGATAAAAAACCGATAAAGAAATTATCCACCCGGAGGCGTTTATGTGGAGTTCCGAACTTCAGCAGACCATCATTCAAAGCTGCAAAACGGCAGAGTTTCGGCTCCTGGAGCCGCTGAGCCGGCACACATCCTTCCGTATCGGCGGGCCCGCCGCAGTCATGGTGTTTCCCAAGACTGTGGAGGAACTGAAACCGCTGCTGCAAACCGCTTCGGCGCATGGAATCACACCGTATATCTTAGGCGCCGGGACAAATGTGCTGGCCCCAGACGAGGGACTGCAGGCGATCGTCATCTGCCTGAAGGACGCACTGACAAGCATCCGTCTTCTGGATAAGACAAGGATGGAAGTTTTTCGCAGGCGAAAGCATGGCGAAAGCGGCTGTCTTTGCCAAAAATCACGCGCTGACCGGCCTGGAATTTGCGCACGGCATTCCCGGGACGCTCGGCGGCGGCGTGTATATGAACGCGGGCGCCTACGGCGGGGAAATGAAGCAAATCGTGGAATCCGTGTGACTGTTTTGACCATGGGCGGAGAAGAGAAAATGCTGTCCGGCGAGGAATCGGCATTTGCTATCGCACGAGCGTCTATCAGACGCTGCCGTGTGTGATCGTCAAGGCTGTTTTGCAGTTTGCAGCCGGGAGACCCGGAGACGATTGGACAGACGATGCGCACGCTGATGAAAAAGCGCAAGGCCTCGCAGCCGCTGGAGCTGCCGTCCGCCGGAAGCACGTTCAAGCGTCCGACCGGGTATTTTGCGGGCCCGCTCATCGAGCAGGCTGGACTCAAGGGCTGTGGAGTCGGCGGCGCGGAGGTAGCAAAAAAGCATGCGGGATTTATTGTGAACTGCGGCGGCGCAACGGCTGAAGAAGATATATCCGCAGAACGATGGAACTCGTGCAGACGCGCGTGCTGGAGACCTCCGGCGTCCGGCTTGAGCCCGAGGTTCGGATCTGGTAAAGGAGAGAACTATGCAGTTTGTTATCATTTCCGGCATGTCCGGCGCAGGAAAGAGCAAGGCTGCGTCCGACCTTGAGGATCTCGGATTTTACTGCGTTGACAATATGCCGGCGGAGATGATCCCGCAGTTCGCCCAGCTGTGTCTGGCGACGAAGGGGCGGTATGAAAAGGTCGCGCTCGTGACTGACGTGCGGGCCAGCATGACCTTCGACGCCCTCTTTCAGGCGCTGCAGAAGCTCGATGAGATGCACTTGCAGTATTCCATCTATTATATCGAGGCCTCCACAGAGGTCATTATCAAGCGCTATAAGGAAACGCGCCGTCTGCACCCGCTCATGAAGGACGGCTCCACGCTTGAAAACGCCATCGCGCGGGAACGGGAACTGTTGGCTCCTGTGCGCAACCGCGCCAGCGCAATCATTGATACGTCTAATCTTTCTACAGGCAAACTGCGCGGCCAGCTGATCGATCTGGTCGCGGGCGGGATGCGGGAGCATTCGATGGACGTGCGCGTCGTGTCTCCTTCGGGTTCAAATACGGGCTGCCGCTGGAAGCCGATCTGGTCTTCGATGTCCGTTTCCTGCCGAATCCCTATTATATCCCGGAGCTCAAGCATCAGACCGGGCTGGACGAGCCTGTGCGGAATTTTGTCTTCAAATATCAGCAGACGCTGGACTTTGCGGCAAAGACCGAGGACCTGCTGTCGTTCCTGCTGCCTAATTATCTCGACGAGGGAAAGACGGACCTCGTGATCGCCGTCGGCTGCACCGGCGGCAAGCACCGGAGCGTCTGCATCGCAAAAGAGCTGTATGAATTCGTCTCGAAAAAGGGCTACGCCGCCACGCTCAGCCACCGTGATATGGGCAGAAGGTGAGCAACGTGACAGAATTTACAGAACAAATCCGGCTCTATGAGCCGCACCGCAGGCAGCCGCGCATCGCCGCAATCGGCGGCGGTCATGGGCTATCCGCCATGCTGCGGGGTCTGAAAACCTATACGAAGAATATTACAGCCATCGTCACCGTAGCCGACGACGGCGGCGGCTCCGGTATGCTCCGGGAGGATCTCGGCATGCTGCCACCGGGCGATATCCGCAACTGCATCATGGCGCTGGCCAACACGGAGCCAACCATGCAGCAGCTGCTCAATTACCGCTTTACTGACGGAAGCCTTGCCGGGCAGAGCTTCGGCAACCTGTTCCTGGCGGCCATGAACGGCATTTCCGGCTCGTTTGACGAGGCGGTCCACCGCATGGGAGATGTTCTGGCCATTACCGGCCGCGTTCTTCCCGTTACAAATCAGGACGTGCGTCTGGAAGCTGAATTTCACGACGGCAGCCGTACACTGCTCGGCGAAAGCAAAATCTTTTACGCAAAAAAAATCAATAATTCCCGCATCCGTAAGGTACGCCTTGTACCGGAACGCCCGACTGCTCTGCCGGAGAGTGTTCGGGCTATCCGCGATGCAGATATTGTCGTGATCGGCCCAGGAAGCCTGTATACCAGCATTATTCCGAACTTTCTGGTCGGTGGCATCGCAGATGCCGTCCGGCAGAGCAGAGCATTGAAGATTTATGTGTTGAATATCATGACGCAGGATGGCGAGACAGACGGCTATGACGCCGACGATCATGTCCGTGCAATCCTGGAACACGCAGGCCCAGGCGTAATGGACGTGTGCATTGCAAATGATGAACCCGTGCCGCCGGAGATTATGGAGCCGTACGCAAAGGAAGGCGTGTCGCAGCTTGAACTGCGCCGTGAGGATCTGGAACAGATGGGGCTTGCCGTGCGCACGTTCCCGCTTCTGGAGCCAGGACGGTATATCCGCCATAATTCCGACGCTCTGGCGCGTGCGATTTTGTCCGTATGGCGTGAATTTAGAACCTGAAGAACAAGAGGAGGTGAACGCCGTGTCATGTCTTTTCATCCAACGTCAAGCAGGAATTGTGTCGGCTGCCGATCAATCGAAAAATGGAGGCCTCTGCCGAACTGTATGGCATTTTACTCTATTGCAATGCGTTTACATCTGAGTTTGTCCGCATTACAACGGAATCCCGCGATCTGGCAGAACGCCTGCCGCGTCTCATGAAAAAAAGGTTTTCGGCTTTTCCTTTGATCAGGAGCCGGAGGAAGATACCGGAAAGCTGCTTTTTCATGGAATCACAGGGAAAATCCATAAAATGTTTGCACAGTTTGGCCTGTCAGCGGCCAGAGATGTGACACTGCATGTGAATTACGGCATGCTGGAAGAGGACGAGGAACGGCTGGCGTTTTTGCGCGGCGCGTTTTTGTCCGGTGGGTCTGTTACAGATCCTGCAAAGCGGTATCATCTGGAACTGACGACCTCCCACTATAAGGTCAGCCGCGAAACGTACACGCTGTTGCTGGATGCCGGATTTGCCCCAAAGGAGACAACACGCAGCGGAAACAGCATTCTGTATTTCAAGCAGAGTGATATGATTGAGGACTTTCTGACCGCAATCGGCGCGCCGGTGTGCGCAATGGGAGTGATGGAGGCCAAGGTCGAAAAGGACCTTCGCAACGGCGTTAATCGCCGCGTCAACTGTGAGACGGCAAATCTCACAAAGTCGTAGACGCTTCGATGGAGCAGGTCGCAGCCATCAAAAAGCTGCAGAAGCGCGGCCAGCTCAAGGACCTGCCGCCGAAGCTCCGCGAGACGGCGAAGCTCCGTCTGGAGAACCCTGAGGCGACGCTGCAGGAGCTTGCCGCCATGCAGGATCCGCCTGTTTCCAAGTCCGCAATGAACCACCGCATGCGCAAGCTCGTTGCGCTTGCGAACGAGAGCTGAGAGGAGCGCCCGCCATGGCCTTTGTGCATCTGCACGTTCACAGCGAATACAGCCTGCTTGACGGAGCCTGTCGCATCGGCTCGATGATGGACCGTGTGCAGGAGATCGGCAGGAGGCCATCGCCCTGACCGACCATGGCGTCATGTATGGCACGATTGACTTTTACCGCGCAGCAAAGAAAGGCCGGGATCAAGCCCATTGTCGGCTGCGAGGTCTATGTTGCCCGCCGCACGCACTTTGACAAGGTCCACGGCATCGATAAGGAAGCCATATCATCTCGTTCTGCTCTGTGAAAACGAGATTGGCTATCGCAATCTCAGCTATATGGTCTCGCTCGGCTTTACCGAGGGTTTTTATAACCGCCCGCGCGTGGATATGGAGCTGCTGCGGGAGCACCACGAGGGACTGATTGCGCTCTCAGCATGCCTTGCGGGCGCGTATCCCTCAGTCGATCATGCAGGAAGACCTGCAGGCAGCAGAGCAGGCTGCGCGCGAGTATGCCGAAGTTTTCGGGCCGGACCATTTTTATCTGGAGCTGCAGGATCACGGCATCCCGGAGCAGCGGACCGTCAACGCACAGATCCGCAAGCTCGCGGAAAAACTGTCTCTGCCGCTCGTCGTGACGAACGACGCACACTATCTGCGCAAGTCAGACGCAAAAATGCAGGATGTGCTGCTCTGCATCCAGACTGGCAAGACGGTAGACGACCCGAACCGTATGAAATTTGAGACGGAGGAATTCTATCTCAAGAGCGAAGAGGAACTGCGCAGTCTGTTCCCGGATGTGCCGGAAGCGTTTGACAATACAGTAAAGATTGCAGAGCGATGCAATGTGGAATTCACATTCGGTAAGTACTTCCTGCCGGAATTCAAGCTCCCGGAGGGCGTGACGAGTCTTTCGTATCTTAAGCAGCTCTGCCGGGAAGGCTTTGACGAGCTCTACGGGACGGAGCATCCGGAATACATGCAGCAGCTCGAATATGAGATCGACATGATTGAGAAAATGGGCTTTACCGATTATTTCCTCATCGTGTGGGATTTCGTACGCTTTGCCAAATCGGCCGGGATTCCCGTTGGCCCCGGGCGCGGCAGCGCCGCTGGCTCCATGGTGACCTACTGCTTGCATATCACCGAGATTGATCCCATGAAATACGGCCTTATTTCGAGCGTTTCCTCAACCCGGCGCGCGTGACGATGCCCGATATCGATATGGACTTCGGTGACACGCGGCGCGCCGAGGTCGTGGACTACGTGCGGCGCAAATACGGCGACGATCATGTGGCGCAGATCGTCACGTTCGGCACAATGGCGGCACGCGGCGCCATCCGCGATGTCGGCCGGGTCATGAACTTCACATACGCCGAGACGGACGCCGTCGCCAAGCTCGTGCCGACGACGCCGCATATCACGCTGGCGGACGCGCTGAAGCAGTCCTCAGCAGCTAAGGCAGATGTATGACGGCGATGCGCGCGTCAAGGAACTTGTCGATACGGCCATGGCTCTTGAGGGCATGCCGCGCAACACATCGACGCACGCGGCGGGCGTGGTCATTACGCGGCTGCCGGTCTATGACTATGTGCCGCTGGCGACCAACGACGACACGACCGTTACGGAATACACCATGACGACGCTCGAAGAACTCGGGTCTTCTCAAGATGGACTTTCTGGGGTTTCGAAACATCACGGTCATTGACGACGCGATCCGCGACATCCGCAAGACGGAGCCGGACTTTTCCATGTCGCGCGTGACCGACAACGACCCCAAGGTCATGGACATGCTCACGCAGGGCAGAACGGCCGGTGTATTTCCAGATGGAATCGACCGGCATGACGGGCGTGTGCATGGGCTTGAAGCCGCAGTCGATTGAAGATCTTTCCATCATCGTCGCAGCCTACCGCCCCGGTCCGATGGACTCGATTCCGCGCCTGATCGCCTGCAAGCAGGATCCGTCGCTTGTCAAGTACAAGCACCCGATGCTGCAGCCTATCCTCTTCTGTCACCTACGGCTGCATTCTTTATCAGGAGCAGGTCATTGAGATATTCCGGAAGCTCGCCGGCTATTCGCTTGGACAGGCGGACATGGTGCGCCGCGCGATGAGCAAGAAGAAGGCCAAGGACATCGAAAAGGAGCGCGGCGCGTTTATCCGCGGCGACGCATCCCCGCGGCAATATCACCGGCTGCGTTGCCAACGGCATCCCGGAGGACGTCGCGGCGTCCATCTACAACGAGATGTACGACTTTGCGAACTACGCCTTCAACAAGGCGCATTCGGTCTGCTATGCCGTGATCGCGTACCAGACTGCGTGGTTCAAGTGCTATTACCCGCGTGAGTACATGGCGGCGCTCATGACGTCAGTGCTGGGCAGTTCAGTCAAGATTTCTGAGTATATCGCCGAATGCCGCGCCATGGACATTGCGCTCCTGCCGCCGGATATCAACGAATCGAACGACCATTTTACCGTCGTGCCGAACGGCATCCGCTTCGGCCTCGCCGCCATCAAGAACATCGGGCGCGGCTTCATCCTGAAGGTCATGGACGAGCGCGAGCAGCACTGGAAAATTCACGAGCCTTGAGGATTTCACCCTGCGCATGTACGGCACAGATCTCAACAAACGCGCGCTGGAAAACCTCATCAAGGCCGGCGCCTGCGATGGCTTCGGGCTCAATCGCGCGCAGATGCTGCGCATGTACGAGCTCATCATGGACGCCGCAGCCAACCAGAAAAGCAAAAATGTCGAGGGCCAGATGGGACTGTTCGACCTGCTTTCCGGCGAGGATGCACCTGCGGCCATGCCCGCCATCCCGGTGCCGAATATCCCGGAGCTGAGCGCGCAGGAGAAGATGAGCCTGGAAAAACAGACGACCGGCCTGTATCTTTCCGGCCACCCGATGGACGATTACCGGCCGCTGCTGCGCGGAATGGACGTCGTGCCGATCGGCGAGATCCTGGAGTGCTTCGAAAATGGCGACGAGACCTATCAGGATGAGCAGATTGTGAATATCGCTGGAATCGTCGAGGCCGTCAAGATGAAGACCACGAAATCCGGCTCCATGATGGCCTACGTCACGGTCGAGGACGACACCGGTTCGATGGAGCTGCTGGTATTCTCGGGCGTGCTCGGCCAATATGGCTCGATGCTGTATGAAAATTCGGCGGTGATTTTGAACGGACGCATCTCTGTGCGGGATGAAAAGCCGCCGCAGCTGGTCGTCAACCGGGTTTTGCCGATCGCCGATATGCAGGATGCGGACGTGGCCCAGGCCGCGCGGCAGGCTGCCGCGCAGGCGCATACCGTGTATCTTCGGATCGAGGATTCGGCGCAGAGCAGCGCCCGGAAAGTCTTCCCGTTTTGAAAATGTTCCCGGGCAAGGCGAAGGCCGTGGTCTATTACGCGGATAGCGGCGCGAGAATGGGCGGCAAGTGCGCGATCGACGAGCGGATGCTCCGCGAGATGCGCGAGCTGCTCGGCGAAAAAAATGTGATCGTAAAGTAGTCGCTTTTTTACAAATTCGCTACACTTTTGCAACCTGGCATGTTATACTGTATTTTATGGGAAAAGGGGATTTGCGTTGCGGTTGTGGATGAAACGGATGCTGCTGGCCGTGCTGGCCGCGGCAATGTCGCTGGTCCTGTCCGGCTGCTTTGTCAAGACCGTCGACGAGCTGTACACGCTCCCTAAGCACTCTGATGAATATAACCGGCTGGAACAGGCCATCGATCAGGTCATGTCCAGCCAGAACGCGTCCTACGCTGCGCCGGTCTCCGGCATGAACCAGCAGTCGGTCCAGCTGGCCGATCTGGACGGCGACGGGACGGAAGAGGCGGTCGCTTTCCTGAAAACGACGGGCGGCAAGCCGCTCAAGGCCTGCATCTTTTCCCGCGTCGATGAGGATTATCAGCTCATGGACGTGATCGAGGGCGACGGTACCAGCTTCGCGAGCGTGGAATACGTGCCGCTGACCGGCGGCCCCGGTGTTGAGCTGGTCATCGGGTGGCAGCTTTCCACGGACGTGCTGCAGTCGCTGTGCGCGTATTCGTACACCGGCGGGCACGTGGTCGAGCTGCTGAGCACGAATTACTCGGAATACCGCTGCGTCGATCTCGACGAAGACGGGCGGACGGATCTGTTCGTCCTCCGCTTTGACGCGGAGCAGCCGCAGGGCGTGGCCGAGCTCTACCGCTGGCAGGGCGACCAGATGGAGCGCGAGCCGGAGGCGTATCTGACGGCCGGCGCGTCGCCGGTCAAGCGCATTGTGTCCGGTGATCTGATGGAAGATGTCCCGGCTGTCTTTGTGGCGAGCGCCTATGAAGAGAACGGGCTTGCGACCGACGTGTTTGCCTTCCGGGACGGCGTGTTCCGCAACATTACCGCTGCCGACCCGGGCAGCGCGCTTTCCACCGTGCGCAGCTATTACGTCTACGCCACTGATGTGGACAGCGACGGACTCATCGAGCTGCCGCAGATCCTTCCGCTGCCGTCGGCTGCGGGCTCGGAGGAGAACTACAGCGTCATCAGCTGGTATAATTTAGACCTGCAGGGCCGCAGCACACCGAAGATGACGACCTATCACAGCTTTTCCGGCGGCTGGTTCTTATCCCTGCCGGACCGGTGGCAGAATCGGCTCTGCATCACCCGCAGCGAAGAGGTCGGCGGTGCCCGCGGCTACGTCTTCTCCGAGTGGAAGGATGAGACGCACACGGAGCCGATCTTCACCATCTATGCCTTCTCCGGCGACGACCGGGCGCAGCTCGCTTCGTCTGACGGCCGGTTCCTCCTTGCCGAGAAGGGCGATATCACATACGCAGCGCAGCTTGCAGCAGGGAAGTGGGCAGGCGAGGCTTTCCGAGCAGACGCTCAGAGGCATGTTCCACTTTATTCATATTGATTGGAATTCGGGAGAGACGTGAGGAGCAAAACAGAATGAAAAAGTTTTGATTTTCGAAGACGAGGTCAGCATCCGAAGCTTTGTGGTCATCAATCTTAAGCGCGCTGGATATGAGGTCGTCGAGGCCGGAACCGGTGAAGAAGCGCTGGAGTTGCTGAAGGTCAATCCAGATGTCGGCGTTGCGATCCTCGATATTATGCTGCCGGGCATCGACGGATTTGAGGTCTGCCGCAACATCCGGGCGACAGATAAAAAAATCGGTATTATTATGTTAACTGCAAGGAGCCAGGAGATGGACAAGATCACCGGCTTCATGACAGGTGCAGATGACTATATGACCAAGCCCTTTAGTCCAGCGGAATTGACGGCACGCATCGATGCGCTGTACCGCCGTATTGATTCGGACGGCTCTTCTAACCAAATCGAACTCAAGCACGGCCCCTTCGTTCTGAATACACGCAACCGCACACTCGATAAGGAGAGCAAGCGCATCAAGCTGACGCAGGTGGAATACGCCATCATCAAGCTTTTCATGCAGAACCCCGGCAGAGCGCTCTCGCGCGAGGACATTCTGACGACCGTCTGGGGGCGGGACTATGACGGCGAACTGAAAATCGTTGACGTGAACATCCGCCGCCTGCGCATTAAGATCGAGGACGATACCGCAAACCCGACCTACATTACAACGGTCTGGGGCTTTGGTTACAAGTGGGGCGCCTGAGAAGAGCAGGGCAAGCGCCGGTACGGCGCGAAAACGCTTGAAGAAAAAGAAACGCCTGTCCGGCATTGAGCGGCGCTGGTTCGTGAATAATGTGGGCGTGATTATGCTGCTGGTGCTGGCGTGCGTGCTTGGCGTCGTGCTCTACATGGCGGCGTATTACGACACTAACCTTCGCTCCGGCCTTGAAAACAAGGCGAAAACAACGACCGATTTTTTCAGCAATTACATCTCACAGAGTTACAAGGAATATTATCAGTCCTGTATCAAATTTGCACAGACCTTTGAAGATAAAGGACCGGCTGGAGCTGCAGTTCATCTCGCCGGGCGGCAAGATCGTTGCCTCCTCCTACGGGAAATTCGCGGGCCGCTCGCCCTCCACGCCGGAGATCCAGCAGGCCATCGACAGCCAGCAGACCCGGCACTACAAGGGCCGCAACCCCCTGACCGGCGAGCGCATCCTCGCTGTGTCCAGCCCGATGATCTACACAAACGGCGAAGTGATCGGCGTGCTGCGCTATGTAACAAGCTTGCGCAATGCGGATCTTCAGATCCTTATGATCGCGCTCATTGCGGTGACGGTCGGGCTTCTGTTCATCGGCTCGATCTTCTTTCTGAGCAGCTTTTTTTATCCGCTCCATCCTTGTGCCGGTCTCGCAGATCAACGCGACAGCCAGACGCATCGCCGCCGGTTCCTACGGTGTACAAATCCCCGGCCAATATGATGACGAGATCGGCGAGCTGGCCGGCACGATCAACGACATGTCCGTCAAGATTGGTCAAGCCGAGAAAACGCAGTCGGAATTTATGTCCTCCGTTTCGCACGAACTGCGGACGCCCCTTACAGCGATCTCCGGCTGGGGCGAGACGCTGCTGACGTCGGAAAACCTGGACGCGGAGACGCGCCGCGGCGTCGTCATCATCGCGCGGGAGGCCAAGCGACTTACCGGTATGGTCGAGGAACTGCTGGAGTTCACGCGAATGCAGGACGGGCGGTTTACACTCCATGTCGAAACGGCCGATGTTCTGGCGGAGTTTGAAGATACGGTCTTTATGTACGGCAACCGGCTCAAGCAGGAGGGAATCTGTCTGCACTATGACGGCTGCGATGAGGAGATTCCAGAGATTCCGTGCGACGTTGCGCGTATGCGTCAGGTGTTTTTCAACATTCTTGACAACGCAGCCAAACACGGTGGCGAGGGCAAGCGTATCGACGCATCCATCGCACATGAAGACCGCTTCGTTGTCATCCGCATCCGGGATTATGGGCCCGGTATTCCGGAAGAAGAACTTCCGCGCGTCAAGCTCAAATTTTATAAGGCAGTTCTAAAGCCCGCGGCAGCGGCATCGGACTTGCCGTCTGCGAGGAGATCGTTACCATGCACGGCGGCATGCTGACGCTCGAAAATGCAGAGGGCGGCGGCACGCTTGTTACGATCAGCATCCCCACTGGGGGAAGAATAAGAGGTTTGCATGAAAAAAGAGAAACAATCCTGTCAGTCAGGAAAAATTCAAAACACTCATCGGCGGTCAGGCACTGATTGAAGGCATTATGATGCAGGGGCCGGACAAGCGGTCGATCGTCGTGCGCGGGCCTGAGGGGCATCGTCACGAAGGTCGAGCCGCTCAAAAAGCGCACGGGCATCGCAAAATGGCCGCTCATCCGCGGCGTGGTGAATTTCGCCTCGTCGATGGTGTCCGGTGTGAAGGCGCTCATGTACTCGGCGGAGTTTTTCCCCGAGGAGGAAGACGCCAAGCCCTCCAAATTTGACGAGTGGCTGGAAAAAAAGCTTGGCAGCGAAAAGATGGAGAAGGCGGTGATCTCGTTCTCCGTCGTGGTGCTCGGTGTGCTGTTTTCCGTCGGCCTGTTCTTCCTGCTGCCGACGCTGATCAGCGGCCTGTTTGACCGCGTGATCCACAGCGCCGTGATCCGCAGCCTGATCGAGGGCGTCATTCGCATCGCAATTTTTATGGGCTATATGATCCTGATTTCCCGGATGAAGGACATGAAGCGCGTCTTTTCCTATCACGGTGCAGAGCATAAGACCATCCGCTGCTATGAAGCGCAGCTTCCGCTGACAGTTGAAAACTGCCGCGGCATGACAAGGCTCCATCCGCGCTGCGGCACGAGCTTCCTGTTCGTCGTCGTCGTCATGATCTCCATTTTGCTTTTCGCGCTGGTCAGCGCGGTGCTGCCGACGAGCAATATGCTCGTCCGGCTGGTCGTCCGGCTTGCACTTCTGCCGTTCGTGGTGGCCATCAGCTATGAGTTTAACCGCCTGGTCGGCCGCCATGACAACTGGCTGACGCGGATCCTGACCGCCCCCGGCATGTGGTTCCAGAATTTCACGACCAACGAACCGGATGATTCCATGCTGGAGGTCGGCATCGAGGCGCTGAAGCTCGTCCTGCCGGACGAGGCAGGGGCCGACCGATGGTAAAGAAAGTACGGAGACCTGTATCTGCAGGCCCGGCGGGCTCTGCTGCCCACAGAAGGTGAGAATGCCGCAGCCGCCGCGCGCGAGCTGCTGGCGTTTGCGTCCGGGAAATCCGTCGCCGCCGTGCTGGCGGATGCCAACCTGTATGCCAGCGAGCAGATCGAAGCAGATCTGAACGGTTATGTAAACCGAATGCTCGCCCATGAGCCGCTGCCCTATATCCTCGGGCAATGGGATTTCTACGGGATCTCGCTCGAGGTCACGCCGGACGTCCTGATCCCGCGTGATGACACTATGGCCGTCACGGATCTGGCGCTGGAGGTACTGCGGACCGGCCATCCGTCGCCGCGCGTGCTCGATCTTTGCTGCGGGAGCGGCTGCATCGGGCTGGCTATCGCCCATCAGCTGCCGGATGCGCATGTGACGCTGGCGGATATCTCTCGCCCGGCACTGGCCGTGGCCAAGCGGAACATCAAGCGGCTGAAGCTCATGAACCGCGTGACCGCCATCGGCCTCGACGCGAAAAAGCCCGCGCCGTCCTTTGTCGGCACGCTCGACGCGCTGGTATGCAATCCGCCGTATGTGACCGCGGAGGAGATGACCCAGCTGGAGCCCTCGGTCCGTGACTACGAACCGGCGCTGGCGCTCGACGGTGGAGCGGATGGGCTGGATTTTTACCGCGCAGTGGCGGAGAACTTTACGCGGCTGATCGCCAGCGGCGGCTATCTCTGCTTTGAGTTCGGTCTCGGCCAGCACATGGCCGTGTCGATGATCCTTCAGGAATACGGTTACACCGATATTGCCCTGCGCAAGGACCTGCGCGGCGTGATCCGCGCAGCCCGCGGTACGAAAAAATAAAACAAACGTTTGATTTTATTCGAACATTGTGGTATAGTGTTTGTAAACACCAAAGAGGAAGGAACTGAGACGATGGAAAGAAAAAAAACAGCCGATCAGACTCCCAATAACGACAAGAAACAGGCGCTCGATACCGCCATCCGGCAGATCGAGAAAAACTTCGGCAAGGGCGCGGTTATGCGTCTGGGTGACCGCCCTGATCTCCAGGTCGATGCCATCCCAACCGGTTCTCTGGCACTGGATGCGGCGCTCGGCATCGGCGGCGTCCCGAAGGGAAGCATCATTGAGATCTACGGGCCGGAGTCCTCCGGTAAGACGACGCTGGCGCTGCACATCGTGGCGCAGGCGCAAAAGCGCGGCGGTGAGGTCGCATTCGTCGACGCGGAGCATGCGCTGACCCTGACTATGCGGCGAGGATCGGCGTGGACATCGACTCCATGCTCGTCTCCCAGCCGGATACCGGCGAGCAGGCACTGGAAATTACGGACGCGCTCGTCCGGTCCGGTGCGGTGGACGTTGTGGTTGTCGACTCGGTGGCGGCGCTGACGCCGCGCGCGGAAATTGAGGGCGAGATGGGCGACACGTTCGTCGGCTTGCAGGCGCGGCTGATGTCGCAGGCGCTGCGAAAGCTAGCCGGCAATATCTCAAAGACGAACTGCGTTGTGATCTTCATCAACCAGCTTCGTATGAAAATCGGAGTCATGTACGGCAACCCCGAGACGACAACCGGCGGCAACGCGCTGAAGTTCTATGCTTCTGTCCGTATCGACATCCGCCGCACAGAGGCCATCAAGAACGGCTCCGAGGTCATTGGCAACCGTACACGCGCCAAGATCGTCAAGAATAAATGCGCGCCTCCCTTCAAAGAGGCTTATTTCGATATTATGTACGGCGAAGGCATCTCCAAGTGGGGTGAGCTGGTGGATCTTGCGGTACAGCTGGAACTGATCAACAAGTCTGGCAGCTGGTTCTCCATAGGAGACGAGCGCATCGGGCAAGGCCGCGATTCGGCAAAGCAGTATCTGATTGACCATCCCGATGTCGCCGACCGCATTGAGCAGTCTATCCGCGATAATATGTGGAAGCTGCAGGGCAAGAACGCCAAGCCGCCCGCGTCTGCCGCGGCCAAAGCCCGTCAGCGTCTCTGCCGACGATTTTAACGACGACTGATGCGTCTGCTCTCAATCCAGGAGCTGCCGCAGTCCGGGCGTGTGAAGCTCGTCTTCGAGACGAGACCGTCCTCAAGACACAGCCCGTATCTGCTTGCGGACTTCGGTCTCTACAGCGGGATGGAGCTGTCGGAGGAGGACTATCAGGCACTGCTGGCCGCGGCCGGGAAGGCTTCGGCCAGGGCGCGGGCCGTGCGGATCGTCGCGGCGGCCGGTGTGTCCGAACGGGAGCTGCAGAAGCGGCTGGTGCAGAAGGGCGAAGAGGCGGCCGACGCGAAAGAGGCTGTCGGTTGGCTCAAGGAGCTGCATTTGCTCGACGACGGCGAGACGGCGCGGCAGCTCGTTGCCAGTGCCGCCGCCAAAGGCTATGGCAAAAGCCGCATCAAAAATATCCTGTATGAGAAGGGGATCCCCCAGGAATTCTGGGACGACGCGCTCGCCGACCTCCCGGAGATGGACGATGCCATCGACCGTTTTCTGGCCCGCCGCTGGCAGGGGAAAGTCCCGGACGAAAAAGAAGTAAACGGACTGTGGACGCGCTCATTCGCCGCGGTCACAGCTGGAAGGATATCCAGGCGGGTCTGCGGCGCTACCGCGCAGATCTGGAGCTGGAGGAAAACACGGAGGACTACATACCATGACCCACACGATAGGCATGATCTCGCTTGGCTGCGCCAAAAATCAGGTCAATGCCGAACATATGCTCTGGCTGCTGCGGCAGGCAGGCTATGAGATCAGCCCCGACCCGGACGGTGCGGAGCTCGTCATTGTCAACACCTGCGGCTTTATCGAGTCCGCCAAGACAGAGGCTATCGACAACATTCTCGCCATGGCGCAGCTCAAGGCGGAGGGCCGGATCCAGAAGATCCTTGTCACCGGCTGTCTCGCGCAGCGCTATCAGGAGGAGATTCTGCAGGAATTGCCGGAAGTTGATGGTGTCCTTGGAACCGGTTCTTATTACGATGTTGCGAATGCCGTTGGACAGGTTTTGTCTGGCAAGCGTTACAAGCGCTTCGACGACATCAACGCTGCCCAGTCGGAAGACGGCCGGATTCTCACAACACCGGAATATTATGCTTATCTGAAGATCGCGGAGGGCTGCGACAACCACTGTGCCTACTGCATCATCCCGAAGCTGCGCGGCAAGCTGCGCAGCCGCCCGATCGAGGAGCTCGTCAAGGAGGCAGAGCAGCTTGCGGCCGACGGCGTCAAGGAGCTGATCGTTGTGGCGCAGGACACCAGCCGCTACGGACTCGACCTTTATGGTGAACGAAGACTTGCGGAACTGCTGCGCAGACTCTGTAAGATTGACGGGCTTGTCTGGATTCGGGTACATTATCTCTATCCGGATGAGATGTCACAGAATTGATTGACGTGCTGGCGAACAAGCCGAAGATCGTCAAGTATCTGGATATCCCGATCCAGCATATCAACGATGAGATTCTGCGGAAGATGAACCGGCGCGGCAACGGCGAATATGTCCGGCAGCTGTTCACAAAGCTCCGCCATGAGATCCCTGGCCTTGTGCTCCGCACGAGCCTCATCACCGGCCTTCCCGGCGAGGGCGAGGAAGAATTCGACCAGCTTTGCGACTTCCTGAAGGAATATAAGCTTGAGCGCGTCGGTGCGTTTGCGTTCTCCCCGGAGGAGGGCACGCGCGCGGCAGAGATGGAATATCCTGATACCGAGATCGCCCGGCAGCGCGCGGACATGGTCGCCGAGATCCAGTCGCGCATCATGGACGATTACAACGAGTCCTGTGTCGGTCAAGGTCATGCAGGTGCTGTGCGAGGGCTACGACCCGATGAAGAGAGCTATTACGGCCGGACCTTTGCCGACTCGCCGGACATCGACGGGAAGATCTGGTTCACGGCGGAAAAACATATCAAGACCGGTGACTTTGTAGACATCCATGTGTTGGATACCTACGACGGAGAGCTTGTCGGCGTACTGGAGGAAGAATACAATGACGACTGCGAGTAAAATTACCCTTGTCCGTGTAGTGCTGATCCCGGTGTACATGGTTCTGATGCTGCTGTCGGCGAACGGCGCGGACTGGCTGCGCTGGGCCGCTGTTGCGGTCTTTGTGATCGCCAGCATTTCCGATTTTTTGGACGGCTATATCGCCCGGCATTACAATCAGGTCAGCGACTTCGGCAAATTCCTCGACCCGCTGGCAGATAAGCTGCTCGTGACGGCCTGCATGATGATCTTCGTCGGCTGGGGCCGGATGCCGTCCTGGCTGGTGTTCATCGTGATCGCGCGCGAGTTTGCCATCAGCGGCCTGCGCATGGTCGCGGCCAGCAACGGTACTGTAATTGCCGCCGGCTGGAGCGGTAAGATCAAGACCTCCTGCACGATGGTAGGCCTGATCGCCATGATGGTCCTTCCGGATGTGCCGGTCCTCGATACGGTCGTGAACGTGGTCATCCTGGTCACGACGGTGTATTCCGGCGTTGAGTACTTCGTCAAGAACTGGCATTGCCTTGGTCTCGGTAAGAAAGCTTGACTTTTTCGTATTCCAATGATATGATTTCACAAGAAAATTCAATATCGCGTTGACCGAAAAGAGTACCGCAGATTTACTTTTTCAGAGAGCTTCCGCCGTCGGCTGCAAACGGGGGCAAAAGCTTCTGCGGGAACGTGCGTTCGTGAGCGAGGGGAGACCCCGTCTGGGCTTACGTTACAGCCTGAGTGAGAAATCAGAGTGGAACCGCGAGTTTAATACCCGCCTCTTGAGAAATTCGAGGCGGGTTTTATATTGGAGGAACTGTCTTTGCATTTATTGGAGGATATCCGGGCATACAAGAGAAACGACCCTGCCGCGCGCTCGGCTATTGAGGTTATGCTGCTGTACAATGGCCTGCACGCGACGATTGACTACCGGATCGCGCACTGGTTTTACCGACATCGCTGCTTTTTTATCGCGCGCGCGATCTCGCAGTGGTCGAAGATGTGGACGGGAATTGAGATACACCCCGGCGCGCAGATCGGCCGCCGTCTCGTCATTGACCACGGCACCGGGATCGTGATCGGCGAGACTGACCCAAATTGGGGACGATTGTCTGCTCTATCAGGGCGTAACGCTCGGCGGCACAGGCAAGGACGTCGGCAAGCGCCATCCGACGCTTGGCAATAACGTCATGGTCGGCTCCGGCGCAAAGGTGCTGGGTCCGTTCCGTGTTGGTAACAATGCCCGCATCGCGGCAAACGCTGTCGTCCTGCGTGAGGTGCCGGAGGGAGCGACCGTCGTCGGCGTCCGGGCCGGATCGTCCGACTGTGCGGCGACAAGCTTGACCACATCCACACACCGGACCCGGTCATGCTGGAAATCGAGGAACTCAAGCGCCGCATGGCGCTGCTGGAAGAACAGATCAACGACGTCCAAAAAGGAGACTTGATGATGTACCTGTACAACTCTGCCACACATAAAAAGGAAGAATTCATCCCCTATGACCCGAAGCTGGTCAAAATGTACACCTGCGGCCCCACGGTCTATCATTTTGCCCATATTGGCAATTTCCGCAGCTATATCATGGAGGATGTGCTGGAAAAGTACCTCCGCTACATGGGCTACCCCGTGAAGCGCGTCATGAACATCACGGACGTGGGCCATCTGACCTCGGACGCCGACGAGGGCGAGGACAAGATGCTCAAGGGCGCCCGCCGCGAGCACAAGACTGTCATGGAGATTGCAAAGTTCTACACTGATGCTTTCTTTTGACGACTGCCGCAAGCTCAACATCAAGCAGCCCGACGTTGTCCAGCCCGCTACCGGCTGCATTGACGAGTATATCAAGATCATTACCAAGCTTCTCGACACAGGCTATGCCTACATTGAGGGCGGCAACGTCTACTTTGATACCTCCAAGCTTGAAAAATACTACATTTTCAACGAGCACAAGGAAGAAGACCTCGCCGTCGGCGTCCGTGAGGGCGTGGAAGAGGATACGAACAAGCGCAACAAGAACGACTTTGTGCTCTGGTTCACCAAGTCGAAGTTTGAGGACCAGGCGCTCAAGTGGGACTCGCCCTGGGGCGTCGGCTATCCCGGCTGGCACATCGAGTGCTCCGGTATTTCCCTCAAGTATCTGGGCGAGGATCTGGATATCCACTGCGGCGGCATCGACAATGCGTTCCCGCACCACACCAACGAGATCGCGCAGTCGGAAAGCTACATCGGCCACCACTGGTGCAACTACTGGATGCATGTCATGCATCTGAATACGGCCAGCGGCAAAATGTCCAAATCCAAGGGCGAGTTCCTGACGGTCTCGCTGCTGGAGCAGAAGGGCTATGACCCGCTGTGCTACCGTCTGTTCTGCCTGCAGAGCCATTACCGCCGCAATCTGGTCTTCTCGTGGGAAAACCTCGACAACGCAGCCGGGACCTACCAGAAGCTCCTGACCAAGATCGCCGCCCTGAAGCCCGGCGATGGAGAGATTGACGAAGATGCTGTGGCGGTTCTGCGAGAAAAATTCAACGCTGCGCTCGGCAACGACCTCAACACGTCTCTCGCCATTACAGCTCTGTATGACGTGCTCAAGTATAAGACCAACGATGCAACGAAACTGTTTGTTCTTGATGACTTTGACAAGGTGCTGAGCCTTGACTTGTGCAAAAAGGCTGATGAGATCCGCAAGCGCAATGCGGCGGAAAAGCCCGCCGCAGGCGCGTATTCCATCTTCTGCGAGGATGGCAGCGACGATCCCGCCGTCACTGCGCAGATCCAGGCGCGCTACGATGCGAAGAAAGCCAAGAACTTTGCCGAGGCCGACCGTATCCGCGATGAACTTAAGTCGCAGGGCGTTGAAATCACCGATATCCCTGGCGGTGTAAAGTGGAAGCACATCTGAGCAAACAAAACCCGGAGCATTTGCTCCGGGTTTGCGCATCAAAAGAGATTATCCAATCTGAATTTACAGGAGTAGCTAATGAAAATATGCCAGCTGACAAGCAGCACCGAAAAAAAACAGGCTGTGACGCGGAGCATTCTGGAAGCGCTTCCGGAATGGTTCGGTATCCCAGAGGCAAGGGAGGATTACATCACAGAAAGCGGCGATAAACAATTCTTCTGCGCCTATGACGCAGACAAGCCCGTTGGTTTTTTATATCTGAAAGAAACAGGAACGGCTACCGTTGAATTATACGTTATGGGCGTCTTAAAGGAATACCATCGCCAGGGGATTGGACGGGAACTGTTTCAAAGCGCAAAAGAAGCAGCAGGCAAAGCCGGTTATTCATTTATACAGGTAAAAACTGTACAGATGGGAAAATACGAGGAATATGACCGCACAAATCAGTTTTACCTGTCACTCGGCTTTCAGGAATTTGAGGTATTTCCGACATTATGGGATGAATGGAATCCCTGTCAGGTATATGTGATGGCGATATAACATTACACCTGGCCAACGCGCAGCTTGCGGTGGTTTATTTCTTTGGCTTTCGGTCGAAAAACGGGGATTTTCCGCTTACGCTGAGGGGAAGGCCGAGAACCAGCGTTGCTTTTTCACCAAGCAGGCCGAGGCTTTTTGCCGCACGGCCAACGGAGAACATCACGCGGCTGTCTACACGCGCATCAGCTGCGGCAGAAACAGCGGAACCAATGGCGATGCCGACGTCAACGGCGTCCCACGCGCACAGACCATCTTGCTTTGCACAGTCGGCGCAGCTTTTTAAAATGACAGTACTGACAGCCTGCGTCAAGTCCACGCCGCACTTCTTCCATTCCAAAAAGCACAACGGCGTCGGCTGCGTCGAGGTTGTCTGCGTCGCGGCTGAAAAACGGCATACTTCAGTTCATCAGCCAGCTTTCGCATATGCGCAGCCAGTTGTGTTTTCTCATCTCCCGTTAAAACGCAGGTTACAAGCCCATCCATGCCTCTGGTCTTCGGGGCTGTACGCGCAGCAGCGCAGACCTTTGCTACCGTATCCAGAACAGCGCGGGATTCCATGTCCTTTGAAGAGTAGATCATATCGATACGCTCCTTTTCGTTTTTATTCAGTATAGTGTTTTTCAGGAAACCGTCAACCTGTGAAACGCGCCTTTCTTGAAAGAAAGACAGAAATGTGATAAACTAAATACAGAAATGCAAAGGAGTTTACGCCCATGAAGCTGATGGTTCTCGATGGAAACAGCGTGATCAACCGCGCCTACTACGGTGTCCGCGCACTGACGACCAAGGATGGGTTCTTTACTAACGCAATTTACGGGTTTTTGAATATTCTTGAGAAACTCCGCGCAGAGGAACAGCCAGACGCGCTCTGCGTCGCGTTCGATCTCAAGGCACCGACATTCCGCCATTTGCAATACGACGGATACAAGGCTACGCGCCATCCCATGCCTGATGAACTTGCTATGCAGATGCCTGTCATGAAGGACGTTCTGCGGGCCATGCAGATTCCAATTTTTGAGTGCGAGGGCTGGGAAGCTGATGACGTGATCGGTACGATCGGAAAGCGGTGCAGCCATGCGGGCTGGAACTGCGTGATCGTCACCGGCGATCGGGACTCTCTGCAGCTGATCGACGAGCATGTGACGGTCAAGCTGGTGTCCTCCAAGCTTTCGCAGTCCGTCGCGGTCAACTATGACCCTGCCCGCTTCCGTGAGGAATACGGCTTTGACCCCATCCATCTGATCGATCTTAAAGCCCTGATGGGCGACAGCTCCGATAACATCCCGGGCGTCGCGGGCGTCGGCCCGAAGACGGCGACGCAGCTGCTGCTGGACTATGGCACGCTGGACGGGATCTATGCGCATTTGGACGCGATCAAGGACAAGCTCCGCGCAAAGCTTGAACAGGGGAAGGATAGTGCCTATCTCTCTTACGATTTAGCAACAATCCGCTGCGAAGCGCCGATTGCGTTTTCGCCGGAAGCATGTCTCGTGCAGCCATATGACGAGGCTGCATTGTACAGGTTGTTCACACGCCTGGAGTTTACGCGTCTGATTTCCCGGTACGGCCTGCACGCGCCGCAGGAAGCAGCGGAGAACGGAAGCCTTGAGGGCATCTGCACAAGCGAAGCGGTATATGATGCTGCCGTGCCGAGGCGCTTGCAGCATCCTTTCAGAAAGAACATTATGTAACTTTAGCTACCGAATCAGACTTATCTGGAATTGCTGTTGTCACAGGGGAATCTGGCTATTATTTTGGCCATGAAGCACTGAAAAGCAGAGGTTTTATGTCAACTCTGCTCGGCGCGTCCGTGAAGAAAGTCGTGCATGACTGCAAGCCGCTCATGCGCCGCTTGCTGGAACTGGGATATCCGGCAGATGGGTTTATTTTTGATACCGCGCTGGCTGCTTATGATCTGGATGCAACACAGGGCAGCTATGAACTTGACCGCGTGGTTATACATCAGCTTGGCTTTGAGATCGGCCGCGCAGACAAGGAAGAAGTTGGTGAAGAGGCTGCGCGCGTATGCAATCGACTTGCGGAGGCAGCTGCGATCTCAGCGCTGTATGACGCGCTGCCGGAAAAAGCTTGCGCAGAACGGTATGGAAAAACTCTATTATGAGATTGAATTGCCGCTCTGTCGGG
>VOFC01003081.1_pt1 | contig 23257 bp, 36 predicted proteins | sample 5384161 | NCBI WGS metagenome assembly VOFC01 (sample SAMN12384722, study PRJNA508395) | human gut metagenome | isolation source: healthy gut B | host: Homo sapiens | reverse complement strand
ATTACGTATTGCTATCGTCGGTCAGGGCAAGATCCGACGAGATATTGTCGGTCAGAGCGCTGGACCGCCGCAGATCTTCGAGGAGGCGGCGGGCATCCCGTTCCGCCACCGTGAGGAGACGGAGCGCAAGCTCGAGCGCACGGAGGAGAACCTCGTGCGCATCAACGACATAAGATCGCCGAGCTGGAGCTGCAGGTCGGGCCGCTGCGTCGCAGGCGGAGAAGGCGAAGAAATATCTGATCCTCCGCGACGAGCTGCGCGTGCTGGAGATTTCCGTCCGGCTCGAGAACCTGCAGGCGCTCAAGACCGGCGCGCATGAAGCTGCGCACGACTACGCTTTCGCGCAGCAGGACAAAGAGCGGCGCAGGATGCGCTGGACGAGCTGTACGCCGCCTTCTGGAGCAGTTTGCGGAAAAGGCACACGCGAACGACATGGAGCCGAGGAGCGCCTGCGCACCGGATAAGCCGAGCTCGACGCGCGAAGCGCAGCGAGGGAGGACGTTGAGTGGCGGTGCTGCGCACGGGCATCGAGCACAACCGCGCGAGCATCGAGCGCGTGGAGAACGACCTGCGCGACCAGTCGGGCCGCGCGGAGAGCCTGACCGCGCAGATCGCTGCGGAAGCACGCAGATCGAGGAGCTTGCCTGCGCAGGCGGCGGAGCTTGACGGATGCACCTTCCTCGCGCAGGCGGAGGGAACTTGCCCGCACGGGCGGCAGCGCCTGGCAGCGAGGTCGAGCGCTCCGCGCGAAAGGAAGCGCTGGCGGCCTCCGACGCGGCGGACTGCCGCGCGGGACGTGAGCGCGATAAACGCGGGCCTTGCCGAGCTGCGCGCGACGGCGAAAGCGCCGAGGCGAGAGCAGGACGGTCAGACCGAGAAGCGCAGGGCCGCCATGTCCCTGCGCCCTTGAGGGGCGCAGGAGGAGGAGTGCCGCCGACGCCGTGCGCAACATCATCTCCGGTCATACCCTCAAGATGGAGGGGCGCGTCAAGCGCGAGGAGACGGCGCGGCAGAAGAGCATGCGACCTCACCATGGAAAAAGAACAACCTTGATCCCGCATCCACCTCCTGAGCGAGATGGAAAAAGAGTACGAGGGTTTCCGGCGGTCCGTCTGATCATGCAGGCGGCGGAGAAGAACACACTGCGCGGCGTGCATGGGCCGGTCGCCAACCTGATGACGACCGACAAGCGCTTGCGCCGTCGCCATCGAGATCGCTCTCGGCGCAGGATGCAGAATGGTCGTAGACCGCGAGGAGACGCCAAGAGCGCCATCAACTTTAAAGCAGCGCGACGGCGGCCGCGCGACCTTCCTGCCGCTGACCGCCATCCGCGGCGACGTGCTGCGCGAGGCGGGCGTCGAGCGCGAGTACGGCTACGTCGGCGTCGCGTCGCAGCTCGTGCAGTTCGATAAGCGGTACGCGGAAATTTTCAACAATCTGCTCGGCCGCACCGTCGTGGCCGAGGATATGGACTGCGGCATCGCCATCGCGAGAAAGTACAGCAATCGTTTCCGCATCGTCACGCTCGACGGGCAGGTACTTGAACCGCGGCGGCAGCATGACCGGCGGCTCGGTGAGCCGCAGCGCGGGCATTTTGAGCCGCGCCAACGAGCTCAAGGAACTGACTGCCCGGCGGGAGGCCTTAACGGAAAAGCCGATGCCCGCGAGGCGGACGAGGCCAAGCGCGACCTGAACGCCGCGCAGTATGAGCTGGACGTCGCGCGCGAGCAGCAGCGCGGGCGCGGAGGACGCGGTGCTCCGCCTGACGGGCGAAAAAGAAGCAGTACGATATGCTGCTCGGAATCGCTCCGCTCGCGCGAGAGCGACATCGCCGCCGAGCTCGAGAGCATCACCGCGCGCACGGAGGAGCTGAAAAAGGCAGCCGCCGCCCGCGAGGAGGAGATCAAAAAGCACGAGGCCGAGGCCGCACGCTGCCGTGCGGAGAGCGAGGAAAAGCTCGCCGGCCAGAACGAGCTCCAACGCGACAGCGCGCACCTCGGCGACGAGATCGCCGCGCGCAAGAGCACGCTTGCGGGCTTTACCGCCGAGCGGGAGACGACCGAACGCGCTGGGCGACCTCGAGACGCTCGCCCAGCAGATGCGCGGCGACGAGGACGGACGCCGTGCGCTCATCGAGGACTACCGCGCGAAGATCAAGGCCGCGGAGGAGGAGATCGCGCAGCATGACGCGGTGACCGCATCTCTGCGCGCCGACGCCGAGAAGCGCAGGGCGGAGCTGGCGGAGCTGGCGGAGGCCAAGCTGACGCTTGAGGGCGAGCGCAGCGCGAACGACCGCAGATACCGCGAGTGCAATGAGCTGCTCTCTCAGACACAGGCTGCCGCGGGCAGGCTTTCGAGCAGAAGCGTGTTACCGCCGCGATGGAGGAAAAGCAGATATTGATAAGCTGGGAGAGGCTACGAGCTGTCCCACCGCGGCACAGGAGCAGCGCATCGAGCTGGAGAGCGTGCCGAAGGCGAACCGCCGCATCAATGAATTGAAGCGCGAGATCAACGGCCTCGGCAATGTCAACGTCGGCGCCATCGAGGAATTCGACCGCGTGAACACGCGCTATACCTACCTCACCGGCAGCGCGACGATGTGGAAAAGGCCAAGGAGGAGCTGCTGGGCGTCATTGAGAACATCACGAGCGAGATGACGGTCATCTTCAAGGAGCAGTTCGCTCATCCGCGAGAGCTTTCAGGAGACCTTCCTCGAGCTCTTTCGGCGGTGGTAAGGCCACGCTCGAGCTGGAGGACGAGAACGCCGTGCTCGACTGCGGCATCGAGATCAAGGTCCAGCCGCCGGGCAAGCGCGCTCAAGACGCTTCGCTGCTCTCGGGCGGCGAGAAGGCGTTCGTCGCCATCGCGCTCTACTTCGCCATTCTCAAAGGTCCACCCCACGCCGTTCTGCGTGATGGACGAGATCGAGGCGGCGCTCGACGAGCCGAACGTCATCCGCGTGGCGCACTATATGCGCCGCATCTGCGACAAGACGCAGTTCATCGTCATCACCCACCGCCGCGGCACGATGGAGGCCGCCGACGTGCTCTACGGCGTGACGATGCAGGAGCGCGGCGTGAGCAAGGTGCTGACCATCAACATGAACGACATGGCGAAAGAACTGAACATCAAGGGTAAGACGATGGGTATTTTTGCAAGGATCAAAAAGGCGTGGTACGACAGCATCATCTGGGAGACCATCGACGAGGATTTCTACGACGAGCTGGAGGAGAGCCTGATCATGGCAGACCTCGGCGCGTCGGTCGCGGCGGACGCCGTGAAGGAGCTGCGTAAGGTGGTATACGAAAAAGAGCATTCAGCGCGGCGACGACGTCAAGCAGGGCTGCGCGACATTCTGGAAAAGAAGCTCGAGGTCGGCGATACGAGCCTCGACCTTCCACAACGCCGAGCGTCGTGCTCATCATCGGCGTGAACGGCGTGGGCAAGACCACGAGCATCGGCAAGCTCGCCAACCGCTACAAAAAGCAGGGCAAGCGCGTGCTGCTGTGCGCGGCGGATACCTTCGCGCGGGCGGCGGCGGATCAGCTCGAAATTTGGGCAGACCGCGCGGGTGTGGAGATCGTGCGCAGCCGCGAGGGCGCCGATCCCGGCGCGGTGCTGTTCGACTCCTCGCCGCGGCAAAGGCGAGAAATGTGGACGTCGTGTTCTGCGACACGGCGGGCCGCCTGCACAACAAGGCGAACCTGATGCAGGAGCTGGCAAAGCTGCGCAAGATCATCGACCGCGAAACGCCGGACGCCGCCAAAGGAGACGCTGCTCGTGCTCGACGCGACCACGGGGCAGAAACGGCTTGCAGCAGGCGAAGGTGTTCCGCGAGACGGCGGGTCTGACCGGCATCATTCTCACGAAGCTGGACGGAACGGCGAAGGGCGGCATCTGCGTCGCCATCGCGCAGGAGCTCGGCGTGCCGGTGAAGTTCGTCGGCCTCGGCGAGGGCATCGACGATCTGCAGCCCTTTGACGCGAAGGAGTATGTCAACGCGCTCATCTGAGCGAAATACAACGGGAGGAGACCGTATGGAGATCACGAATGTATGCCCCTTATTGCGGAAAGAAAATGCGCGAGGGCGCGCTCCCCGCGTACAAGTATCGCGCTTCGCTGGTGTCCGAGCGATGAGCGCGGCGGCATCGAGGAGGGGAACCCGTTCGGCTGAGCAAGACGCCTGTAATCGAAAGCGTCTCATGCGCACCCGCGCGTTACTGCGAGAGCTGCCGCGTGGTGATCGTTCCCGTGCCGGAGATCGAGACCTTTGCGGACAAGGCCGGCAAATGGCTGGATAAAAACGCTCGGCTCGCTCGGCGACCGGATAGACCGCGCGGCGGAGCGCCGCGAGGAGGAGAAGGCCGCGCGGGAGAGAGAAGAAAACGGAACAAGGACCCGTGGGAGGTATAGCATGAAGCTGGTATTGGCAACGCAGAACCCAAGAAATTAAAGGAAATGAACGAGATCCTGAGCCATCTCGGCGTGGAGGTCGTGAGCGAGGCGGAGCTGGGCGTGAGGATCGAGGTCGAGGAGACCGGCGAGACCTTTCACCGACAACGCCCGCCTGAAAGCGACGGCGGTGATGCAGGCGACCGGGCCTGCCCGCTGTGGCGGACGACTCCGCCTCTGCGTGACGCGCTCAACGGCGGCCCCGGCGTGTACAGCGCGCTTCGGCGGCGAGGGACTGGACGACAAGGGACGCCACACGCTGCTCCTCGAGATGCTGCGCGGGCAGACCGACCGCGCCGCGCACTTCCACACCTCCATCGTCTGCGCGTTCCCCGAACGGCGACGAGCTGGTGTGCGAGGGTGAGTGCCCGGGCACCATCGCGTTCGCGCCGATGGGCGAGGGCGGCTTCGGCTACGACCCCGTATTCTTTGTGCCTGAGCTGCGCAAGACCTTCGGCCAGCTCACGGCGGAGGAAAAGGCGTCCGTCTCGGCATCGCGGGAAAGCGCTGCGCGCCTTTGCCGCGGCACTCGACGACTATCTGAAAGGAAACGAATAAATGGAACTGACCGGAAAGCAGCGCGCCCAGCTGCGCGCCATGGCGAATGAGCTGGAGCCCATCGTCCACATCGGCAAGGACGGCATCGGCGAGAATCTCGTCAAGCAGGCGAACGACGCGCTTGAGGCGCGCGAGCTCATCAAGTGCCGCGTGCTCGATAACAGTATGCTCACCGCGCGCGAGGCCTGCGACGAGCTCAGCCGCCTCACCCGCTCCGAGCAGGTGCAGGTCATCGGCACGAAATTCGTGCTCTATCGCGAGACGCACGCCAAGCCCAAGGAAAAGCGCATCGCGCTCGTGAAGGATAAGAAGAAAAAGACCGTCTGAACAGGACGATAAAGAGGGATTTTCATTGAAGATCGGAATTTACGGCGGCAGCTTCAACCCGCCGCATCTGGGGCACCAGAACGCCGCCGTCGAGGCGGCGGAGAAGTGCGCGCTGGATAAGCTCCTGCTCATTCCGGCGGGCATCCCGCCGCACAAGGTGATGGAGCAGGGGAGCCCCGCGAACGAGCACCGTCTCGCCATGACGCGGCTCATGGGCGGACAGGCCGCGCTTCAAAGCGGCGTCGAGGTCGAGGTGCTCGACCTCGAGATGGCGCGCGAGGGCAAGAGCTATACCGTCGATACGCTCCGCGCCCTGCGCCGGCAGTACCCCAACGACGAGCTGCTGCTCTTTATGGGGACGGATATGTTCTTCTCCTTTGAGAGCTGGCGCGCGCCGGAGGAGATCGCGGAGCTTGCGAAAGTTGTTGCCTTTACCGCAACGCGGATGACAGCGCCGCGGCCTTTGCCGCGCAGGCGGAAAGACTCCGCGCGCGCTTCGGCGGCAGCTTTGAAGCGCTCGCGCTCGACCGCGTGATCGAGGTTTCCTCGACCGCGCGCGCGCGGGCATGGCAAGCGGCACGAGCGAAGCGATGCTCGAGCCGCAGGTCTACGGCTATATCCTGCGCGAGCATTTATACGGAACAAATCTTGATCTCAAGCGTCTAACGGTACAGCAGCTCCGTCCCCATCGCGCTGAGCTATCTCAAGGCCAAGCGCTGCGCCCATGTGCTCGGCACGGCGGCGACGGCGGTGAAGCTGGCGGAGAAATACGGCGCGGACGTTCACCGTGCGGAGGTCGCGGGACTGCTGCACGACTGCACAAAAAGAAGCTCTCGATGCCGGAGCAGCTCGCGCTGTGTGAGAAGTACGGCATCGCGCTCGACGCGCTGGAGAAAAAGGCGCTCAAGCTGCTCCACGCCAAGACCGGCGCGGCGCTCGCGCGGGACGTGTTCGGCGTGGACGATGAAATTTACAATGCGATCCTCTGGCATACGACCGGCAAGCCGGATATGACCCTGCTGGAAAAGGTCATCTACCTCGCGGACTTCATCGAGCCGACGCGCGATTTTTCCGGGCGTGGACGCGCTGCGGAGGATCGTGTGGGAGGATCTGGACCGCGGGCTTCTGATGGGCCTTGAAATGACGGTCGAGGAAATGGAGGAGATGGGGAACCCCATCCACGTCAACACCCTGGCGGCACGTGATTATCTGAAAGGAAAGACAAATGAAGGGAAAAAGCGGGAAGCGGACAACAACTTTAACTTCAAATCGGAAAAGCTCGACGAGCTGCGCTCCCGCGTGGACGCAGCCTTCGACGAGCACGGCGACGAGGCGTGGGAGCAGATCAAAGGGCATTTTCACCCACCCCAAAAGACTGCTCGTCGCCGCGCTGGCGGCGGTGCTGCTCGTCGGCGTGATCACCGTCGGCGGCTATCTGCTGAAGATCCGTGCGCCGGAGCTGCCGAACCGGGACGGCGACACGCAGGACCCGGTCAGACCGACGTCGACCTGGATTACGGCGACGGCGTGCGCCCGCGCGTGAGCGGCGAGCGGAAAAGCAAGGACTTCTACACGGTGCTCGTGCTCGGACGGGATACGGGCGGCGGCGGAAACACCGACACGATGCTGCTTGCAAGCTACGATGTGACCAACCAGAAGGCGACGGTCATGTCCATTCCGCGCGACACGATGGTGAACGTCCCGTGGGATGTGAAGAAGATCAACTCCGTCTACAACTACTACGGCGGGGGCGATAAGGGCATCAAGGCGCTCTATAAGAGATCTCCCAGCTCGTCGGCTTTGAGCCGGACTATCAGGTGGTCGTGGAGTGGGAGGCCGTCGGCGCGATCGTGGAGGCCATCGGCGGCGTGTACTTCGACGTGCCCCTACAACATGGACTACCATGACCAATATCAGATCTTGTCATCGAGCAGGAAAAGGGCTACCGCAAGCTCAACGGCGACGACGCCATGCAGGTCATCCGCTGGCGCAAAGAACGACTCCAACAGCCCCTACGGCAACCCGCAGATCGGCGACAGCGGGCGTATGCAGATCCAGCAGGATTTCCTCAAGGCGGTCATCAAGCAGCTTCTGCAGCTCAAGAACGTGGTCAACCCCGGTAAGCTCGCCGAGGTGTTCCGGGAGAATGTGGAGACCGACCTCTCCTTTGAAAACATCCTCTGGTTCGGCAAGCGGGCGGTGTTCGGCGGCCTTTCGCTGGAGGACGTGAGCTTCATGACCATGCCTTGGACGGGCGTATACGTTTACAGCCGCACGCTCAGCGCCGAGTACGGCAGGACGATGAAGCTCGACTATGTGGTGCCGCAGGCCAACGCGCTGCTGGACCTGGTGAACGATTCCCTCAGCCCGTTCACGGAGAAATTCACGCTGCGCGATCTGGATATCATGTCCGTCAACGCGGACGGCTCGCTCGCCTCCTCCACCCGGACGGGTGGAGGACAGCAAGGCGGCGGCCGCGCCGCCGGTGTTCGTTGATCCGTACACGGGAAGGATCGCGAACAGCTCGGAGAAAGCACGGGCGGCGAAACGGAAGAAAACGATCCGCCGGCAGAGGTGACCTCGGGGAGCCTGACGGTCATCGGCGAGGCGACGGGAAACGAATAAATCGGAAAGGGAAAAGAGAATGGTAAACGCAAAGGAAATGGCGCTTGCGGCCGCCAAGGCGCTCGACAGCAAGAAGGGCCGCGACATCAAGGTGCTGGAGATCGACAAGATCACTACGCTGGCGGATTATTTCGTCATCTGCTCCGGCGGCAGCAACACGCAGATCAACGCGCTGTGCGACGAGGTGGAAAAGGAGCTGAATCAGCTCGGTGAGCAGCCGCTCCACCGCGAGGGCTATCGCGGCGGCACCTGGGTGCTGCTGGACTACGGCTGCGTAGCGGTCCATGTGTTCAATGAGGAGACCCGCGCGTTCTATGGGCTGGAGCGCTTGTGGAGCGACGGCCACGCGCTGGACCTCACCGGCGTGCTGACGCCGGACGCGGCAAAATAAAAAGCGTAAAAATAGAAGCGACTATGGAAATACAGAAGGAGAAAGTCATGAAGTACGATTTCGCAGCCATTGAGAAAAAAAATGGCAGGACAAGTGGGAGCAGGAAAGCCCTACGCCGCCGTGACCGGCGATCCGAGACCGAAATTCTACGGGCTCATCGAGTTCCCGTACCCTTCCGCCGCCGGATTGCACGTCGGCCATCCGCTCCCTTTACGGCAATGGACATCATCTGCCGCAAGAAGCGGATGCAGGGCTACAACGTCCTCAACCCCATCGGGTTCGACGCATTCGGCCTGCCCACCGAGAACTACGCCATCAAGAACCACATCCACCCCGCTGTCGTCACCAAGAATAACATCGCCCACTTCACCAAGCAGCTCAAGATGCTCGGCTACGGCTTCGACTGGGACCGCGAGGTCGACACCACGGACCCCAGCTACTACAAGTGGACGCAGTGGATCTTCCTGCAGAATGTTCAAATGACCTGGCCTACAAGGCCTCCATGCCCGTCAACTGGTGCACGAGCTGCAAGTGCGTGCTTGCGAACGAGGAAGTCGTCGACGGCGTGTGCGAGCGCTGCGGCAGCCCGGTCGTCCGCCGCGAGAAGAGCCAGTGGATGCTGCGCCATCACAAAGTACGCCGACCGCCTGATCGACGATCTGGACGATGTGGACTTCATCCCCGCGTAAAGACCCAGCAGCGCAACTGGATCGGCCGCAGCGGGCGCGGAGCTCACCTTCGGTACGACGCTCGGCGACTCCTCACCGTTTACACCACCCGTTGCGATACGCTCTTCGGCGTGACGTATATGGTCCTCTCTCCGGAGCACCCGATCCTCGACACATGGAAGGACAAGCTCACGAATTGGGACGCCGTGGCGGCCTACCGCGAGGAAGCCGCGCACAAGTCCGATTTTGAGCGCAGCGAGCTCAACAAGGACAAGACCGGCGTGCGGCTGGAAGGCGTCTGTGCCGATAACCCCGCGACAAGGAAGAGATCCCCGATCTTTGTCTCCGGACTACGTTCTTATGAGCTATGGCACCGGCGCGTTATGGGCGTTCCGGGCCACGACCAGCGCGACTGGGAGTTTGCCAGGAAGTTCGGCCTGCCGATCATTGAAGTCGTGCAGGGCGGCGATATTACGAAGGAAGCCTTTACGCTCAAGGACGACACCGGCATCATGGTGAACTCCGGCTTCCTGAACGGCATGACCGTGAAGGACGCTATTCCCGCCATGAAGAAGTGGGTGACGGACGAGGGCATCGGCCATCCCAAGACAAACTTCAAGCTGCGCGACTGGGTATTCTCCCGCCAGCGCTACTGGGGCGAGCCCATCCCGATGGTAAAGTGCCCGACGTGCGGCTGGGTACCGCTGCCGGAGGAGCAGCTTCCGCTCGTGCTCCCGCAGGTCGAGAGCTACGAGCCGACAGACGACGGTGAATCGCCCATCTCCAAGATGACCGACTGGGTCAACGTGACCTGCCCGAAGTGCGGCGGCCCGGCCCAGCGCGAGACCGACACCATGCCGCAGTGGGCGGGTCGAGCTGGTACTTCCTGCGCTATATGGACCCCACAACGACAAGGCGCTCGTCTCCCAAGGCGGAGAATTACTGGGGTCCCCGTGGACTGGTACAACGGCGGCATGGAGCACACCACGCTTCACCTGCTCTACTCCCGCTTTTGGCAAGTTCCTGTACGACATCGGGCGTCGTCACAACGAAGAGCCCTACGCCAAGCGCACGAGCCACGGCATGATCCTCGGCCAGAAGAACCTAAACGGTTCGACTTGCGATGATTTTTTTATCTCAAACGGGCGGAAGGAGTGAGAAAGGTTGAGCAATTGAAATACAAGGTCATGGATGACGAGGTGCGCATGGAGATCGCAAGGCTGTACAAAGATGGCTGGAAGGTGGGCGACATCGGATGCGGTGGGACTGCACGAGACTTCTGTATACCGCGAGCTGAACCGGGGCATGACCGACAAGCTGGATGCGAACGGCAGATTCGAGTACGACATCGACAAGGCACGGATGGACGCTGCCCGCGCGAGAGCGAACAAGGGCAAGTTCAAAGGCGTAGGTGTGGATGGGCGATGCAAGAGACACGCGGCGGAGAACTAAAGGAGGATGACAGATGTACACAGGAAGAAGCTGCTGGCTGTGCGGAAGAAACGGGACGGCGGAGCCGCTGGACAAGCATCACATTTTCGGTGGAGCGTACCGCAAGAAGAGCGAGAAGCACGGCTTGACGGTCTACCTGTGTCACAGCAGCTGCCACATCTTCGGAACGAAGGCTGTGCACAGCTGCCGGGAGACCATGGACGAGCTGCACCGCTACGGCCAGAAGCTGGCCATGGAGCAGATGGGCTGGACGAAGGAAGACTTCATGCGGGAGTTCGGCAGGAACTATCTGGATGAGGAAGACCTGCAGCCCACGGAAGAGAAGCCGACCGGAACATTTCAGATTCTGGACGAGGAATTGTGCGTGAACTGGTGAAGGAGGAAAAACACATGGAGAGATATGCGATCATCATCAGGCCGAACGAGGAGACGGTGCTGCTGCACTGCTACCCCGGCGACAGCTTAGACCTGAAGACGCTGCAGGAGATCGTAGAAGGCCATATTGAAACGGTGCCCACGGCGCTGGCGGGCGAATGGAGCCATGAGCAGGGTGTAGGGCTGACGCTCATCATCAACGAGGAGGGCAAGCTGCTGGGGCTGCCGGTGAACCGGCTGGCCACAGACATGGCGTACATCTTCAACGATGTCATCGTTGGGAACGCCATTCTGATAGGAACGACAGAAGAAGACTTTATCGGGCTGACGAAGGAAGCGGCGGAGCAACATCGTGGAAGAAGTGGGGATGGACGGATGCAGAGTGATCGAAACGAGATTTATTATACCGCCTGCTGGCGCGAGCTTCAGAGCTTTCTGGCGGAGGTTTTCCGCGACGACACGGGCGAATATCCGCAGGCAGCTGATTTTTTGAAGCTGATGAAATCCATCGAGAGAAAGGTTGAGAGCGATGCTGAATGACACGGCCATCATGGGGCGGCTGACCGCCGACCCGGAACTGCGGCGAACGAGCACCGGCACGCCGGTGTGCAGCTTCACGCTGGCGGTGGAGCGAGACGGCAAGCCGGGGGAAGACGGCAAGCGTGCCACGGACTTTATCGACTGTGTGGCATGGCGAGGCACGGCAGAGTTCCTGTGCAAGTTCTTCGGCAAAGGGGCGGATGGTGGTGGCCACAGGCCGCCTGCAGACACGCACGTGGAAGGACAAACACGACCAGACCCGCAAGGAGACAGAGCTGAACGCAACCAACCTGTACTTCGGCGACACGAAGAAGCTGGAGCAGGTGGCGGACATCTACCAGCAGGGCGGGAACGCCTACGACGAGATCACGGAAGACGACGGTGAACTGCCGTTTTAGACGGGAGGAAAAACATGGAAACGAGATACCGCACGGTACATAGGCGCAAGCGCCGGACGCTGAAGAGCGTGTGGGGTGCGCTGGCGGGGCTGAGCTTCCTGCTGATGCTGGGCATCGGCGGAGGCGTGGAGCAGGACAGCATCGCGCTGAGCGCGGGCTTCCTGATGATGGCTGCATCCATGTGCGCGGCGGCGCTGTTCGCGTGGCTGGCGGGGTGGATGGAATGAGAAAGAGAGCACTTGCGGTAGCGGCGGCGATGCTGATGCTGGCGGCGGTGGTGGCCAAGGCGCTGATGTTGAGCACAACGGCGCAGCCGATTGAGCAGGATGAGGCGGTGGCAGAGAAGCTGACGCAGACCTATGTGACGTACATGCCAGAGCCGGTCATCCGACAGGAAGAACCTGAGCGGGATATGAGCGCATGGACGGAGACGGCGGCGTACATCGCCAAGGCCGTATACGGCGAGGCCATGGTGTGCGGAACAACAGAGCGGGCGGCGGTGGTGTGGTGCATTCTGAACCGAGCGGACGATGCACGGGATGCGACACCGGCGGGCGTGATTGCTGTGGTGACAAAGCCGTACCAGTTCCATGGATATGCAGCAGATCATCCGCTGCTGCCGGAGCTGGAGGAGCTGGCGCTGGATGTGATCGAACGGTGGCTGGACGAAAAGGACGGAGAGACGGAGGTAGGAAGAGTGCTGCCGAGGGAATACCTTTTCTTCACCGGCGACGGAAAACACAACCACTTCCGGACGGAGTGGGACGGCGGGCAAGTTTGGGACTGGAGCCTGCAAAGCCCGTATGAGGAGTGAGCGGATGGAACAGCTGACGCTATTTGACCTGATGGAGCAGCGAAGCGACTTTCCGTGCGACAACTGCGTGTTTGACAGATGCGGCAGATGCGTGCATGTGGAGAATGAGGAGTGCTACTGCGTGATGGGCAGCTTCCAGATCAAGCTGAAGGACATTATCTGCCCGCGCTGCGGGGAGCGGATGGAGGTCATTCAAAGCGTGTTCGGAGACGATGGCGCACAGTGCAGCTGCGGGATGAGGAAGATTTTCAACAACAAAGGAAATAGACTGACTGCGTTTGAACTATGGAAACAGGGTCGGCTTGTGGGGACATAGCCATGAAAAAAAAACAGGAGATTGCATGATTAAAGAGATTTGGGAAGACCTGCAGAAGCAGGCGAACTACGCGGTGGCATCGAAGAATAAGGAGCTGATGTACGAGGCATACGGCGCGGCAAAAATGGCGCGAAAGATGTGCGCCATCTCTGCGGAGCAGATGCGGGAGCTGAACACAAAACTGGTGCGAAACGGCATCAATAACCCGAAGACATGGAACGCAGAGTGAGAGAAGAGCAGCTGCAGGGAAGTGCCGGGGCTGCGATACGAGACCTGCCGCAGCTGCGGGCTAAGATGGAACATCGCCAAAGGCCAAACGATACCGAAGGACGGATACCTCTGCCCACGCTGCCAGTGGGGGCGGACGATATACAAACAAAATGACAGGAGGAAATGAACATGAGCGACATCAAGGTGACACAGGCGGAGATCGACCAGCTGCTGAACAGCGCGGACGTGCAGGTACGCACGGAGTTCGGCAAGTGAACGGTGGTGACGGCGCGGCTGCGCAACGGCTTCATCCTGACGGAGAGCAGCGCGTGCGTAGACCCGGCCAACTACGACGCGGAGCTGGGCAGAGACTGTGCTTGCAGCACATCGAGAACCGGCTGTGGGAGCTGGAGGGCTATGCCCTGCAGAAGAAGACAGACGAGGAGCGCGCTGCGAAGTGCAAGGCGGTGAAAGTGAAAACGCACGACTTTGTCTGGGCACTGAGCAAGCTGCGCTGCGGCTGGCCGGTTCGGCGCAGAGGCTGGAACGGCAAGGGCATTTTCATCAAGCTGCAGGTGCCGGATGAGCACAGCAAGATGACCAGCCCGTACATCTACATCGACACCACCGGCCTGCGCAGCAACAATCGGATGCACCGCGCAGCTGCGGGCCGTGGCTGGCAAGCCAGACGGACATGCTGGCGGAGGACTGGGAGATCGCGGAGGTGCGGCATGGATAACCTGAGCGCACAGCAGAAGTTGATGGGCAACATGCAGGCGACCTCTGCGGAGCTGCTGAGCGGCATTATGGAAGAACGCGGACGCGGATTTGCCAGTGACCGGGAAGCGTGGGCACAGCTGAAGGAAAACATCGAGAACGTGGAGAGCCGGATGAAGGCCATCAAGGACGTGCACAAGGATATGTGGAGCGCGGTGAAAGACCACAACGGCGACGCATTCTGCGCACTGGCGGGTGAGTTCCAGCGCAGCGCGATCCAGCTGGCCATGGAGTGGACGAATGCCAGCGTGCTGGCAAATATCGCGGTTCTGCACGGGGAGGACGAATGATGACCAGAAGTGAAATCCTGCGCGCGGCGGAGGTCTGCGTGTGCGGACAGAGAGAAGAAGATTACGGAACGCCGGAGGACAGCTTCCGCGTCATCGGTGAGCTGTGGGAGACCTACATCGAGGAAAAGTGCGTCGGAGACCCGGCGGCGGAGGTTTGCATCGTGCCGGAGGATGTGGCGGCGCTACTGGCGCTGCTGAAGATCGCGCGCATTGCCACAGGACACGGCAAGAGCGACAACTGGGTAGACCTTGCGGGCTATGCAGCCTGCGGCGGAGATCTGCAGAGCAGACCGGCGAGGTGAGGAAGATGAAACGGTTGACGGTGGACACCGACCTTCCCTTCTGCGACATTGCCAAGTGCGACTTCATCCCCGGCGGGAGCTTCTGCGAGGATGGACGATGCGATCAGCGGCGCTGCTATGAGAAACTGCGGGAATACGAGCGCAGCGAGCTGGAGCCTGAGACGCTGCGAAAGGCGCAGGAGCTGCTGAAGGAGCTGAAGGACGCGCGGCAGACCGTGGAGCTGATGGATGCCTGCGGCAAGCGGGTATGCAGCAGCGAGGAACACTGGGGCTGCCCATACGGCAACGAGGGCATGACAGACTGCGCGGTGCTGCTGGAGGCGGCCTATGAGGACACCATCGAAAAAAGCTGCTGACGCTGAAGGAAACACTGGAGGGATAAGCCATGGCGAAGCAGAGCGGATACCTGCAAAGCTGGCAGTGCAGCAGGCCATCCGGGATGAAAAGACCAGACGCTTCACGCTGCAGCAGTGCAAGGACATGATGCTCATCACCATGCACGAAGACTTCGGCTGGGGCGAGGAGCGGCTGAAGAAGCTGAGCGACTGCTACGACCAGACCTTTATGACCTATGCGGAGATGTGCCTTGCGGATGCAAAGACCGACAAGCAGATATGGTTCACGCAGGGCAAGGTGGACGAGCGCCTGAAGAAGGCGTGCGGAAAATACTTCGTACCGTGGGATGAACGGTACAGATAATCAGGAGGATACCCATGAATATCAGAAAGACCATCACAAGCGAGATCGAGTGGAACACCATTAAGAAGGCGCAGGCGGACGGAAAGCTGCAGGAGCTACTGCAGGTGGGAGATGAGCTGGACATCACGCTGAAGACCGGCGAAGAGCTGACGGTGCAGGCCGTGGGCACCACGGAGCACGGCCTGATTTTCCTGCTGAAGGACTGCATGAAGGACGAACACGGGATGAACAAGCGCATGACCAGCAAAGGCGGCTGGCGGGACAGCGAGATGCGCCTGTGGCTCAACGAAACCATCATCCACATGCTGCCGGATGAGCTGCGGGAGATCATCGTGCCCCGACGCATCGTGCAGATCATGGACGGCGAGCGGCTGGAGAGCGAGGACAAGCTGTGGCTGCCGTCGTTCACAGAGATGTTCGGCAAGGAAGGAGCAGAGGACTGGGCACCGGCGGACACAGATGAGACACAGCTGGAGCTGTTCAGCACGGAACGCAGCCGCGTGAAGGAGAGACCGGGGAACGGTACATGGTGGTACTGGCTCCGCTCTCCGTATGGCAGCTACTCCACGCGTTTCTGCTTGTCAACAGCAGCAACGGCTGCGCCAACTACGCCGGCGCGAGCTATGCGTATGGCGTGGCCTTCGGCTTCTGCCTTTAATCTGAGATCGAAGCCATCCGCGCGCCGCGTGCGCGGGAAGGAGACGAAACATGAAACCGAGCTGCAGCAGCTGCGCACATGCCTTCCGGGAGGAATGGAGCCGCGACACAGACGCGCTGCGCTGCGGATACAAAGGCAAGGCCGGAGGAACGCGCACCGGCGCGGGCGGACGGCATTCCCATGATGAAACCGCAGAGCGCCTACGGGCGGGTGACGCAGCTTTTTCCGAAGGGCAAGGAAGCGTGCGTGGAAGGGGATGCACCGCCAGCGTGGTGCTACGGGCATTATTTATCCACATAGCCGAAAACAGGGCGCGCTGTGCGTCCTGTCTGCCGGGGGACAGCCTCCCGGCACTGACGATGGCAGGCTGAATACTTATATATAATTCGCGCGCGCACGCGCGAATTGAGGCTTGTAACCAATCTTAACTTAGCAACCAGAGAGGAGCTGCGGGGGTGTACACAGGGAGAACATTCAACCGGGAGAGCGTATATGTCTGCGGCGATTACATGGACGGAGACATATATCCGGTATTCCAAGCGCCGGGGAAGCGGAGATCGCGGTGCAAGCCCACGAGCGAAATTCAGCAGAAGCTGAACCAGAAGAACGCGGAGAAGAAGCTGACCCGCTTAGTGCACAGCAACTTCACCGAGGGATGACATTGCCATGCATCGACCTACCGTCCCGGCGAAGAGCCGCAGACGGAGGAGGAATCGCAGCGCATCCTGAGCAATTATATCCGCAGACTGAAGCGCCGGTATGCAAAGCTGGGGCTGGAACTGAAGTACATCAGCTGCACGGAATACGGCAAGACCAACGGAAGAGTGCATCACCATGTCATCCTCAGCGGCGGATTAGACCGCGACACCATCGAGAAGGTATGGGGGGCTGGGCTATGCCAACAGCAAGCGGCTGCAGTTCAACGAATCCGGCGTGACCGGCCTTGCACACTACATCGCCAAGGACAAGCATTTCTTCAAGCGCTGGAACCAGAGCCGGAACCTGACCATTCCGCAGTGCGCACAGTTTGACGGCCAGCTGAATATGGACGACATTGCGGACATTGAGGAAGCGATTGAATGCGGAACGCAGTGGCAGTGGTTTGAAGACCGCTACCCGGACTTTCAGCTGGTGGAGGCCACCTGCTACAAGAACAATATCAACCGAGGGACATATATCCACTTCGAGATGCGCAGGCGTGAGTGGAGCGGTTCTTCGGCGGCGCAGCCTGCGCGCATGAAAAAGCGTACTCCATCAGGCAGACCCTGATGCGGGGCAATATATAACCGGGAGGAATTGAATATGGCAAAGACACTGAACGAGTGGGCACGGGGCATTCACCAGAACGCGGTGGCGCACGGCTGGTGGGACGAGCCGCGCAGCTTCGGAGACATTGTGGCGCTGTGCCACAGCGAACTGTCCGAGGCGCTGGAGGAATACCGCAACGGGAAACCCATGATCTACGGCTGCTGCGGCCACTGCGACAAGGAAAAACAGTGCGAAGTGGATGGCAAGCCGGAGCACAGCTGCAAGCCGGAGGGCATTGCCACGGAGATGGTGGACTGCCTCATCCGCATCCTCGACTGGTGCGGCAAGGAAGGCGTGGATGTGGAGGCGGTGCTGGCGCAGAAGCACGAGTACAACCGCACGCGCCCGTACCGCCACGGAGGGAAAGCACTGTGAAGATCAGAGACAGAGTGCAGCGGGTGCCGGAGACCTTCGGAGAGACGGAAGAGATCAGAGACCGGAACCGGAAAAAGAAAGGCACGCAGACGCGCCTACGACGGAACGGTGATATACATCCATCCGCTGGGGCGGTTCCATGTGGTGGCTTTTGAGACGAGGGGGGCACTATCCGGGAGAGCTTCGCGGGCGTATGATAACACGGGAGGTGAAGCAGATGTTTCGATATAAGCGCGGCGTGAAGGCGGACTACAACCGGCAGGGGTATATCTACTTCACCTCCCGCCGCTACCGGGAGCTGGACGAGGCGGCGCAGCAGAAGATACTCAACCTGTGTTTGGAGCACGGCGGGGAGTATTATCAGGCGCTATTCGAGTTTGTGACCACGGATGCCAGCGCCACGGCGCTGGCCATGCGGCACCACATGGACAAGACCACGCTGTACCGGAAGGTGCGGAAGTATTACGAGAACTTCCCAACGCAGCTGTAAAAACACACGCAGAACGCACGCAGGAACACACCTGCGTGCGTTTTTCGTTTTCGGCAAAGTTGCAACTCAGCGACACACTTTTTTGTCGTACCATGATAGCGTGAGCTGGCGCACACCGCCAGCGGGTAAGAGCACAGCAAGATAATTCGAGGGGCGGGCGAAGGCTGTGCGGCAAAATGAATTTTTCCCCACGACAAGCGCGCACGATGCGCGCACGCACGCGCGGGAACCTTATAGCGCCGGAGCAAGGAGGTGGAGCAGATGGCTGCAGGAAGGCCGAAAAATTACACGAAAAAGGGACTGCGGGAAGCAATCGAGCGTTATTTCCGGAGCATATCACGGACAATTCCGGCAAGAGACGACACCGGCGGCATCATCCGCAACGATGACGGCGAGGAGATCAAGGTGGTGCAGTTCGTGGTGCCGCCGAGTGTGACGGGCATGTGCCTGTATTTGGACATTGACCGGAGCACATGGCAGAACTACGCGGACGCTGTGCTGCATCCGGAGCTGGCGGGGATATGCCAAGGGGCGCGAACCCGCATCGAGGCGTATCTGGAGCAGGAGCTGCTGACACGGGAGAAGGGCGTGCAGGGCATCATCTTCAACCTGCAGAACAACTACGGCTGGAAGAAGAAGCAGGAGGTCGAACTGGGCAAGGACACCCGCGAGAGCATGAAGCACGCCGCCACCTACCACGAGAAGCTGGCGCTGCTGAGGGCTGATGACGGGGGAGAGCGAGTGCGATGAAGACGAAGTGGACGGCCTCTGAGCTGAAGGCCATGAGCCGCGAGGAGGTAGAAAAAGCTCTACGACATCGTGACATGGTACGAGGGGCTGCGGGAGACCAACAACGAAACCTTCCTTCCTCTGTTCGCTGACACGCACCGCTATCTGGTGCTGAAGGGCGGCGGCGGTTCGGGAAAGTCCATCTTCGCCGGACGGAAGGTGCTGGAGCGGGCGGTGAACGAGCCGGGACACCGCTTCCTCGTGTGCCGTAAGGTAGCGAGGACGCTGCGAGAGAGCTGTTTCAAGCAGCTTTTGGGACAGCTGGCGGAGTTCTACCCGGACAGCGGGTACAAGGCCAACAAATCAGACCTGACAATCTCTTTCCAAAACGGCAGCGAGATCATCTTTGCGGGACTGGATGACGTTGAGAAGCTGAAATCCATCTACAACATCACGGGCATCTGATTGAAGAGGCCAGCGAGCTGCTGGAGGGGGACTTCAACCAGCTTGACATCCGACTGCGCGGAAAGACGCGGGAGTACCAGCAGATCATCCTGAGCTTCAACCCGATCAGCATTCAGCACTGGCTGAAGAAACGATTTTTGACCGGCGGGACAAACGAGCGCGGGTGCACGAGAGCACCTACAAGGACAACCGTTTTCTGGATGCGGCAGCCATACGGACGCTGGAGAGCTTTCAGGAGACGGACGAATATTACTATCAGGTCTACTGCCTCGGCATGTGGGGCGTGACGGGCAAGACGGTATTCAACGGCAAGGCCATCGGAAGACGGCTGCAGGAGCTGAAGGAACCGGTGTGCACCGGCCTCTTCACATACGCGGATGACGGGCTGACGCTGACGGACATCCGATGGGAGGACGCGAGGGACGGCTGCATCAAGGTCTACAAGAAGCCGGAGAAGGGCGTGCCTTACGTCATCGGCGGAGACACTGCAGGAGAAGGCAGCGACAGCTTTGTGGCGCAGGTGCTGGACAACAGAACCGGAGAGCAGGTGGCGGTGCTGCGAGGCAAGTTCGACGAGGATGTGTTCGCACGGCAGGTCTACTGCTTGGGGCTGCACTACAACACGGCGCTCATCGGCATTGAGACCAACTTCTCCACTTACCCGGTGATGGAGCTGGAGCGGCTGCGGTATCCGAAGCAGTACATCCGGGAGAGCATCGACGATTACACGCACAAGATCAAGCAGAGCTTTGGCTTTCTCACCAACACGAAGACGAGGCCGGTCATCCTTGCGGAGCTTATCAAGGCAGTGCGCGATGACATCACCATCGTGAACGACGAGACAACGCTGCAGGAGATGCTGACATTCGTGCGCAATCCGGAGACGCTGAAGCCGGAGGCGGAGCTGGGAGCACACGATGACTGCGTGCTGAGCCTTGCCATCGCACACTACATCAGGCCGCAGCAGAGCTACATCGCACAGAAGGAAACGGTGGCGCGGCTATGGACGGCATCCATGTGGGAGGACTATGAGAACGCATCACCGACGGAGCGGGAGATGCTGCGTAAACGCTGGCAATCCGCAGCGATAACAGGGAGGACGCTATGAAGAAACAGGACAAGAACAAGCTGCGGCTTTGGCAGGACAGGCTGAAGACCAACGAAGCGGCATACGACGGCGAGACCAGCCGCATGGACGAGCGGAGGCACTGTATGCCGGGACGAACGAGATGCGGCCTATCGTGCAGGGCGAGCGGAAGACGAAGGCCGTGCATGTGCGCAATATCTGCGCGGAGATCATCGAGGCGCAGACAGACAGCAACATTCCGCAGCCGAAGGTGACGGCCAGACGCAAGCAGGACGAGATGAAAGCAAAGCTCATCGAGGACATGCTGCGCAACGAGCTTTCTGACAGAATGCCGTTTGAACAGCTCAACGACATCATGGAGCGGACGGTGCCCATTCAGGGCGGCGCGGCGTTTTCTGGTGGAGTGGGACAACACGCAGCGGACGCACTTCACCATTGGGGGAGCTGGCGGTATCCACGCTTCACCCGAAGCAGATCATCCCGCAGGACGGCGTGTACACCGGCATCGAGGACATGGACTACATCATCCTCAAAATCCCGCAGACGAAGGAATACATCCGCAGGCGCTGATGTGGACGTATCAGACGAGAGCGAGGAAGAGCCGACATCAAGGGCACCGGTGGGGACACCACGGCGAACGACCTTGTGACGCAGTACGTCGCCTACTACCGCAACGGCAAGGGCGGCATCGGTCTTTATAGCTGGGGTGAACGACACGCAGCTGGAAGACCTTGAAGACTATCAGGCGAGGCGGCTGCGCAGGTGCGTGAAGTGCGGCGCGGTGGAGCCGCTGCTGACGGAGCCGGAGATGGACGCGCCGGACATCCTGCTGCCGAACGGCATGAGCACGGCGGCGGAGGTGGACTTTGACGCGGCGGCGGATGCGCTTGCAAGAGAGACGAGGCCGCTGCCGCTGCGGGCGGGCGGAAAAATGCCCGTACTGCGGCGGAAGCAAGTGGGAGGAGACCGAGGAAGAGTTCGAGGAAATCCCTGTGGCCGTCACCAGAAGCGACGGCAGCACCATCGGCGGCATGGTGCGCCGAGAGGCGGCATCCGACACGGAGACGGACGAGCTGGGGCTGCCGGTGGTGGAGATCATCGAGAGCCGACGAAGGTGCCGTTCTACAAGCCAGACATCTTCCCGGTCATCCTGCAGAAGAACGTGAGCGTACGGCAGGTTCTGGGAGACAGCGATATTGACAAGATCGCTGACCAGCAGAACACCACCAACCGCATCGAGAGCAAGATCATCGACAAGCTGCTGAAATCGGGCAGTTACATCACGCTGCCGGACGAGGCCAGCATCCGCGTGGACGCGGAGGACATGAAGGTCATCCGACCGGGCAATGCGGCCACCAAAGCGCTGATCGACGTATACGACCTGCAGGGCAACGTGGAGCAGGACATGGTGTACCTGTCGCAGGTATACGAAGAGGCACGCCAGATCATCGGCATCACGGACAGCTTTCAGGGGCGGACAGACCGCACGGCCACCAGCGGCAAGGCAAAGGAGTTCGCGGCGGCGCAGAGTGCTGGCAGACTGGAAAGCAAGCGCGTGATGAAAGACGCGGCGTATGCGGCGCTGTTCGAGGCCATGTTCAAGTTCAAGCTGGCGTACACGGACGAGCCGAGGCCGGTGGTGTCCAACGACATCCACGGCAACGCACAGTACGAGACCTTCAACCGCTACGACTTCCTCGAACAGGACGCGGCGGGAGAGTGGTGCTGGAACGATCAGTTCCTGTTCAGCTGCGATACTCTGCCCCGCTGGCATCGAACCGGGAGGCCATGTGGCAGGAGACCAGAATGAACCTGCAGACCGGCGCCTTCGGAGATCCGGCGCAGATTCAGACGCTCATCCTGTTCTGGACGAAGATGGAGCTGCTGCACTATCCGGGAGCCGGAGAGACGCGGGCATACCTCGAAGAGGAACTGCACAAACAGCAGCTGCAGCAGCAGATGGCCATGCAGATGCAGATGGCACAGCAGCAGATGCAGCAGGCTCAGATGCAGCAGCAGCAGAATGGCGGGCTGGACATGCAGACCGCACAGGCCGTCATCAAGAGAGCGCAGCAGGACGCTGCGCGTGATTCCGGCAGACCATGGGAGCGAATGCTCCCGTCTGACATAGATACTTCCTATCATTCGGGTATCGCCCGACCTCCTGAAGCGGGAAGCGGCGCGGGACTGGGGCACCCGCGCCGCCGACCGTGACACAAAGGAGCATCAAGGAAAGAAAGGAGGACGCAGAGATGGCAGATAAGACCTACGCTGGCAGCATCAAGAACACCGGCGCGCAGGTGGTGAAGGCACCCTTCAGCGGCGACAACAAGAAGGGCAACGGCACCGTGAAGACCGGCAACGACCTGAGAGGCAGCAAGAACAAGTAAGACCATCTGACAAAGCAAGCCCCACATTCGCAGGAAAAGCGCAAAAATCCAGAGAGGAGCACAACACATGGACATCGACTACGGCGCATTGTTTGGCATTGACGAAGGCGGAAAAGAGCAGGAGATCGCCGACCCTGCCACGGACGAGACCACACAGGCGCAAGGCGCAGAAGAGCAGGAAGCCGCCGACCCTGCCGAAGAAGAGACGCAGGACACAAGCGCCGAAGAACCGCAGGGAGCTGCGGAGGACGGCGAAGATCATAGTGAGACGGGCAAGCAGACCCCGGAGCAGAACGCAGCGTTTGCAGCGGCACGCCGCAAGGCGGAGGCGGAGCGGGATGCCGCCGTGGAGAAGGCGCGCACAGACGCACAGGAAGAAGCGAGGCGCACCATCGACGAGGCGTTCCGAAACAGCGGACTGGTGAACCCGTACACGAAGCAGCCCATCACATCGAAGGCGGAGTACGACGAGTACCGGCAGCGCTTCGATGCAGAGCGCAAAGCCCGCGTGCTGAAGAAGAGCGGGATGAGCGACGAGGAGTTCAACGCATTCGTGAACGA
>VOFC01003275.1_pt1 | contig 23264 bp, 41 predicted proteins | sample 5384161 | NCBI WGS metagenome assembly VOFC01 (sample SAMN12384722, study PRJNA508395) | human gut metagenome | isolation source: healthy gut B | host: Homo sapiens | reverse complement strand
TTGCTCTTCGCTCGCCATACTGTTGAATATGGCGGAACAGGCAATGTCAAAAAAGCGGGTATAGACGCTACGGCGTTCATCGCCGGTTCGGCAACGGTCGGCGAAGGATGTTATGTCGGCAACTTCGCCTACATCGGCGAAGACGTGAAGATCGGCAAGAACAGCCGCATTTATCCGCACGCTTATATCGGCGACCATGTGACCATTGGCGATAACTGTACGGTCTATCCGCACGCGACCATCTACAACGGCTGCGTAATCGGCAACAACTGCATTCTGCATGCCGGGAGCGTGATCGGGTCGGATGGTTTCGGTTTCGCTCGAAGGCGATAACTACAAGAAGATCCCCCAGTTGGGTAATGTCGTACTGGAAGACGATGTCGAAATCGGGGCCAATACCACGATAGACCGTGCCGTTATGGACTCGACCATCATCCGTCGGGGTGTCAAACTGGACAATCTGGTACAAATTGCTCACAACGTGGAAGTCGGCGAAAACACGGTCATGGCAGCCCAGGTGGGCATTGCGGGTTCCGTAAAGATCGGCAGCCATTGCATGTTCGGAGGCCAAGCCGGGTTATCCGGACATATCCATGTGGCGGACCATGTGGTATTCGGTGCACAATGCGGCGTGATCAGCGATGTAAAAGAACCGGCAACCCTGTTAGGTGCTCCGGCTATCAACGCAAAGGCGTTTATGCGTTCCAGCGCAATCTTCAACCGCCTGCCGGATATGTACCGCCAGATGGGACGATGCAACGTGAGATAGAACGACTTAAATTGGCTATTGACAATGCGCGCAATGGCCAATGAACAAATCATAAATTATAAATCATAAATCATATAGATCGTATGCAGAAACAGAAGACGCTTGCCACGAGTTTCTCTATGCAAGGAAAAGGGTTGCATACAGGCTTGGATATCCAGATTACTTTCCACCCTGCACCCGAAAATCATGGATACAAAATCAAACGTGTTGACCTGGAAGGAGAACCTGTAATCGATGCCGTTGCTGAAAAACGTAGGACCCAGAGAGGAACCGTACTTTCCAAAAACGGAATCAAGTAAGCACCATTGAACATGCGATGGCAGCTTTATATGCCTACGAAATAGATAACTGCCTGATAGAGGTGAATGCACCCGAATTTCCGATTCTCGACGGCAGTTCCCGTTTTTTCAGTGAAGAGATTCAGAAAGCCGGTGTCGTGGAACAAAACGCACCGAAAAGATTACTATATCGTAAAAAGCATAAGATCGAAGTCAAGGATGAAAAACTGGTTCTTCCCTCATTATCCTGCCGGACGACAAGTTTAGCGTCAATGTTTTTGATTTCCCTTCAATTCGTCTGTGCTTTCCAACCAGTTCGCCACGCTGAACGACCTGAGTGAATTCCCCGACAGAATTGGCTGCTTCCCGCACATTCGTGTTTGTTCGCGAAGTAGAGAATGCTGTTGCAGAATAACCTGATCAAGGTGGTGACCTCGACAATGCGATCGTCATCTATGACCAGAAAAGTATCGCAGGAGGTGCTCGACAATCTTGCCGACAAGCTGTCTATCCCGCATAAGGACGTACAAGACCTGGGCTACATCAACAATAAACCGCTGGTATTCGACAACGAGCCGGCACGCCACAAGCTGATCGATGTGATCGGTGACCTGGCATTGATCGGCAAACCGATCCGGGGCCGCGTAATCGCTACCCGTCCGGGACATAAAATCAACAACCAGTTGGCACGCATGATCCGCCAAGGACATCAAACTGAACGAAGTTCAGGCTCCCGTCTATGATCCGAACAGCACTCCGGTAATGGATATCAACCGTATCCGCGAACTGCTCCCGCATCGTTATCCGTTCCTGTTGGTTGACAAGATCATCGAAATCGGCGGCAACTATATCGTGGGTGTGAAAAACATCACGAGCAACGAACCTTTCTTTACAGGTCATTTTCCCCAGGAACCGGTTATGCCGGGTGTACTGCAAGTTGAAGCGATGGCCGACCGGTGGATTGCTCGTTCTGAATTCGGTAGACGAACCGGAACGCTATTCCACTTATTTCATGAAGATCGACGGCGTTAAGTTCCGCCAGAAAGTCGTTCCGGGCGATACGCTGATCCTCCGTTTGGAGTTGCTGGCTCCCCATCCGTCGTGGTATTTCAACCATGAAAGGATATGTATTCGTAGGCGATAAGCTCGTTAGCGAAGCCGAATTTATGGCACAAATCGTAAAGAATAAATAAATCAATGATTTATGATTTCAGATGTATGACTTATGGTAACGACATGATACGATAAACCATACATCCGAAATCATAAATAATAAATCATAAATCATTATGAACATATCCCCTTTAGCAGTCGTTCATCCCGAGGCTAAATCGGTCAGAATACAACAGTCGACCCTTTCGCTGTAATCGAAAAAGATGTCGTGATCGGTGACAACTGTCGTATCTATTCGCACGCGACTATTTTAGACGGTGCCCGGATCGGCAATAATTGCCAGGTATTTCCCGGAGCCGTTATTGCCGGTATCCCTCAAGACCTGAAATTTAAAGGAGAAATTACAACTGCCGAAATCGGAAACAACACCATTCTCCGCGAATGCGTGACCGTCAATCGCGGAACAGCCTCCAAAGGCAAAACCGTTGTCGGCAACAATTGCCTGATTATGGCCTATTCCCATATTGCCCATGATTGCTTGCTGAAAGATAATATCATTATCGGCAATGCTTCACTGAGATAGCCGGAGAAGTAGAGATCGACGACTTCGCCATCGTTAGCGGTGGTAGCCTGGTTCACCAGTTCTCCCGTATCTCAAGCACGTCATGATACAAGGCGGTTCCCGGATCGGCAAAGATATTCCTCCTTATACCCTGATCGGACGTGATCCGATCGTGTACTGTGGTATCAATATCGTAGGATTACGCCGTCGCGGATTTACCAACAGCCAAGTATTCTTGATCCAAGATATCTACCGTACGCTTTATACACGCGGCCTACAACAATACGGAAGCCCTGAAAGCCATCGAAACCGAATACGAACCTAGTGAAGAACGGGATCTGATTCTGAACTTCATCAAATCATCCCAGCGCGGTATCGTCAGAGGTTCGATCGATGAATAATAATGTGCCAATTTGAAAATGTGCCAATGTGCCAATGAAAGAATGAATTTTATGGGGTATATTGGCACATTATTTTATTGCCACATTGTTTTTTTTACTACTTTTGAACCAACAAAAAACTAATAACGACTATGGTATTTAGATTTTTAATTCTATCAGATGAAGTTGACGACTTCAAACGTGAGATCAAGATCGACTCAGAAGCAACATTTCTGGATTTGTACAATGCCATTATGGATTCTGTAGGGTATACAAAAAGACCAGATGTGTTCTTTCTTCATCTGTGATGATGACTGGAGCAAGAATACGGAAATCACATTGGTTGAAATGGATACTTCTTCCGAAGTGGACAATTATATAATGGAAGATACACGTCTGGAAGAGCTTCGGAAGACGAACACCAAAGTTGCTTTTTGTCTTCGATTATATGACTGAACGCGCTTTCTTCATGGAACTCCGTGAAATCATCCCAGGCAAAGATCTGGACAAAGCCGTATGCAGCAAATCTATCGGCGAAGCACCTGTTCAGATCATGTCGTTCGACGAAATGGACGCCAAAACAGGTAACACCGAAATAGGTGAAGATTTCTACGGCGATTCCGAATACGATATCGACGAACTCGATAAAGAAGGTTTCGACGGGCTCGGCGACGGACCGATGGATAACCCATACGACGACGAGCGCTTTTGATTAATGAACTCTCTTGTCATATTATTGGGGCCGACAGGAGTCGGCAAGACAGAACTGAGTCTGCGTGTAGCAGAGCATTTCGGTTCTCCGATCATTTCTTCCGACTCTCGTCAGCTCTATAAAGACCTTCCGATCGGCACGGCTGCCCCTACGGTTGAACAGATGGCACGTGTACGCCATTATATGGTCGGCACATTGTCACTCACCGATTATTACAGCGCAAGCAGTTTCGAGGAAGATGTGATGTCTCTGCTCAGGGAACTCCACCAACATATCCGACTGTCGTTATGACAGGTGGTCATGATGTATATCGATGCCGTCACAAAAAGGGATCGACGATATCCCCACCGTTACCCCGGAAATCCGGGACCGCCATCTACAAGCAATTTGAAGAAGAGGGTCTCTCACCTATCCTTGCCGAGTTAAAAAGGAAACAGACCCTATACATTATAATGAAGTAGACAGGGATAATTACAAACGCGTAATCCATGCCGTTGAAATCTGCCGCATGACCGGCAAACCCTATTCCTCCTTCCGTACCAACACCCGAAAAAGAACGGCCGTTCCGGATCATCCAATAGGGACTTACCCGCGACCGTGAAGAACTTTACGACCGCATCAACCGCCGCGTAGACCAAATGATGGCCGACGGCATGCTGGAAGAAGCACGCCGCGTTTATCCTTTCCGCAAATTGAACTCCCTCAACACTGTCGGCTACAAAGAACTGTTCAAATACCTGGATGGCGAATGGACATTAGATTTCGCCATTGAAAAGATAAAACGCAACTCTCGTGTTTACGCTCGCAAACAAATGACCTGGTTCAAACGGGATACCGACATCCGATGGTTCCATCCGGATGAAAAGGAGGCGATACTGTGCTATTTAGACGCCACCCTCAACACCCGCTTGTGACACAGGACGTTTTTCCCCTATCACTAATCCCAAACTTCTATCACTGTCTCGTCCTGATTTGAAGTGATACTAAAATCTTATTTCTTAAACACCAGATAAACTGCCGCCACCAGAAACAGGAAAGCCAGCGCATGATTCCACTTAAACGATTCGCCTTTGAAGGCAATCGAACTAAAACCGACAAAGACAACCAGCGTAATCACCTCCTGGATCACCTTCAATTGGATCAGGTTAAAAGGCCCCGCCATTATCACGGAAACCCATCCGGTTTGCCGGGACCTGAAAACAATATTCAAAAAACGCTAAAAACCAGCTGAACAAGACAACACCGATCAACGGCAGATGCTCGAACCAACTGAACTGCTGCTTCATCTTCAAATGTCCGTACCAGGCACACGTCATAAAAGATATTGGATGCGACCAATAACAGAATAGTATAAAATCCTTGCATGAGATGATTTATGATTTATGATTTATAATTTTAGGAAGATAGTCCTCCTGAATATTCGACATACTGCTCCAAAGGCTATAGCGCGCCTCAGGGTTGATCGCCTCCAGACGCGACAATACCTCCTTCATATCCGAACGGCTGGAGCCGGATTCGTACGGGCAATTCTTGATCTGTTTCGATATCCTCTCCACACAGCAATCCGGGTCAAATCTTTCTCCTCCACCAGACACATCGGGCGGATAATCTCCATATCAAACTTATCCATCTTTAGGCGCGGTGGCATCGTTCCGATCGCTCCCTGGTGGGATCATGTTCATCAGAAGGGTTTCGAGAATATCGTCCTGATGATGCCCGAGGGCGATCTTGATTGCAACCATGCCTCTTTGCAATATCGAACAAGGCTTTCCGCCGCGTCCAAGAACAAAGGAAAACAAGGAGACTTGCGGGTATCGGTCGAAGCGTCGAAGCTCGTCTCATGCACGAAAAAGGAAAGGCCGTGCTCATCTGCCCGGCTTTTCAGGTAGTCAATATCCGAACGATAAGGGATATTTGACATCACGATATGCGTCACGATCACCTCGAACCGAGGCCGGAATATCTTGGAACGGCGTCCGAGCAAGTCCACCAACGCCAACGAATCTTTTCCCCCGACAATCCGATCAATATACGGTCACCATCCACAATCAGACCATATTCGAATATCGCCTTCTTGACTTTCTCTTCTACTTTTGCGAAACAGGAGTTCGTCTTCTGTCAACTTTGCCATACTTTATTAATTAAAATTAAAAATTAAGAATAAAAAAATAAGGGTTTTGATTCTTGATTTTAATTCCTATTTTTGTAATCGGACACAAAAGTAATGATTTTTAGATTTATGGATTATAAATCTAAAATCAAAATCATAAATCATAAATCAATGAATTGGTTATCTAATAAACTGTTTTACACAATAGGAATCACGTTACTCTGCGGCGGGCTGCACGCACAAAGTCTGGCTGAAGCAAAAAATTATACAATGAAGGTAAGTACGCGGAAGCCAAACCTGCCTTTGAAAAGCTGGTCAAACAAGCGCCAAGCAATTCCTCCTATAATCATTGGTATGGTGTCTGCTGCTACGAGACCGGTGATCTGACCGGTGCGGAAAAGCATTTGAAAGTAGCTGTCAAACGCAAAGTACAAGAAGCATACCGTTATATGTCCGAAGTCTACTACAAGACCTATCGTTTCGACGAAGCCGGAGAAATGCTGGAAGAATATATCAACCTGCTGGCAAAGAAAAAAGCAGGATCCGCAATCGTTCGAAACCAAGCTCGACTTGGCAAACAATGCACAACGCATGATGGAAAAGGTGGAAGATGTTCAGATCATAGATAGCTTGGTCGTGGACAAAGACGATTTCCTTTCCGCCTATATCCTAAGCGAAGAAAGCGGCACATTGATTCCTACAAAGATTTTTTTTCTTTCACAAACGAGCCAGTGAGCTCGACCGTCTACAAGAACCAGAAAGGCGACAAGATTTACTATGCTCATTCGACAGACGGCGACCGTTATTGCCTTTTTACCCAGTCCATGCTTATGGACGAATGGGGGACGAGAAACAATTACCGATGAACATCAACAGCAATGACGATGACAACTACCCGTTCGTCCTTTCCGATGGCGCCACGATCTATTATTCTTCCAAAGGGAACGGTTCGATTGGCGGTTATGACCTCTTCGTCACCCGCTACAACATCAATTCCGACACTTATCTGGCTCCAGAGCAGTTGGGCATGCCGTTCAATTCGCCCTACAATGATTATATGATGGTCTTCGATGAAGTGAAAGGATTGGGATGGTTTGTATCCGATCGTTTCCAGCCGGAAGGAAAAGCCTGTGTCTATCTCTTCATCCCGAATCGAGCATAAACGGGTGGAGAGCGAAGACATAGAAGTGAAACGCGCCCGTGCAGCGATCACTGCTATCCGAGATTCCTGGAAAGAAAGTTCCGACTATGCCGACCTGATTCGTCTGTCGCACACAGAAATACCTTATGGAGAGAAAAAGATCGAAAAAGGATTTTGAATTTATCATCGGTAATAATATTGTCTATTACAAACTGGATGACATCAATAGCCCCGAAGCTAAGGGCTACTACGAAAAGGTGGTTGCCTTGAACAAACAGATCAAAGAGCTGAATGAAAAACTCGACGGCCTGCGCGTCTCTTACGCCGACGGCAACAAGGCCCGCAAAGAGCAACTGAAGCCAACCATCCTGCAAGCAGAAGAGCAACTGAACGCCTTGTTGGGAACAGCCCGGCGAGTTGGAGAAAGAAAGCTCGTAATGCCGAAATCAATTATCTGAAAAACAAACGATAAAACAAGGCTCTATGATATTCGAAATGCTTATTATCGCCTTCCTAATGGTTGTAGCCATTGTGCTTATCCTGCTGGAAATATTTATGTTACCGGGTATCACAGTTGCCGGTGTCGGAGGATTCCTTTTTGCTGCCGGCGGCCTGTTCTATGCCTATTCGGTCAGTACGCCGATCGGCAATGTAACATTGGCGGTATCATCGCTTGTGTTCGCGGCCTCTTTCATCTGGTTGTTGCGTTCCAAATCCTTCAACCGGGTGGCTTTGAAAACCGACATCGATTCCAAGCTGGTATCCAGCCGCGACTTGGGAATCGTGCCGGGCGACGAAGGGTTGACACTTTCACGCCTCGCCCCAATCGGGAAGGCCCGCATTAACGGGATCACCGTAGAAGCCAAATCGATGGACGAGCTGATTGATGAAAACACGCCGGTCGAGGTAATACGCGTCGATGGCTACAATGTAATCGTGAAAATTAAAAATGAAAAATAAATCATAATTCATAAATCATAATTCTACTCACATGGAAATGACCTTTGTACCTCTCGCCCTTTTTGGGAGCAGCGATATTGCTGCTGGTAATTTTCTTTTTTTATTATGTGCCGTTCCTTCTGTGGATCTCGGCTAAAGTTTCGGGAGTCAACATCTCGCTGATACAGCTCTTCCTGATGCGTATCCGTAACGTGCCGCCTTATGTCATCACCCGCGCCATGATCGAAGCCCACAAAGCAGGTCTGAAAACGCTGACCCGTGACGAATTGGAAGCACACTACCTGGCAGGCGGACATGTCGAAAAAGGTTGTCCATGCCCTCGTTTCCGCATCGAAAGCGAATATTGACCTCCCTTTCCAGATGGCTACTGCTATCGACTTGGCCGGACGTGACGTATTCGAGGCTGTACAAATGTCGGTAAATCCGAAAGTGATCGATACCCCTCCGGTAACAGCGGTTGCGAAAGACGGAATCCAGTTAATCGCCAAAGCACGTGTGACGGTTCGTGCCAACATCAAGCAATTAGTCGGAGGTGCCGGCGAAGAAACGATTACTGGCCCGTGTCGGCGAAGGTATCGTATCTTCTATCGGTTCGTCTGAAAATCATAAAAGCGTGCTGGAAAATCCGGATTCCATCTCCAAGCTGGTTCTCCGTAAAGGTCTGGATGCAGGGACTGCATTTGAAATCTTGTCCATCGACATCGCTGATATCGACATAGGCAAGAACATCGGAGCTTATCTGCAAATGGACCAGGCTCAAGCCGACAAAAATATCGCTCAAGCAAAAGCCGAAGAGCGCCGTGCCATGGCCGTTGCCAACGAGCAGGAAATGAAAGCCAAAGCACAGGAAGCACGCGCTAAAGTTATCGAAGCCGAAGCCGAAGTTCCCAAGGCCATGGCTGAAGCTTTCCGTAATGGCAATTTGGGTATCATGGACTATTATAAGATGAAGAATATCGAAGCAGATACCAGCATGCGTGAGGCAATCGCCAAACCGTCAAATGCACCTTCGGAACCATTAAAAAGACTAACAAGGATTTATGATTTCAGATTTATGATTTATCATCAACACATAAATCATAAATCTGAAATCATAAACCTGAAATCATAAACCTAAAATCAAATGATCGCACCTTCCGAACTTATCATTAATCCCGATGGCAGTTGCTTTCACCTGCATCTGAAACCGGAACAGCTCGCCGACAAGATCATCATGGTCGGCGACCCCGATCGCGTAAACACCGTCGCCTCCTACTTCGATACGAAAGAATGTGAAGTGTCGAGCCGTGAATTCCATACATCACCGGCACTTACAAAGGGAAGCGCATCACAACACTTACACACGGCATCGGAACCGACAATATCGACATCGTCCTGAATGAACTGGACGCTTTTGGCAAACATCGACTTTGCTTCTCGTACCATCAAACCGATATTTCGGCAACTGACAATGGTACGTGTCGGCACTTCAGGAGGATTGCAACCGTTTGTTCCTGTCGGGACCTATGTGGCAGCAGGAAAATCAATCGGGTTCGACGGAGTTCTGTATTTTTATGCCGACTCCGAGAAAGTGCGCGACAAGGCTTTCGAATCAGAACTGATGAGACAATTGAAATGGAAGCTAAGCGGCATCCATCCCTATGTCGTTTCCGCCGATCCATCCCTGGTCAAGCAGATCACACAAGACGATATTATCCGGGGAGTAACGATTGCAGCCAACGGCTTCTACGGTCCGCAAGGCCGCAAGCTCCGCTTGCCGCTCGCCGATCCAGAACTGAACCGTAAAATAGAAGCTTTCGAGTTCAACGATAGCCGGATTACCAACTTCGAAATGGAAAGTTCGTCTCTCGCCGGACTGTCCGCCTTGATGGGACATCGTGCCATGACCGTGTGCTGCATTATTGCCGGTCGGGTGGCCCAAGACATGAATACCGAATACAAAGGTTCCATGACCGGCCTGATCGAAACGGTATTGGACCGGATCTAAAAAGAAAGCTATGCATTACAGTTGCTAACCCTATGGGTTACGCAGGTTAAAGCATAGGGTTAGCAACCACAACGCATAGGGTTACAAAAAGCCTTGCCCCTTTCAAGACTTTCAGTAATACGTCGGAGAAATATTCATTGTTGGCCTTCGTATAACGTACATCCGTAAATACCTGGGCCAATGTTTTCTTATCATTCTCCCGTACAAATTGTTTATTTACTTCCAACTCTTCCTTATCGTGGTATAAGGCATCGATAGAAGCTGACGTATAATCCGTATAAACCTCCTGGTGAACCACCGCTCCGAGTGGCAAGCGTTCCACCTGTTCAGGCATTCCGTCGGGATAGCCGACCGTGACTGTCACGATAGGGACAACCAAGCGTGGAAGCGACAAGGCATCGATAATCTTATCTGCGTTATAAGCCGTCGTTCCCAAATAGCAGATTCCCAATCCTTTTTCCTCTGCTGCCGTACAGAAACTTTGGGCAAACAGCATCGCATCGATAGTCGAAGCGATAAAAGTCTGGAAATTATCGAAACCGGCCACTGCATCGCGCAGCTCCGCCCATTTTACAAAACGGTTGGCATCGGCACAGAAGGTGAGCGACCGGAGCCGCCGTAATCATCGGCTGATTGAAATGGGCAGGAGCCAACTTTTTCCTTATTTGCCTTATCGCGGGTAATGACCACACTATACAGTTGCATATTCCCCGTATTGGATGCACGGGCAGCAACCTCCAACAATTCATTCAACAAAGCATCCGGAATGTCCTGAGTCGTATATTTACGGATCGTCCGTCTGTTTTTCATATTTTCCAACATAGCTTACATATTTAGTTGATGACAAAATCAATCAATAACAAAGACCGAGTGCCCAGACAGGTATTTTGTTTCCCACACTCTTAGGGCTGTCCGTGTATAGCGGCAAACGCATTTTCCACATTCTTGATACGCTCATAATCCATCAACGGATCACCGATCATGAACGTGTACTTTTCATTCACACGATAATTCCATTATGCAAAAAGCTCCACAGTCCCACAATTAGACATCTGATCGACGAAAACGTCTCACCCACGTAAACCCGCCCATCTCCCGGAAAAGACTTGCCATCAGATTCGTGTTCGCCAGGAAAGAGCGATACGAACGGGCCAGTGTGCCGTCTTCTTTTCTGACTTGTAGAATGCGGAGCACCCCTATCTCTTTTATAAACCCAATAACCGGTGTATATGTGTATTATCCGCCTCATATTTGGATGTCAAAGCCTGCATGCGGGGAAATTCCGGAGCTTCTTGGGCAAGTTGAATCAGCAATTGTTTCATCTTCCGGAACATGGCATTATTCATCTGTCGAATGGCGGGAAGGTCCACATCGATCGAATCTCGCACCAAATCCTGCAAACGGAAATTGAAGGCATCCGGATCTTCCCAATAAAAGGATAGCAACCATGTTCCAGATAATTCCGGAAAATGGGGACTATGTTTACTTCATCCATCACCTGTTGCGTCACTTCCGCATGGTTAAGCAAAAGTTCGTCCAACGGGACCGGTTTGAGATCCAACGCACCTTCATAGGACAAATATTCACGGAACGACATGGTATGTAACGTATACCAATCGCCTTTCCCGTCAAAAGGCATCTCCGTCTTCTCTCCTTCAACCAGCAAAGGTGCAGCAAACACTATCTGCATATCAGATAATCGTCGTGTAAACACTCTATCGCCTGTACCCAGCTACCATATCGATGGACATTATCTAGAAAAAGATGCCTGCCCCCTCTTCATAAATTGCCTGACCGTTTCGACAACATGCACCGTTCCTGAAACCATATTATCGAGAGGCAAATACAGGGCTTCATGAGAATCGCCATAAGCCAATTTGATACGCTGCAACAAAAGCGTTGTTTTTCCCACCCCTTTCGCTCCAAAGATACCGATCAGCCTCCTGTCCCACTTGACCTGTCGGGATAAGTAACGCTGGAAACCCAGATTTACGCCTTTTAAGTAACTGCTCATGGTTTAACCAAAACATGTCCATAGTATAACTGATTTGACACAAAAATAATATATAAAAAGCCAATCTACAAAACCAACAACTTACAGGAAGAATAGTTTTTTCGTACCTTTTGTCCCTATAAAAACCAATAAACAAATGGAAACGTCTAAAGTTTACTTTACCAATCTCCGTACGACCCCGTCCAGTAACTTGTTGGACAAGATGGAACGTCTCGTAAAACGTGCGGGCATAGCAAACATTGATTTCCAGAATCAGTTTGTAGCGATCAAGATCCACTTCGGCGAACCTGGCAACCTGGCCTTTATCCGGCCAAACTATGCAGCCCGGATGGCCACGTTGCTTCGCAACTTAGGGGCGAAGCCTTTCCTGACAGATTGCAACACCTTTGTACTTGGCCGTCGCGCCAATGCAGTAGACCATTTGGAAAGTGCTATGGAAAACGGTTTCAACCCCATTTCCGCCAAATGCGACGTGATTATCGCCGACGGCCTGAAAGGGACCGAATACCGTGAAATCGAAATCGACGGTGAATATTGTAAAGCTCCCAAAATCGGTTCCGCTATTGCCGATGCAGATATCATTATTTCTATGAACCACTTCAAAGGACACGAGCAGACCGGATTCGGCGGCGCTTTGAAGAACCTCGGCATGGGATGCGCCAGCGTAGGTGGAAAACTTGAACTTCACTCGGCATCGCAACCCGTTAATCGACATCGAAAGTGTGCAAGGGTTGCAATATATGCGTCAAGCATTGCCGCCACGATGCCATTCATTTGAACGCTTCCCATATTCTTTGATGGAACTGGAATTGGATTTCAGTGACCATGAGGAATTGGAGTTTGCCGACCGCAGTGAATTGGAGACCATTGCCGCGGATATAGAAAAGGTCATCAGTGGATTGGTCCACTCATTCAGTGTGGGAAACGTCCTTAAAAATGGAATACCCGTAGCTATCGTCGGTGAAACCAATGCAGGCAAGTCCACGCTCTTGAACACGCTGCTTAACGAAGAAAAGGCGATTGTAAGCGACATACACGGCACTACACGCGATGTGATTGAAGACACGGTAAACCTCAGCGGTATCACGTTCAGATTTATCGACACCGCTGGCATACGCGACACCCATGATACGATAGAAAACATGGGGATTGCACGCAGTTTCCATAAGATGGAACAAGCGGAAATTGTCCTATGGGTCGTAGACAATACTTGTGCGGAAGCACAAATCCGACAACTTTCGCCCCGTATCCTCCCTCTCTGCTCCAACAAACAGCTCATCATCTTGTTGAACAAATCAGACCAAGTATCGGCTGTTCCAACAAAGCTATCCGGCTTGCCAGAAAACACTGTCACGCTATCTATTTCTGCCAAAGAAAAAACAGGTATCCAAGAACTACAAAATCTCCTTGTAAAGACTGTCTCCGTCCCCGAACTAACTTCTTCCGACCTCATCGTCACGAATGTGAGACACTACGAGGCATTATCACTGGCTCTCGAAGATATCCACCGCGTACAAAACGGACTCCAAACTCATCTTTCCGGTGATTTCATCAGCCAGGATTTACGTGAATGCCTTTTCCATCTGGCCGAAATTGTGGGTGGTGAACCAAGAAAGCCCCGAATCCTGATATTACTGAATGGTATAGTACCCAAGAAATGCAGGAGAAGTTCGGCATGACCCTATCTGCCATCTATTGTTTCGTTTCCAAGAATGCCATCCCCAAGAAGAAAGAGGGCATCATGGTGTACTATTCCAAGAAGCATGTGGATATAGCGAAAGGGCGTGGCAGCACCCGAAGAACCGCAAATTATACGGTAGCCGAAGCAATAGAGAAATTCAATCTCACCCGTGATCAACTCTATCATTATGCGAATATCATAATATCCCAAAGGTCAAGAAGGGCAAATACACGCTTATATCCAAACCCGAATTGGATAAACTTGCTTGAAGCCCCAAAGATTGAATAAGTTATTTATCGGTGAATGTACCACCATTGAATCACCTATTTTCCTTTGCAACAAACAAAAGTAAAAATCTAAATATTAAACAGTATGACACACACATGTACAAAACGTAACAGTTCGTCAGAGAAAAGCGATTCGAAACAATCGTATCTCCTTGTATCTGGATTATTATCCGGCCATCCGCAATCCTTGACACGATGAAGATGAGTCGCCGAATTCCTCGGCATCTACATATATGCCAAGCCCAAGAACGAAATGCAGCAAAGAATGTTCAATCAGGACATGCTGAACAAAGCAGAGGCAATCCGCTGTATCAGTGTCCAATCGCTCATCAACGAAGAGTTTGGTTTCTTGGATAAGACCAAGCAGAAAGCCGACTTCCTTGCCTACTTCAAGAAAGATGTGCCGAAGCAAAGACCAGAAATGGACGTTTGTCTATCAGCATTTTTACAACTTCGTCAAGGGACAATGTACCTTTGGTGATGTGAACGTGGATTTATGCAAAAAATTCCGTGAATACTTGCTGAATGCCAAGCAACTCAAACACAGCAACCGCCCCATATCTCTCAATTCAGCATCCGGCTACTATTCTACTTTCAGAGGATTATTGAAGATTGCCTATCGGGACAAATGGTTTCGTGAGAATATCAACGACTACCTTGACAAGATTGAGCCACAAGACGTAAAGAAGGAATATCTGACATTGGACGAAGTGAAGCAACTCGCTGCCACTCCTTGCGACATACCTGTCCTGAAAGCCGCATCTCTATTCGCTTGTCTGACAGGCTTACGCATCAGTGACATCCTCAATCTGCAATGGGAGGACTTTACTATCGCTCCCGACCAAGGTTATTGCTTGCGTATCAGAACACAGAAAACCCAGACGGAAGCTACACTCCCTATCAGTTACGAAGCCTACGAACTATGCGGCACACCCGGAACAGGCAAAGTATTCAAAGAGTTGAAACGAAGCATGATTAATTATCCGCTGAAAAACTGGCTCAAAAAGGCAGGGATAACGAAACCAATAACCTTTCATGGGTTTCGGCACTCGTATGCGGTTATCCAAATATCCTTAGGTACAGATATTTACACAGTATCAAAGATGCTGACGCATAAGAACGTTTCCACAACTCAGATATTATGCAGATTTGGTAAATTGCAAGAAGCGAGAGACAGCTAATAAGATTTCACTCAAATAAATACAGCTATGAAACGAGGAATCATAACCAACAACGGACAAGGCATCTATATTTCCGATGGTGAAATATGGATGACTACTTGGGAGCTTGCAGACTTGTTTTATACAACGGCTGGAGCTATCCATACAGCAATTAAAAGAATCCTGAAATCTAATGTTTTGAAGAGCCACGAAATTTGCAAGTACATCAAATTGGAGAATGGGAATAGTGCAGATATGTATAATCTCAATATGGTTATAGCCCTATCCTATCAGATAGACACCGGGCATTCCTCTGCATTTAGGAAATGGCTAATCAACAAAGTCGCTCGTAATCAAGATTACAACATCCTGTTATATCTCAACAAGGGAACAAACACCATACATTGTATTGCTAATAAGACAACTCTCTATAATCCGATTATCTGCATTGTTTTCCCAAAATGATGTAGATAATTTTTTTTTAGAGCCTGTTTAAATTTTTTGTTTAACTAACATCCTAATGGATGCCAGTTTTACCATTTCCTCTGACAAATCGAAAGTTAAATATCATAGTTTCGGCAAAAGCCTTCTACAATTGTCAAAACATGGAAAGGTTTTTCAAAAATCCATCTTTATATTTGCACACAAACGATTAACATATCATCACTATGGAGCAGAAAAAGATAGAACATATCCAAAATCTGATTTTTTCGGGATCAATCTCATCATTGGTGTTTTATCCCGTCAGACCGTACTGACTTTGGTTGGGACGAGTTCAGTAGCACCTTATTTTTGTGGTATGCTCCATTGTCATGCACAGGCAATCTATCTCAATCTGCAAATTGTATTCAGGAATCTTCTTTCTACCTACAATAGACGTTTAACGCCTTTTATGTTCCCGTGAATGCCACCGCAACGATTAGGCTATAGGGTTGAAACTCCATGACACATTTTCCAAACTTTTTCCGAAAGTTGTTAAATTCAAAAATCCATCATTTCTGAACCTGAACCCGAAATTGAAATCAAACTACATCTGACACAACAGAAGAAGTTTCGCCATCCAACCGGTTTTTGAACTCAACGAAGAAAATGGCATTCCAACTTTCAAAAATCATACCGTTTCTACCATCAATTCAATATTTTCTATCGAAGAATCCAATCAGCCAACAGAATACATAATTCCGTGCCAACGCTATGGCTGAAAATAATCGATTTTCGAGGAAAGAAAAAAATTAGATAAGGTTCTCTCATATACGAAACAGACCTTGGCTCTCTAAAATAGCGAAACCTGACCTCAATCGTCTTTTGGATAAAAACAAGAAATTTGCAATGCGCTTATTATTAGATTAACATGCCTAAAGTAATGAAATATATAAAAGGTCATTGACAAGCAAAAAAACCATTGACATTCATGCAAAAATTAATCCTATATATTTGCACACAAACGATTAATACATCTTACTATGGAACAGAGAAAGATAGAACATATAACATTGCATCTGATTATTTTTGGTACAATCGCAATCATTGGTGTTTTAGCTCGCCAAACAGTACTTCACTATGGTTGGGACGAGTTCAGCAGCTACCTCATTTTGGTGGTATGTTCCATTATCATGGGAGCTATCTATCTCAATCTACAAATAATATTCGGGCAAATCCTTTCACCTACAATAGAAAAGTGCTTCATGAGATTTGAGTGCTATCGCAATAAAGCGGTAGTAATTGAAGTTCCAATAGAACAGCAGGAACTTATTGAAAGCACCATAGATACAGAACCTATCGTTTCTGAATCTGAACCAGAAATCGAAACTACATCTGACACCACAGAAGAAGTTTCTACTCTCTCGCTTTCGGAATCCAATGAAGACATGGCAGTATTTCCAAAGGAGGAAATCCCTTCAGCCTCTATTAGCAACATCCCTATTGAGGTGCTTAATCAACCATCAGAATATGAGATTTCCCGAGCAAATGCTATGGCTGAGAAAGAACGAGCATCACAAGAAAAACTTGATAAGGTCATTGCTTACACAAAACAAACCTTAGTTCTCTATCTTGATGAAGCTGCACTTAACCGCTTGTGTGGATATGTGACAGAATATTACTTGTCAGATACTCTACCTAAAGTCGAACCTATAAAGGTTGATTCTCAGTTAAAGACCATTGACATTATGCACTTTGGATGGAATATAGGTAAGGCTTTCGGCAAGCCACGCTTACATACTGCCACGTTTATAAAGAGAGTATTTGCCCAAACTCTCCGTGATTCTGAAATATCTACCATTGAACGCAAAATGTCGCACACAGAATCAGAGTGCAAGATTAAACTGGATAGAAAAATTGCATAGCTGCAATACTATTAGGCATTATCCATTGCATCCCAGTAGTCCATATCCATTTTCATGACTTTAAGGACTTTCTCTGTTTGCAATCCCAAGCCATAGTCATAAATATATTCTGTTAATTGTTGACCATTTATCAAGATAATGGTTGGTGAACCGTTAAGGCTTTCCACATACTCCATTGCACCTTTAGTATAATCAGAGGTAGTAATGAATACTCCTTTCTTGGATGGAGTTCCGGCAACAGCTCCTACAAAACTTTGAACCTCGTGACGCTGAACATTATTATCTAAAGCATATCGCTTTGCCTGTATGGATATATGATTAAATCCTAAAATATCTTCTTTAATAATACCATCTATACCACCGTCATTAGAAAGTTTCGTTACGATACCTGAGTTTTTGACCTCGCCACCATACCCCAGTGCTTGAAGTAATTTCACAACTAGCCGTTCAAATTCTTGTGGCTTTTTACTTAATATAGTTGTCAGAATCTGAGATTGCACATTCTGCTTTATCCTATCATAAGAATCTGCTAATTCTTCTTCCGGTGTACGTTCATCATCATTTCCCAAATGGGAAGAAGTGTTGTTAGCATCTTTATTTTTAGAACTTTTCTTCGGAGTTTTCGCATTCACAGCTACTTTGATGAACTTATTTATTTGTTCCTCCGTACATGAAGAAAGCATAGACATGCCCTTTTCGCTGATTTTATAATCACCTCTTTGAGGTTTTTCTACAAGTCCTGCAATAAAAAGATACGATAAAGCCCACGAAATACGGTCTAAGAATATTTCGCCATTACCAGAGGGATACCAAGCATTCATTTCCTCATCGGTCAATCCAAAATGCTTAGCCAAAGGAATGCGTAAATCTTTAGCTCTCATAACTATCCCGACACTTAATTCTTTCAATGCCTGTATCCGTATTTCTTCAAATTGCGGTATCATAAACGACAAATTTGTTTTATAGCTTCAATAACCACTGGTATTTCATGACACAAAGGTACTTAAATTACTCGTAATCATCACTTATTACCATCAAAAAGTTATTCATCAGTTATATTTTGGTGAATGATTCCACCATTGAAACACCTGTTTCCTTTGCCGTCGAACAATTAAAAACGATTGGCGTATGCAAAAAGAAACAGTAACATTTGATAAACTGCCCGAAGCGGTGGGTTATCTGACCGAACAGGTCATCGAATTGAAAAAGATGGTAGCGGAACTCCAGCCACAGCCATCTGACAAACATGTATTGGTGGAAATAGAGGATGCTTGCCGTATCATCCGAAAAGCCAAGCCTACCATATATACATTGGTACGCAAAGGACTACTTCCGGCTTACAAGAAAGGAAAGAAACTCTATTTCTATGAGGACGAGCTTCTTGCTTGGATTGAGAATGGACGGAGAAAGACTGCCGAGCAGACATACGAGGAGATGCTTGCCAATATGCAGAGCGGTGTCCGCCACAAGCCTAAATCGTCAGTGCAATTTTAATGGGTTGGACTATGGATATATATTCTATTAATCCGGCATCCATCATTGATGAAGCGATTGATTTAAGCACAAGATTGTCCGGTACGGCATTCCCTGTCTGCATATTCCCTGCAAAAATCCAACGCATCATCCGTGAGGTACACGAATGCCATAACTACCCTACCGACTACATTGCCGCTGCCATCCTTACGGCAATAGCGGTCGGCATAGGTAACACGCATCTTGCCCAAATCAAGCAAGGTTGGATGGAAAGCCCCATCCTGTATATGGCATTGATTGGAAGACCGGGAGCGAACAAAAGTCATCCGCTCAGTTTTGCAATGAAGCCGTTTCTTGATTATGACTACCGACAGAATCAGGAATTTGAAAAGGCTCTTGCCAAGTACGATGAACTGATGAGCATGAGTCGCAAGGAACGTGCGGAAAGTGGTGGAGAGCAATTTCCGCAAGAGCCTATCCGCAAACGCTTCTTGGTTTCGGATGTAACGCCCGAAGGGTTGAGCCTCATTCATGCGCAGAACAAACGTGGGCTATGCTTGTGGGCTGATGAATTATCCGCTTGGTTCAAGAATTTCAACCGCTATAACAACGGTTCGGAAGAACAATTCTGGCTGTCGGTATTCAGTGCCAAGACCACCATGTCCGACAGAAAGAATGCCAAGAGTTCCATCTTCATCAAGCGTCCGTATATATCGGTTATTGGTACTATCCAAAAGAAAATCCTGAACGAGTTGGCTAAAGGTGAACGCTCCAGCAATGGGTTCATCGACCGCATTCTGTTTGTGATGCCCAATCTGCAACAGAAAGCACGATGGAATGACAAGGAACTGCCGGAGGATATAGAGCAAGAATGGAATGACATCATTGATAAGCTGATACAATCGGAGTGCCATCTCAATGAACATGGAGAGATTGAGCCACAAATCCTCTTTTTCTCAGAGGATGCCAAGAGACGGCTTTACGAATGGCAGCACCATTTCTCAGAGTTATGCGACCGAGAGACAAACGACACAATCGTGAGTATCTATTGCAAGCTGGAGATATACATCATCCGCTTTTGCCTGATTATCCAACTGACGCGATGGACTTGCGGTGAGTGCGACAAGACGTGTATCGACCTGCTGACGGTGGAACGAGCCATCAAACTGACAGAGTATTTCAAGGAATCCGCATTGAGCGTTCAAAACATACTCAATGAAAATGCGCTCAACAGCCAGCAACTGGCGATAGTCAATCTGCTTCCTCCATCCTTTACAACAGCCCAAGCTATACAGATAGCCGAGCAGAACGGAATGAAGGAGCGCACATTTCAACGCTTTCTCAATGACAACATCGGGACTTTGTTCCGCAAAGAGAAGCATGGAGAATATTCAAAGATTAACCCGTGACATTTTTGTCGGTTTTGACACTTTCCCAGCGAAAACGACAATAACGACAAAAGTGACACACTAAAAAAGAAACATACAATGAGTACACATAGATTCATATTAGAACCCTACAAAGGTGTCAGCACTCGGCACACTTGCCCGAACTGCCACCGCCAAAGATGCTTTTCCAAGTATATTGATACGGAGAAACAAATCCAGTTTCCTGATTACGTGGGTCGTTGCGACCACGAACAGAAATGTGGTTACCACTTCACGCCCCGTGATTACTTTGAGCGGAATCCGTCTGAGAAGGAAAAGTTGTCCGAAGATACCTTTCGGAACTATACGCCCATTAAAGAAGTCGAGCCGAAAGTCACCTCCTACATTGATTTGGATATAGTCAACCAGTCGTTGCAACGCTATCCCGACAACAAACTGTTTCAATTCTTATCGGCTCAATTCGGAGAGGCAGAGACATTGAAGCTGATGGAGAAATACAAAGTTGGTACTTCCAAACATTGGGATGGCGCAACTGTATTTTGGCAAACGGACAATCAGAACAAAGTCCGTACAGGTAAGATAATGCTTTACAATCCAGAAACGGGTAGGCGGATAAAAGAACCATACAATCATGTCACGTGGGTACACTCCGTACTACACAAAGGCGATTACAATTTGAAGCAATGCTTCTTCGGTGAGCATCTGCTTCCTGAAGACAAAAGCCGTCCTGTTGCACTGGTCGAAAGCGAGAAAACGGCACTCATTGCTTCCTACTATCTGCCGCAATTCCTATGGATAGCATCAGGTGGAAAGAACGGTTGCTTCAATACCAACAGCCTATCCGTTCTTGCAGAAGAAGCGTTGTGTTATTTCCTGATTTGGGAGCGACCGACTATTGGCAAAGCAAAATCGGGTTGATGAAAAGCTATGGAATTGATGTGCAACTGTTCGATTATCTAGAAACCAAAGCAACCGAAAACGAACGGAAGGAGGGTTACGACATAGCCGATTATCTGTTAAAGGTACGCCCCGATGAAGCCATACTCCAGCAGATGATTAATAGGAATCCGAATTTGAAAACACTGATAGAGACATTCGATTTGAAGCTCATCAGCGTACAACGAAGCATCCCTCAACCGAAGGTTTCACCACCTAAAAAACGAGGATTCAGACTTTGAGTAAAGGGAGAGAAATCGAGACTTTTTTACTGTAGCAAGTTAATGTCGGTGTATTACATTTCCCGACCACTTGCTCCTCAAAAAGTCTGAGGAGACGGCTCCCGATGGTCACAAATTATTCACTAAAAGCAATTCAAAATGGAAAAGAAACATACGATAACTCTCCGACTGTCATACGACCAATTCGCATGGCTCGGTGCGCTTTGCAGACGGAGCAAGCAGACCCAAAGCGCAGTCATCCGTTCGCTCATCGAGAATGGGACGGTACGTGAACGAATCACGAAAGAACATATCCATATCATCCGTCAGTTGATAGGTGAAAGCACCAACCTCAACCAGTTGGCGAAGCAGGCAAATACCTACGGTTTCTTTGCCGTTTCCAAAAGATGTGAGGAGATGGCGCAACGTATTAACCAACTTATAAAGCAACTGAAAGATGATAGGTAAGCAAACCAAAGGGACATCGTTCGGCGGTTGTGTCCGCTATGTCCTCAAAGAGGAGAAATCCAAATTACTGGAAGCAGTCGGAGTGGATGGTACGCCTGAACGGATGGCAGAGCAATTTGAATTACAAGCATTGCTCAATGACAAGGTAAAGAATATTGTCGGACACACCTCGCTCAATTTCTCTCCTGAAGATGGCGAACGCTTGAAGTCTGATGATACGTTGATGTTGCAAATCGCCCACGACTACATGAAACTGATGGGCATCGAAAACACGCAGTACATCATCGCCAAGCATATCGACCGTGAGCATCCGCATTGCCACATCGTTTTCAATCGGGTGGATAATGACGGTAAGACGATTAGCGACAAGAACGACTTCCGCAGAAATGAAAAGGCGTGTAAGATGCTGACGGCAAAATACCGCTTGCACTTTGCAAATGGCAAGGACCATATCAACGAGGAACGCTTGCGTCCATACGACCGGGCAAAGCACGAGATATACAAAGCGTTGAAAGAGGAGCTGCCCAAAGCTCAAAATTGGGATGAACTGAAAGAAGCTCTTGCCGACCGTGACATTGATATGAAATTCAAGGTCAGCCGGACTACACGGGAAATACAGGGAGTCAAGTTTGAGTATGACGGCTTTTCTTTCTCCGGCTCAAAAGTCAGCCGTGAGTTCAGCTACTTGAATATCGACAACCGATTGGAACAGAATGCTTGTGCATCTTCATTTGAATACCATAAACAAGGATTCACGCATAAAGATGAAGAGGTGCAGCAAAGCGTTTCCCATTCCGACAATGGTTCAAGCATCGGTCTTGGTCTGTTGAACGGCAGTTCATCCTACGATGCCACTGCCGCAGAAGAAGCCGAGTTCAATCGCCTGATGAAAAAGAAAAAGGCTAAGCGCAAGCGAGGCTTTCATTTATAATCCACTATTTATTAACTTTTTAAATTCAATTATTTATGGAACAGAACGATTTGATTCTTGATTTCAATCTCTACTTGTGTGAGAAGTTCGGCTACAGAAACAGTTGTAGCGTGATGCAAAATGCCAACGGCTTTTGTGTGGACATCCGTGAACGTGATTTAGACTGCTATATCCGCTTCTGGGAGTATAGCTGTGGAAGAGGCAACTTCCCTGACTGGTCTATCATCATTGTGCGCAGCAACTTCAAGAAGAACCAAGAAGAAAGCCTGAAAGACTTGGCTCGTTTCTTCAAGGAGTACATGCCACGCTACGGTTACAAATACCTCTGCACCGAAGGTGATGATTACA